>Ga0247760_1001906_pt1 | contig 17486 bp, 19 predicted proteins | sample UWRJL171409R4_FD_179936 | JGI IMG/M metagenome (GOLD analysis project Ga0247760, IMG submission 179936) | Plant litter microbial communities from Arlington Agricultural Research Station in Wisconsin, United States - UWRJ-L171-409R-4 | ecosystem: Environmental > Terrestrial > Plant litter >... | reverse complement strand
CTTGAATACGGGCTCTTCTTAAGAAACTAGAACCCAACAGTCGGTGGAAGTGATGATGACGATTTTCTCCCCTTCGCCTCTTTCTTTGCGCTTTCTCTCCTCTTCTTTTGCCAAGGGTGTGCCGGACGCAGCCGGATTGGACTTGGTGGGTTGGTAGTCAGTAGTGCTCCGAGGGCGGCAGGGGATTTTTCTGGGAGGTGGGGAGTTAATATGATTTGATATGCCAGGAGCTTGTTCTGTTGTTGGGTGTTGTGATTTGAGGGGTCGTGTTATATATCAACTGGTAATTGGCTATCTAGAGTCAGGTCTGGCGTTGGATGGGGAAGCACCTAGATTGGTGGGGTAAGGAGAGAACCGGAAAAGAGAAAGAAGGAAGGAGGAGGAAAAGCAGCCGGCCTTCCCACGCAGTCGAACGAACAGATGAACGAATACTCTCCCTTTCCCAACATACCTACACAATCGTACACGCGCGTGCACACCTAAACACATGCATACGCAGGTGAGGTTTTCGGCATAGACATTGATAATACCGCTCCCTCGCATCCCCTACCTGTCATCCCCCACGTGTACCACTTGAGGGAGAAGGGCAAGGGCGAGAGCAAGGAAAGCGAGAGGTTCTTTTCTCTTGTGCAATTTTTTTAATCAGTTTCTTTTTTTACTTAATTTTTTTACCCGATATGTAGTATCTTCGGTTTTAGATTCGTTAATGTCTGAGCGAGAAAGGATCCTATGGCTGACCGTACTGCTGCGATGTTCAAAATTATTTTAACCATGTGTGTAACAGGCTTGTGTTTTTTGTGACATTGCTATCCTGATAGAGGAGATTTCACACGCCATGGCCTGTTTTGCAGTGATACTTTCCTCTCCAGAATCTCCACCCAAACCCTTGCTCGATGTTCCATCAATTTGACGGAAATGTCGCAAGGGAAGGACCGGAGGGTAAGGTGAGGTCGGGAAGGTAGTATACATCCATAGGTAAGAGCATAACAAAATGCGAGACGCCGTAAGGTACCAACCGCAGTAACACTGGGAAGGTACCGTAGTCTTTCGAGTTTACCTAAGGTACTTTAGGTAGCTTCTGCATGTCATCTGATGTTGTGCCGTCATTTTTTTTTTTTCTCACTGTTCGTTTGCCGAAGCTCGGGCCATGCCGTACCGTTCCTGCGTTTCTCATGTATGATATATCTATCTCATCCGGCAAAGGCGAGATCGTCACGAGATTGCCGGAGTGGGCTGCGAGCTGGGTTAAGTCGGAGACTTCATCTGTTGTTCTTCCCCAAGGGGGGACCCACGTCTCCTCTGCCTCCACCCTTGACCTACCTTACCTGACGTCTCGTGTATTTTTCTAAAACGGTTGCCAAGACCTCACATGACGCCCTGTGTTTCTCTTCCAGAATGAGGAAAAGCAAGGGCAAGGGCAGGACGTCACACTAGCTCTTGCGATCGGATCAGCGGCGAGATTTGACAGGCCGCGCTAACACTATCTAGCGTCGCCAAGTCGGAGAATGACCTGCTGAATGCCGCCTGCGCTGCTGCGACATGCTGCGCATTTGACTTACCCCCAGTCTCCATCCTCAGCAATCTCACAGTGGTGCAATGGCATGTTCGAGTGGATGAAACCATACAAGATGAACGAAACTTCCTTTCCGCTGTTCCGTCCTAACTGGCCTGATTCGGCCTTGTTTCCAAAGTTGTTTTTGATCGCACAGTGCAAAGGCGCCCTGATCGTGATCGTGTCACTCAGCATTGACATCAGACAGATGCAAGGCTGGGATGGAACCCAGCAGGGGAGCGGGTGGAAACGAGCAAGAGGGGGGAGGGGGGAGTGGGGAACCGAAGACCTGACGAGAAGAATCGGCGAGGCAAGACCGAACAAGGCAGAGAACAGCAGGTTACAGGTAATTAGTTAGTGCATTCGCAGGCAGCAGGAACGACTAGGGTCGTACGAAGTAGAGCTTTTTGCCTTTGCCCAGCACTCGATGTCGAAACGCACTTCACCTTGCATCCCCCATCCTTCTCACGATGACGGGTTACGACGCTCGGAGAGGCCCTTCTTCCGCCATTATCAGATCGAATCATTCCGAAATTTTCCACTTATTCAAATTTGCCTGAGTCCAAAAGCAGTTGCGAGTTTCGAGTTTTGCCGAACTCTCGACAGCTATTTACCTCGGTGTGGATGGACCAACCACAGCCGCCAAAACGTCAAAACCGCGGCCCTCGCCGGGACAGTCGCGATTCGGGCTTGAAAACAATGCAATGAGATCGGTGACCCGCGAATTGCACGCCTTTCACGGCCCAACCGTCCAATCCACCCGCCACCAAAATGCTCACTCCGGCGATGTCCTCGGTGCTGACACTGAGAAAAACTCACCTCCAGTGCTACGTCGGGCGGGTCAGCAGCCCAATCGGAGATTAAGTCCCAATATACGGCCTCATGCTGGCTTTGGTCTATGAAGGAACTTTTCGTCTGATTTTTTGTCCTCCCTTGCGAGTCGCCCCGCGCTTTGCGATGGATTTTGGCCAGCCATCTGGTGTGGTGTGAGCGAGTGGGCTGTGGAAGCAAGTCTCATTATTTTCAATCCGAGCCACACGACTGCAGAACTCGGCCTTTCCAGCGTGTGCGGAGAACTTCAGTGTCTCGAGTTAATTGTTGTCCTGATTGGATCAGGCCCTCCCTCCGCCTCACGTTGTTCAGATCAAATGCTGCTTCTGGGACTTGGTTCCTGGACCATTGCAACTGGATAGATCCAAGTTGAGGAGAACCTTTCGATCTACCCGCATAGACCCCCTCTTTTTCCCTACTCCAGCCGTACCTGCCTCTCCCCTCTCACCAATGCCAGCGTGTTTCCAGCCTATTCCTAAGTCTGCAGTGGTTTGCAGCCTCGTCGTGGCTTGTCCCAGGTTCGCCGATTCGCGGCAAAAGCTTCGTGTTGAAACACCACGGCTGGACTGGCCTATGACGTGCATTTTTTCGGTTTTCTACACCACGGGCGAAGAGAAGAAAGAAAAAGAGTCTGGTTGGTTTGGCCAAGGGTTCGGGGATCGCTGCCTCCACAACAATAGTGGGATACGTTATGCCTAAGACCATGGCTATATTCACCGCTATATACCAGAGGCGTGTAGTATATCGGAAGCTGCTATGCGTCATCCCCATCCGAAACAAGGCCAAGTTCCCTCAAGCGAGGGCCAAGGTTCGCCCGATCTGGGGCTGGACATGACATGCCCTTGGATGAGAAAGGCATCCCGCTTTGATGGCCGGCTGGCTGGCTTTACCGCTGGCTTCGTTATCAATCACCACCCGCTCTAGTGGGATGGGATGGCATGGGATGTTCCGGCCGCGGCACAACGGGCGTGCGTTCCTGCAGTTTTTAAAAGGCCCTGCAGAAGCCAGACCTTTCCCGCTGAAACGGTTATCCGGCAGCCAGTCAGTCGGCGGGATACGGCAAGCTGCGGATGGTCTTTTCGAGAGGCGGTGAACGTCCGAAGGAGATGAAAGGAGGACGGCGAGAGGGGGAGGTAAAAAGGAAGGGTCAGGAGGAAAGGGCCTCATGTCGGCGAGGTCTCGCGTGGCCGGCCCTAATTGGACGAAGCTGGCAACCATCGCTTTAACGCCGTGATGAAGGGGGGGCCTCTGGGTCACTCAACGATGACTTATCGCTGGGTGGTGGCTTGCTAGCGGCATGCGTTGTCTTCTGCCGTTCCAGCTTCTAATGTTCGGGGTAAACACGGGCGCCGACTTCTTTCTTTTTTCCCTTTGTTCTTTGACCCAATAGAATAGTTTGAGGTTGATGAGCCTGCTCCATTGTATCCAGCCGTTGTTGGTTCCGTCCCTTTTTTCTGTGCCTGGTCTCGACCAAGTCCGGTAACGAGGATCCCTACAACCAGCTTCCGCTCTTGCCCCCCTCACTCTCCTCCCGCCATGTCGCTGTCATGTTCCTGGTCAAATTCCAGACAACCGGCCGCGCCGCCGCACGTCCCTACACGTAGACTGCATCCCAGCCTCTATCTTCACTGGTTGGGGAGGGGAAACAAAACAGCCAGGGGCGCACGCACGACCCTCAGGTTCTTCCGACCATCCATGCCTATTCCATGCCTGTGTTTATTCCACCCAGACGGATATGTGTACAACGTTGCAGCGGGTCGCCTAGTGACTGCCCAGCATGCTCGGGCCACAGAGGGAACGGACAAGGCAGGCGATCAGCTGCCGGGAAGTTTGCGCAAGGTGAACAGTTTTCTACTCCACTACCGATGTTGGTTCCCGTTCTTCCGAGATGACATGTCTTGCAAAGCAGGCAATAGGTTATTCACTAGATACCCTATCTCCATCTGCCGAGCTTTCCAGATGTTCGAGCTAGAGGCTTGGGAGGGTTTGGGGGAGAGGGGAGCTGCCAGTGCAGTGTAATGTAGCTTTTTGGTTGAGCGTGGTTGCGAGAATACTGGACATTGAGCCTTCTGGGGTATCTGTGCTCACTTACAACTGTACGTCTTCAAATCTACGACCAGCAATGTGGCTTCATGTATTACAGAAAATTCTCTGCACCCGCTCCGCTTTCACTGTACCGGATAACTAGGTTTGTCAAAGCTGGACTTGCCAGTCCAAATGGGTCAAACTTGCAAATGGGTCGCGGCATGCTTTTTCAAAGCAATATGACACGGTGTAACCTGAATCATGGTAGACGTTCATGACTCCATTTCGTTGATAGATAGGAGGCGGACTAGATCTGGACGGCAGAACAGTTGATCCGCAAATCCCCTCAAGGCCCCCCCCCCCAGCAGCCTGTCGGACCTTGTGTATGCTTTGGATTTAGCCCAGACGGGGCAGGAAAGGAAGGACGCTTCCCGGTGAGATGTAGACTTGGTTCTTGGTCAACGGAAGGGTGTCATCGAATGGGCAACCGTGGAGATACATGTAGCAAACGGGCGCTGTCATGAAGTGGGAGATTACGCATATTTTCTTGGAAGGGGGATGCCTCCCTTGCCGAGGCTGGCCACTGTTACCGGGCCATCGCCTCATATACGACACTCCGCGACACGAATCCGGGGTGGAAAGAAATCCGCGTCGTACTTTAGGATGGGTCTGTGAAGAAATAAACTCAAGTCGTCCATAAGGTTCCCAGTCAGTCTTTCTGGTTCCTTCACTCGAGACCTCGTACCGCCACTCTCGGGGCGAGCCCGGGAATACACACAACGTAAGGACAATAGCAGTCCATCACAATATAGCAGACTATGTCGCTACCATACGGGTATCTTTTGGCTATGGCAGGTCCATTTGTCAATTAGGAGCAGTGAGAGTTGTGATCCTGGAGAAATACCCGAGAAGATGCTCGAGGCAGGAGGTGAACTTATCTCGAGTTTTGAGAGAAATTATTGGAAGTATTGCTATGATTTTCAGGCATTTATGGGGATTTGGCTATCTGGCAATCCGTGAGATGCTGGTTGAACCATGGGTGAGGGTTGAAAGGAGCGCTACAGCAGAAACGAAACAGAGGAGAAAAAGGGAACAGAGGAGAAACATTAAAAAATAAAAAATAAAAAAGAAGAAAAAAAAGCAAAAGGAAAGAAAGAAAGGCAAGAGAGAAAAAAAGAGAAGAAAAGAGATCCCAAAAAAAGGAGAGAAAAAAAAGGGAACCTCCCAGGGAAGGAGGATGAGAAAGATATTCAGGGAGGAACATGAAAGTATTCTTAGAGGGAAGATTAAATGTCACGATCACCATCATGTATCTGATCCCCAGCTCTTGATGGAATCTGCCATGGCGATGTTTATAGAGAGTGAATCACAGCGGCGCTGATAAGTCAAGCAGGATCGCAACCAATTAAACCCCCCAGGCTCGGGTCACGTGATAGCGCGGGACCGCGAGCAGCTGAGTCGCGAACAAATGCGTCATCCGAACAGTGGGCGAGTTTGAGCAGGCAGACATCCCACCATTCATTCTGTTCGGCGTTAGCTGTTCACCGCTACTGCGATCTTTCCTTTCCTTCGGCGCAAGTGCAGAGGTTTTTAAATCTCAAACTCTCCAAAGAACCTGTTGCCCACTTTCGCTTCTCCTTTCTTTTCCTCTTTGTCAAATGGCATCGCAGCGTTCCGCACCTTGATCGCCGAAACTCAGACGGGCTCCAGTCGCAAACTCTCATCGCTGCACCGAACATCCCTGCACATTTCACCAACCCAGCCCCATTCTCCTGCAGTTTGCGAAATGGATCACGAAGACGAAGTCGCCCTCCAGGGCATCACTGAAAATGTGCGTGACCAGGATGAGCTGGAGCGCGACATCACAGCGCAGGCCAATCGTGCCATCATCGAGGCCGAAGACAAGCGGGACCAGCGCCGCATTGAGAAAGCTGAGCAATCTCTCGATAAACTCCATAGCCAGTTAGCTTCTCAGCACCGAAGACTGGCCGGCGCAGTCGCTCAATCGAGACACCGGGACATAGTTCAAAAGGAGATCGCGCGGCTCGAAGCTGAAATCAAAATCTGCCACAAGGATCGCGATGATTCCAAAGCACGCATCAAGGAGCGCCATGAGAAAAGTGCCGCGGATGAGTTGCCTACTGCTCCAGGGGGGAGACTTGTCGGCGAGACGCAACGGGAATACCTCATTCGTACTGGAAAAATTACTCCCTTTGCCAAAATCGGAGGCTCTAAGCCAGAAGGCGTAGAAGGACCCCTAGCCGACGCTATCATCGAGGCTGAGGACGACGCTGCTGTCGACGAGATCGAATCCAAGATTGCCGATGGCCCCCGCTCTCATCAGAACCTACGTCTTCCAGGCTTTGCCGAAGACAGCGACCGCTCCGAAACTGTCAAGTCCGAATTTTCTTTGCGTTCACGAAAGCGGCGCAGAGCACGTAATGATGAGGATTCTAGCGATGAATTCGTGCCGGACGAGTCCACTCGGGCTGCCACCCCTTCTTCCTCGTTGTCCGACGAGTCCGATGGTTTCGATATGACAGACTTGAGTCCCAAGCCCAAGAAGAAGAAGGTCAAGACAATCGACGGCAAGATCGACCTCAGTGGCATTGACGATGGCAATGAAGCTATCTACAAGGAGAGACTACAAGACTGGGTGGAAAGACGGAGCCGGGCAAGACGCCATCGCCAAGAGCAGCTTGGTCTGCCAACCGATGACGACAATACCGTCGAGGAGTGGCACAAGCCGTCCCCGGACAACCCTGATCTCCAGCTGGAAAACGGGCTCAACCTTCCTGGAGATATCGCCACTGCTCTGTTTGACTACCAAAAGACAGGTGTGCAGTGGCTTGCTGAGCTCTTTGCCCAATCTGTCGGTGGCATTGTTGGTGACGAGATGGGCTTGGGAAAAACAGGTATGCCAAACTTCGTTGTTTGCACTATGAAGTTAACATGAAACAGTACAATTAATAGCGTTTGTGGCCGCACTGCACTACAGCAAGATGCTTAAGAGGCCTGTCATTATTGTTGCGCCAGCCACCCTGCTACAACAATGGGTGAATGAGTTCCATCGCTGGTGGCCGCCTCTTCGGGTCTCTATCCTCCACTCCTCAGGGAGCGGCATATTCAACGTTCGCAACGAGGGCGAAATTGAAGACAATGACGAGAAATGGGATGGGAAGCGTCAGCCGAGCAAATCCTCATCTGCCCGACAAGTCATCAATCGCGTCGTGAAACACGGGCATGTTCTAGTCACCACATATGCCGGTTTGCAGATATATAGGGATATCCTCACACCAATCGACTGGGATTACGCCGTTCTGGACGAGGGCCACAAGATCCGAAACCCAGATGCCGCTATCACCATTGCTTGCAAAGAACTCCGCACCTTTAACCGGGTTATCCTCTCTGGCACACCGATGCAGAACAACCTAACAGAACTTTGGTCGCTGTTCGACTTTATATCTCCTATGCGTCTCGGCACCTTGGTCGCATTCCGAGACCTCTTCGAAATACCCATCAAGCTAGGCGGATATGCCAACGCTACTAATTTACAGATCATGACTGCGCAGAAATGCGCAGAAACCTTGAAGCAGACGATCAGCCCCTATCTTCTGCAACGCCTGAAGGTTGACGTCGCGGCAGACCTCCCCAAGAAGACAGAGCAAGTTCTGTTCTGCAAGTTGACCAAGGAGCAACGTCAGATCTACGAGCAGTTCCTCAGCTCCGAAGAGATGAACAAGATTCTCGACGGCACTCGCCAATCGTTCTACGGCATTGACATCCTCCGCAAGATCTGCAACCATCCAGATTTGGTCCAGCGCAACGTCAGACTTGGTGTAAGTCGCAACAAAGAGTTGACTGGTGCTGCTGAAAAGTCTGGAAAGATGATTGTGGTCCAGTCCCTCCTGCGCCTCTGGAAGCGTCTCGGACATAAGACGCTCTTGTTCTCTCAGGGAACCCAGATGCTCGACATCCTCGAAAAGTTTGTCAGGAACTTGGATGGCATCAAGTATCTCCGCATGGACGGCAAGACCCCCATCAAGCAGCGACAGTCTTTGGTTGACAGGTTCAACAACGAGCCGGATCTCGATGTGTTCCTGTTGACAACCAAAGTGGGCGGGCTTGGAGTCAACTTGACAGGGGCCAACCGAGTTATCATCTTTGACCCTGACTGGAACCCCTCGACTGACGTCCAGGCAAGAGAGCGCGCTTGGCGTCTGGGCCAGAAGAAGGAGGTCACGATCTACCGGCTGATGACAGCTGGTACGATTGAAGAGAAGATCTATCAGCGTCAGATCTTCAAGCAGGTTCTGTCGAACAAGGTCCTAAAGGATCCAAAACAGCGGACAAATTTCAAGCTGCAAGATCTGCACAATCTTTTCACGCTCAGTTCTTACGAAGACGGAGTGACGGAGACCAGCGAGATCTTCCAGGGCAGTGAGGTCAGGAACTCTGCGTCAGCTGGCCCGAGAAAGGTCATCCAGCCTGGACGGGATAATGATCCGTACTTGGCACATCGACCAAAGCCTTTGGAGCATCCAAAAGCAGGCAGTGCGGACTGTAAAGCTGAGAATCTGGTCACCATGGATGGTGTTGCCAGCATTGAAGAGTTCAGGGACGATTCAGAGAAGCCATCAAACGAAGAGGACCGCTTGATGGAGGGCATCTTTGCCAAGTCTGGTGTCCACAGCGCTCTTGAGCACGACAAGGTGATCGGCAATGGCAAGAAACACGTCGTCGCGGATCAGAAGATGCTCCAGCATGAGGCCAATCGCATCGCAGGTCAGGCAGCCACAGGCCTCCGACGGGCAGCGGAAGCAGCCCGTGACCTTCCTGTCGGAACAGTGACATGGACTGGTGAGTTTGGAGATGGCGGTCGGCCTATCAACCTTCGCCGTGCAAGGGGCGGCCCTAGTTCGGCCAGCGTCCTGACGAGTGTTGCCACCCGCCAGGGCTTTACCAGCGGCTCATTTACAGCAAACCGTCCGAGACCTAGCGCAGCGAGCAGTTCGGGCAACAAGATGACGGTCGAGGACTTCGAAAAGATGATACCGAAATTCATCATGCGACATGGTGGACAGGTCCCCTCCAAGTTGATGGTGGACCACTTCAACCAGTATTGTGACAATGCTCGCATGGTTACCGTCTTCAAGAAGGCCTTGGACAACGTTGCCGTAATGGAACAGCGCGGTACCAGCCTTCGCTCACTATGGGTTATTCGACCGGAGCACCGCTAGTTCTGGGAGAACCGGCACAAATATCTCTAGTGGTTACTACAATTATGGCTTCATGATACGATAACAGACCAGTTGCATTTGCAGCGATATGGGTATGTTCAGGGAGTTCGGGTCGGAAGATGGTCTGGCAGCGCTGCGTTCCGCATGGCACAGTTTGGGTGATATGGGTGTATACTCAGTTGATAGGGTAACGACAGTTCTATGAGTACGATACCAAAGTTACGAGACATGGTAAGATAGATAGATATGCAGCGATGACAACCAGTTTTCATGAGTTTGTCTCGATTTGTAGTTGTGGATGGCCGCTGCTGATGACAAAGACCGCGCGGGAGCCTTTACCAGCTAATTGGTCCTAGTCTACTTTGATCTCCCGCGCGGCTAACATCCTCAGAGTCAGCGGCGATGATTTGAAGGACCTTGCCAAAGTTGGTAACCATCCCAGTGGAGGCTATGGTTTTCAAACTAGATTTATCTTCGCTTCCTCCCCCTGCCATGGTAAATTTTTTTTTTTTTCCCATTGTCTCGTTTTCTCTGCCAGACCACACCCAGTCTCAGCGGTAAAAGCAGTTTGAGGTTGCCACGCCTTCCCCACCCCGCTTTATCATTCCACAGCAGTCGCATGTCCACGACATCACAAGACATCCACAGCGAACACCGAACCGAGCAGAAGCTGCACCCGGGAAACACAGACTCTTAGAATCGGGTCTCGCTCTTTTCTTCTTCTTCTTTTTGAGTTTTGATCATGTCTTCAAGTAAAAGCCAAACCCCAGGCCCAGCTCCGGATGCGCCATCAGGAGATGAAACCAGTAACCAGATGCAAAGGACCTGGGCCCGCGAGCCGGTTGTGGAACCGGAGCCGGCGCCGGGAACATCACCCATACCCAAACCGGTGCTGGAAGTGGGACCGGAGTTTTCCGTATCGGAACCCGAACCAGAACGAGAGCCAGAACCAGAATTTGCACCAGGAAAATGCAGTCCGGAATCACACCCGCACCCGCACCCGCAGTTGCCGCCCCTCTCCCCAGAGGAGTTTCGCGTGTATAACCGGCTAGCTGAGCAAATGGAGCTGTTCGTATGGGCTCTCTCTCTCTCTCTCTCTCTCTCTCTCATCCTTTGTTTCATATCCCACGAAGCTAATACCTCACAAGCACGACCACTTCCGCACCACCTGGGCGACCCTCCACGCAGCTTGCACAACCAACCGCCGCCCCCACGGCATGTCCCTCAAGCAATTCATCAACGAAGGTCTCCGGTTAGTTCGGTACCTGACGGCGCACCACAACATTGAAGAGACATATCTGTATCCGCTTTTGGCGCGAAAGATGCCGCAGTTTCGACAAGGCGGTTCCCCACCATCTTCTCCTTCCTCCCTTTCTAGTTCTGTTGCGTTCACTGGGAAGAAGAAGGGTGGGAAAAGTGGGAAAGGAGGAGGGAATGACTGCGAGTTGTTGAGGCAGCACCGACTGATCCATGAGGGGATGGATGTGTTTGAGGGCTATCTCCGGGCGTGTCAGAACCGGGAAACGGAGTTGGAGTTGTCTGTGTTGAAGGAGAAGATGGATAGCTGGGGAGATGTGCTCATGAAGCATTTGGACGAGGAAGTGGACGAACTCAGGGCCGAGACGATGCGCAAGTACTGGACGCTGGATGAGATGCGTGCAATTCCAATTTGATGTGCTTGGCCATTATCAACAGGATGGTCTCTTGACATTCCAGACCAGCCACGGAATCCACGACAGGGTATCTAGACAAACTACAAACAGAACCAATATCTACATCATCAATGGCCGTGCGGTGTCATGCAACAACCCACCACTTGCAGGTTGAAGCCATCTTGGCATGCCAAGTGAAATATGTCCAAGGTCTACACATCAGATTGGAACCTTAGCTACCCGACATGCGCGACGACATCAGCTGTGCCAGACTCAAGGGCCTCCTCAGTCATCGCTACAGTGTCGGCGATGTCGCACGCATCGTCGCTCGTGGAAGCTTCTTCATCCTCACTTCCTTCAATAATCGTGTTGCACCTAACAAAGTACAGGCTCTCGTCAAGCGTCGGGCTCGGGAGCGGTGTCTCGCATGCTCTCTCATAAACGTCTGGATTAAACGGCAAGAAGAGGCCAACGTCACACATCTCCTCACTCTTGTAAGGGAGGTACGGAAAAGAGTTCTGACAAGTATGGCCTCTGTGGAGCCGCTGGTTATGGCTGGTTCCTGGAGATGGAACTGACGCAAATACGCGGTTTCGCAAAGCTGGGTTCGTCTTCAGCGAGGCCGGGCTGCGAGAGAGCGTCAGAGAATGTCCAGATCAAATTACACACAGGACTCTCACCTTCTGCCATTGTAAGACGGCGGTTCCTGAGCGAAGTCGACCGGCGTGGGCTCATGGGCATATACAGCCTCGTATCCCAGCTCAGGGGTAGGTGGTGGAGTCCAGGGAGGACGGACCAATAATTCGGCTTCGAAGATTGAGTTTGTCGATGAATTTCCAGTAAAGTCGGCGTTATCTTCAACATTTGATGGGTGGGTTCCGTCCTCGGGGCCAAAAAGCGGCTGGACAGGGATAGTCTGTGGTAAGTGACCCCGATATACATGTATATCATCGGACTCATCACTGGAGCTCGACTCGATCGTCGTTGACGAATCGGTCGAATCTGTGGGGGCGGCCGACTCGAGATGTTCGTCAATGACATCCATGAGCCTCCACATCGAGGAGCCTGATCGCTGGTGTGTCAAGTTCCCCAAGGGATAAGGGTAGGGCTAGAGTCGTTAACTAGGCTCATAGCGCAAGGGTGTGAGAGACATACCAGAGGAACTGCGCGGCAACCAAGTTCTCTGACCATTGTCACATCGGCTGTAGGCCTGAAACCCTGATGGCTGAAGCCGAACCCGGTTGCTAAACTTGGAAGGACATCGCCACGCAAAACAGCGTCCATGCTGATCCAACTTTTGTCCATCCCTAGGCGGTAGCAGTCGTGACAGATCTTGTACTGGCATTCGTACAAGGGGTCAGGCATCCAGGGCCTGGTATTATCGGGGTACTTCTTTCCAGGATTGTTTGCAGCAGAATACCCTGTAAACTGCCGCTCCGCTTCAACCATAGCCCGAACGTTATCTCTCTGCAAGAGGATAGTGACCAACTGGTCTGGGGTGTAAGTATGAAGCTGCTTGGTGGTGATCTCCCTCAAGAAGCTGTACTTGTTTGCGCGGGCATCTTGGCCGTACTTCCCAAGCGTCATCTGCGCTTCGAAAGTTTGGCCGAGAAAATCGAAAGAAACCTGGCCCCCTATTAGCGATATCGCTATGCAACGACGAGGTGTCTGACACACTTGTTCGTCTCTCTGTATGGCGCCCAGAATCAAGGCTTCCCGGTCTACAGTGCAGCGGTACACCCAGCCGAAATGGCCGGTTCTGCGGCACACTTCGCACTTGTAATCCGCATGGTAGAGACGTGTCATTTGGGAATGGTTACACCTGGGTTCCCATCGCCGTGTCTGTGTGGGCGGAGGGACTGAGGGCGCAAAAGTCGACACGGGAACAGGGATCGGGAGTGGGCGCACCCGACGCAGTCTCCCAGATCTCGGCCTAGGATCTACAGCCTCTGCGATGTGTGGTGCGCGAAGGCCAGGCGGTCTTGGGAGTGGCGTATCCATGCTGGGCAATGAGACAGGTATCGATCCGCGCACCGAAAGGCGGCAAGAACCCCCAAGGCATCTCGACCAAATGGGAGGAGCGGGAGAGAAATCGAGGGGGAAGGCGAGGAAGGTGGGGCTTTGGATGAATTCACCACCAGTGGAAATTCACTGGCAACCGAGGAAGGTGCGCCAGGTTTACTGCTAATCCAAGGAAGGTCCTGAAAGAGAACGGTCTCGGCGGTTTGGTGTAAGGAGAGCAGGGAACTAACTGGCTGTGGTTGCGCGGCAGGACGCAGCACAACTTTTGGACCAACCTCGCACAACAATGAAGAAAACAATGTCGACAACTTCGGCTACCTAGAGTCTTGCTCTGACGCGTGCCGACCTCGACATCGCCGCTACAGTAGGAAAAGAACTGTTACCCGACCATGTACCAGCCCTGAAATTGTCAACACATAACCTTTCGATAGAGTAAATACAGCGAATTGGTACAAGATGATTCACTTCCTTCAGATCAAGGAAAAGAAGTAAGCTACTTCAACTACGTCACTTCCACCAAACAGCCCATAGAGGCCATTTTCCCAAGATACCTATGCGGGGGGGGTTGGGGCACTTTTCTGCTGCCAGCTTACCGTGACATAAATCCTCATAGCACGCGATTACATTCGCTCTTCAAGTGCACAAAACTTTCTCTGTCACTGGCCGTGTGCTCAACATCAACGGCCAGGTGGCATTCCGTGAATGAGGCTCAAAATCTTCCATGATCAGCCCAATTTTGGTGGAGCAGGCAGTTATCGTGAGCTTGATCGTGGCAGCCAATAGCAACGCGCGACAATGGTGTGGGCGACGAGTGGCTCCGAGGTGCAGTTTAAGCTGCAATAAATGACAGGGGCAGCAGCAGGGATCAGCATCAGCTTTCCCGCAGCCTGCGCCGATGTGTTGTCGTCTCCCAGAGCAGCAAGTCGGAAAACAAAGCCTCGGCCTCTCATGGATGCAGCCAATCAGAGACGGCGATCACGGCTGGGTTTTGTGGTCTCAGGTCCCCACTCCCGCCTCTCGCAGTGGACGGACCCCGGTCGCCAGACCAGCAGTCGCCCCGTCACCAGTCGCGACGCAAGATGAGCTCCAGCTGCGTTCTGCTTGGTCGCTCCTTCCCTCACCCCCATCAAAAAACCAACCTCCTCGTCCACACTCGCCCCCGAGTGTGCCCAGCCGAACCTCTCGACGTTTTTGACCCGCATTCCTCAATCAAACCCCCTCCTCCGCATTATCAGTGAGTCTCTTGCGATTTTTCTTTCCCTTGCTTTGCAATTTGCCTTTGCCAAAAGTCAATGCGTTGCAGCTTCGACGCGTTTCGATCCGCACCAGCAGCCGGGCAGCGCATCCGTTCTGTTGGCATCCCGACAAAAACCGTAAACAAACCCGACAGATCTCGGCACCGGCTCCCCGACCGCGACACGATTGCACTGTCGCAAAAGATCGCATACGGAATCGCTCGATTCATTGCAACCGACTAATCTGGTCGTCACCACAGATTCCGCGCACCCCTAAATGTCGATTTGATCGCAGCAAGCAGATATGTCGACGCTTAAGATCGAGCGGGACACGGTCCAGACGGCCCTCCAGCAGGGCGTCCAGGATGTTGTCGACAGGCACCCCAAGAGCTTCGTCGCCTCGACTGCCGCCGCCGTCACCGAGGCTGCCACCGGGAATCTTCCTGGCACCAAGGGACATCACCCAGTCGCTGCCGTCGTCGGCACTGCTATCACTGGCGGCAGGCAGAATGCAGGAACTAAAGGTTATCTGGCGGTACGTGACAATCAAGTCGGGAGTGGACATTTTTCGTCTGGGTCTGACATGATGTCCAGGCGTACATTAAGCAGCTTGAGAATCATCCTCTGCGAACCAAGATGCTCACTGCCGGCACACTCGCCGGCGGACAGGAACTGTTTGCCTCTTGGTTGGCCAAAGACCGCAACAAGCATGGCAACTACTTCACGGCCCGCGTGCCCAAGATGGCTGTCTATGGTGCTCTCGTCAGCGCACCCCTCGGTCACTTCCTCATCTGGTGCTTGCAGAAGGCATTCAAGGACCGAACAAGCCTGCGGTCCAAGATCCTCCAGATCCTCGTCAGCAATCTCATTGTACGTCTCGAGCTACCAAATTGAACTCGACGAAACCACACTGACCTTGAATACAGATTGCCCCCATCCAGAACACAGTCTATCTGGTCGCCATGGCCCTGATCGCCGGCGCACAGACGGTCCACAATGTCCGCGCGACTGTGCGGGTTGGCTTCTGGAAGGTGATGCGTGTTAGCTGGATCACCTCACCCATCTGCCTCGCCTTCGCACAGAAGTTCCTGCCTGAGCACGCGTGGGTGCCGTTCTTCAACCTGGTGTCCTTTGTTATTGGCACATACATCAACACCATCACTAAGAAGAAGCGTCTCCATGCCCTCCGCAAGAAACACTTTGGCGACGGAGGTCGTCCGACTGGCGGCTCCGCAATCGGCCGCCCTGAAGACTACCCGCCTCCCCACATGGGTCCCAACCCACCTTATTAAACGCACTCAGCAAGATTGGTGGTGTAGGAAATGTTCGCCAAGGGAGCACACGAATTTTATGATTACTGAGCCCCTGGAGCGAAGCGAGGCTCGGGCGCAAAAACAAGCCTACCTTGGTATAGGCTTAACTGAGAATGGGCCTTGGGAGGAATGGGGGAGAGCGGCGAAATATCCAAGCCCATGGACGAGGTAGGAGGAAGACCTTTCAAGGGTGGAGGCGGGGTCTGAATTCCTGCTGTATAATCTCTATTGTCATGTTTTGATGTCAAATATTTGCTGGTGTCAGACAGTGAGTGGGTAGGTAGATGAACGCTTCTTGTGTACCTCGGATGTTGGGCGGGGTACTTTTTCTGTAGAGCCTCGTCTTCGCGGTGTTCGTGTTACCCTAGTTCTATGTTCAGATGTGGCACTGCCGGGGACACATCGATCATACCGGAGAGTGAACCGGGACTTGACCTGAATTTCGACCAAATATGCCTGGCTTGAAACCAGGCCGATCCATGTGCCCCACGATTGCTTCATCGGGCGGGAACTCAGGATAGGTAGCGGTCCCCGGAGCGAACTCCGCGGTTGGCGCTCCAAGGTGATGAAGTTGTCAAGGGTATCCGATTACCCTCATCACCCTGGGACGTCTTCATCCCGGAACGCTCAGGTCTTGGCTTTCGAGCATAAATCCTGGACTCCAGTACTCCCACTCATCACTCTGCTTATCAACCCAGAGCATGCCCTCACCCTCCAAGTCCTCCAACGCTGTCTGAGCTCGAGGGCGCGCCCACCTTAAGTTAACCATCAGCATCGATACACTAACGTAACCGAGCACCTGAACAGCTTCGAGCACCGCGCTCTGGTCCGTGTTGAGCTCCTTGGGCACGGATCGGATATACGGCTTGCTCCCAACCTTGATCACCGAGTAGGCTGATCCGAGAGGCTTGAGTGTACCCACTGCGCGGAGAATATCATCCCTGTTTTCGAGGTCAACCAGCCAGCCTTTGCCACCTTTGGGGGTCGCGCACTCTGTAATGTCCGACGCACCCTCGACGCGGCTCTTGACAATGCGCTCCCGTACCTTGCGCACTTCAATCAGCCCGCCGTTCTCACCCCGCGTCTCACCGCACACCTCCACCACCCGCACTGCCAGCTCAAAGTAGAAATCATTCACCGACCGCCCCAGAAGCTGCGCCCAGATGGACCCGCTGCCGCTGCTGTTGCCGCTGCCGCTGCTGCTGGCGAGCGGGTCCACCCCGATGGCGGCGCACATGCGCGCAAACTGGGCGCGAAAGGTCGGGTTGGAACGAATGTCCTTGGCGTGCGTCTGCGCGAATTGCTGGAGGAGCGAGCGGAAGACGGCGAGCTGGGTTTCGAGGGCGGCGGCATTACTTGTGCGCAGGTTGGAGCCGTGCGACGCGTACTGCGCCGATGTAAGCCGGCTGCGGTCGAAGGCGGCGAGGCCGACGCCTTTGCGAGACATTATTGGGACGATGATTGATTTGCTATGTGGTGGATATGTGGGCGAGATATGGTGGCTGGAAACATGGTGGAATGACGTGGATGATGGAGGTGGAAGTCGAGCAGCGATACATACAAGAGCGGGGCGATAAGATAAAAGCTCAGGCTCTTCCCCCCTCCCCCCCCCCCCC
>Ga0247760_1001905_pt1 | contig 17508 bp, 18 predicted proteins | sample UWRJL171409R4_FD_179936 | JGI IMG/M metagenome (GOLD analysis project Ga0247760, IMG submission 179936) | Plant litter microbial communities from Arlington Agricultural Research Station in Wisconsin, United States - UWRJ-L171-409R-4 | ecosystem: Environmental > Terrestrial > Plant litter >... | reverse complement strand
CCCCCAAAAGAGGCACCGAGTGTATGTTTCGGAACTCAGACCCTGAATGGTGGCCCGCATGGAAATATGACTTTGTCTGCAGAATAGTCCCTCGCTTCCACCACTCCCAGCATTCCTTTCTCTTCTTTGGACTTATCAGATCCTCAATTGGGGTCTATCTTGTGTTGTTTCCTCGGGGAACCAGGCTTGATTATTCTGTAATTGTGACGATAGTAGCGTATTCTCCGAACTCGGAGACTTGCCGAATCGCCGATCGCCGTGGTGGGTGTGCAGCGTGGTGGGGTTGACTTGTCATTTTTGAAAGCGTTGACGGGCTTGGGCGCCGGTGGGTCGGGATATGCAAGTGAGCCTTGGGGGATGCTCGTTGGTACTGTCCGTAGGCAACTTAGCTTCATGCAGTTGGCGGTGTTCACCGCGGTCAGGGGGGGCCCTATCATGTTGGTCGGCCCCTATACCGAGGGGCAGCTAGCCGTGATGGCATTGCTGCAGGTGGTTGAGTCTGTGTGTGTGAAGTACAGTGCCGTCAGGGACGCCGCTTGGAATTTTTGTTCGAGGGGCGTTGGCATCATTCTGAGAGTATAATGTCGCATACTTTGACACTTGCGGGCTGACCAATGGCTGAAAATGTACAGTAACATTACAATTTCATCTCATCTCTCTCCAGAGACTTCTGTCTTTTTTGCCCGCCTCTAATCATATCGCTGTCTACGGCTACTACTAGTTACTAATACCAAAATCTATCCACATTGCAGTTCCAAGCAGCCCATGACTGGGAGGGGTGCGGCTGGATGCATGGACCGCATTGAGGAAAAAACACAGCTCTCTGAGCCAACAGAACTCCTTAGAAATGCGGGGAACAAAACCCATTCAACGGGTAGGCATCCGCTGATAACATAGGTATTTCAACACACACTGACAATCCCTTACTCGTTAGGGTAGCGTCGCCCTCCAATGCAGTATCTCGCTGGAGGGCTACCGCCTTAAGTCGGCTCTCATGTCGCCTTCTCTTCCACCTTCTCTTTGGGCTTCTCCTCGGCAGGGGGGACTTCCGCGCCAACAGGGTCATCGAGGGCCAGATCCTTTCTCAGTTCTGGCAGAAAGCGGTCGATGCGCTTCCAGGTTTCATTCCACAGCTCCTCCCGCTCAGGGCTCTGGCTTGGTGGAACAAGGTACCCGTTGCTGGACATGATAAGCAGCACGTTCTTGAGATTTTCGGGTACAGCTTCCTCCTATTCACATGTTAGCCGAATCTGGGGATCCCAAGCTGGACGGAAGAAAACTTACCAAGCTGTCACCCTGCCCGCTGTTCATGAGCCGGTCCATGATCTCAATGATCTTCAGCCACAGGTCGAGCATGCCATCCCACTCAGATAGAATGACCAGGTACTGCAGGAAAACCTTGCTCAAAAGCGAGGCTGCTTGTACCCTAGTCTCGCTCATGCCGTCTCGGTCCGAAGAGAAGACCTCCGGCTTCAGGAGTCGTAGGATAAGGGGGAATAGTACCTCCCCGAAGATGGCGGTCCACTCCTCGTGGTCGCTAGAAGTAAGTTCCGGGGATAGTAGCGTCCTTTGCAGCGAGGTAAACGCCAGATGGCGCACCTCGCGGCAGGGGTTCGTGCACTGCGTAGTCAGAGTCTGGAAAATGGGGAGCCAGTAGGCAGACCATGCTTTTTCTTGCGTCAGTTCCTGTTGGTTGATATAGTCTGTGCTGCTCTCACCTTCGCTGCTTTCCAGGTGCGACTGCTTCATCAGGTGAGGGATGCGAGTAGTCAGCTGGTAAATGTTATTGATGGCTTTGATGCCTCGGGCCACAACAGCGTTCTCACTAAATACCGTCAGAATGGAGCTTCTTAGCATATTGGTGTAAATCTTACCTCGGCTTGTCCTGCTTCGCTGTCCGGCCTTTGCGGCCTTGCTTCCTGTCCGCTTTCTGCTCGGCAATGGCGCCCACCTGCGCCATGGTAGCAAACTCATTCAGAAGGTGAAGAACAGCCTCGTAGTTGTCAGCCATGATTGCCGAAGGCGTGCCTGTGACGCCGCTTTCCAATATCTCAAACACAATAGGCGCTGAAATCGGATTTGTTGCCAGCGTCTGCAGTATCGCCCAAAAGTCTGGCGAGGTCATGATCTCGTTCCTCAGCGGGCAGGGCTTCTCGATACAAAGTTTGAGACCGCGGAGCACGAGACCCGAAGTCTTCACCAGGGTATCCTGTGGGAAGCTGGACACAGTATGGAGGAGAACAGGGGCTCGGATGTAATCAAAATCCTGCACATGAGAGTCAGCTAACCAGCGGATAGATACGACCATTGGCTAATACTTACATAGCTTGCTTGGAGCAAGTTGAAAAGATAAAAGGTCGTTCGTTCGATAAGGATAGGGTGGTACCGGCTCGCATCTCTTAGTACCGCCTGGAGCGCAACCACTACCCGCTTTCCAAGTAACTCGACGGTCTGTTCGTCTCGCAAGGCCAAAACGGTGCAAAACTCCAAGATATACACCATTGAAGGATCGTACACCGGGCTGGCCTGCCGTTGCTTCTGGCTAGGCGATACAGGCCCGTTGTCAGTTTTCACCGAAATCACAACTGTGGCACCGTTGTCTTCTGGGATCTGCTCGAGCAACGCATCGACAAAAGCCTCGAGGCTGTGGCTTGGGAGATGGGTAACATTGGCAAAGACATCTCCCATGGAGCATGCATCAATCCACCCCACTGTGCACAGTGTGTTCTCCAACTCCTCCTCGGAGGGCTCAGGCGGGTCATCTGCTGCGTAGCTTGAAATGTATGATGTGAAGGCAGAGAAGAACCCTGCTTCGCTCTGCTTGGCGGCCCGGTCAATGACCTGCGAAGGACTCTGGACGGGTATCGCCGGGAGGGCAAGGCGATCTTCGTCAGCAGAGAAGAATGGCGGAATCAGAGAGTTGACGAAGAGGTTGAGCCATATCCTGATGATCTGAATGTCACTGTCAGCGGCGATACTAAATTTCAGAAAACCAGATGTCAAACTCACATGCTTCCAACTCTTGTTGACGACATGCTCCGACCCCGTCAACACACGAAACAGTACTAGGAGGGCGAATTGGGGCCTAATATCTTGCCCAAATTTAACCGCCAGCTCGCTCACCATAACGCTCTTCCCTTCAACCTGCACCTCGGTGTTGAGGGATGTGTTTGAGACAGTATCCGTGTTCAGCGTTGAAATGTAGCTTAGCCGGTAGATAATCTCATCCAGCGCTTCAGAGTTGCCATACTTGGTCGCAATTTGGGCACACTCACGGAAGCCTGTAATGACCCGGTCGTAGACTGTCTCCTCGGTGGCCGACATGAACACGAAAAAGAGGCACGACACAATCGGATTCCAAGCCGTGGCGAACATGTCAGCATCGTAAATATTGGTGTCGCAGATGATGAGCGGCCCCGCCGACTCCGTCTTCAACAGGAGCTCCTTCCAGGCGTAGTCAAAGCCCTGCTTATTATCGTGCTCATCAGGCAGAATGATCTCATTAGACTTGATCGCGTCGTAAATGTCCTGCAAGTACTCGCCAGCAAAGTCCTTCCCGCCGTTCTGGCCGCGGAGATTTCGGGCAAAGTCGAGGGGTGTCATGCGTGCCCGGCCCTTGAAGTTCGGATTATGCTGGTCCGTATTCAGCAAAATGATGCCGTACGTGAGGATGAAAACGGCGTCCTTGTCTGCGATACCCTCTGGCACAGAGCTATCGCAGTACTTCTCCGAAAAGGAGCTAACAATCCGCTCGATTAGCGCCGACTCACCGGGCAGGCGGAACGTCTCCAGCAAGATCCGGAGGGCCTCGTCAACTCTCTTGCCAGTAAAGTCCATCTGCCCCATGAATGCGTCCAAAATCGCCTCGTTGCCCTTCTTTGACAGGAATTCTCCGAGAGCTTTCTTGTTCACCCTCGAGGTCCCCTTCAGGAACCTCGCAACGCACTCTGGATCCTTTGTATCTGCAATGATCCCCTTTTCGTAAAGATACGCCAACCCGCCCTTAGGACTCTCATTAAACTTGTTGGCTCCCTTGATGATGAGCTTTTTCCTTCGTCGGCGCTCCTTCAATTCTTCTGGGGCAGGATAGCCCTCCGTGACCGACGGCTGATCCAGCCTCTCGGCTATGAACTGTATGAATCTCAGCAGCGCGTCGAGGCAGAGGGGCGGAACGCTCGTCGTGCTCCACGTCGCCGAATCTGGCAGCGCGTTCCTCGCCAGAAGGCCGATCATATCTTCGCAAAGGTCTGAGCGGTCCTCGTCACAGTCGTAGTTGACAAACAGTTCAACCATGAATGTCGGCATCCGTGCCAGGACACCAATGTTCTCCACCATAGCCTGTCTTGCGTCAGGTTTACGTGCGCCGCCTTCCATCCCCAGCTTCTGGCGATCCTTGACAGGAACGGGTGTGGAACGACCACTGCTAGCCTGCGACGGCGGCGGCTTAACAAGCTTGGGCGCCTGTGGTATTCCAGCGTAGAGACTAGGGTCAATACCCGGTTCCCTGGGGATTTCTATAGACGGGTGAAGACACGCCACTAGATAGGAGAGGTACAGTTCCTGCTGAAGCTTGAGAACTTCTCTGCAGGTAGAGAGCAGAGTGCTTGCTACTACCAAAGCTTCCTGCAAGACGGCCATATTATCGGAACGAACAAGTTGGAAGAGGTGTGAGCACAGTTGATCCTCCGCAATCGTAGCAAGCGCGGGATGCTTAGATATCGACGGCCCCGCAACTTCGAGAGCCACATGAATAATACGAAGGGCCATGACCCGCATATGGTCGGGATGTTTGCGGTCATGCGGATTGAGAAAGCTTACGAGAACCCGAAATAGCTCCCGAACAGACGGGAGCGAATAGGGTCGTAGATCCACCGACGACGTGGAGCTTTCGTTTGCCGTGCTCGTACTGGTACGGCCGGCCTCCCCATTTATGGGAGTTTCTGAGCTGCTGCCGCTTGTTTTCCCCGAACTTGTCGAATCCCTCGGCTCTGCCGGCTCCGTCGTGGCTGGGGCTTCGGGCTCCTTGGTGACCGGTATGTCGGTTCCGTTGGCAGCCGGATCCATCTTAACGGTATCCATATCAGCGCTTGTCTGCTTGTCCAGCGCCTCGGTCTCCTCCCCGGCTTCCACCTCGAGGTGCTTCAGGTCTTCAAAGATGATCTGGCACATGCGCACCATGGTCGCCTCTGCCGTGCGCCGTAGCACCTCAGAGAACCTCGACCGAGAGCAGATTGTTAAGCCCCGTCCCATCATGTCGCATACGCTGTCATCGGTGAGGATGTCGCCGCCGGGGCCCGCCAGCATGTCCTCCATAAGGTGCAGGATCAGGAGCAAGACCACCTCCTCCTGTGGCGAGTCGCTAATGTCGAATTGGCAATGAGTAATGGCGGCGGATAGGGAGTGCATTGCCAGGGCGAACCGGGGCGACACGGGAGCGATGAAGCCATAGGCCAGAAACTTTTGAATCGCACGAAGCGCAAGGATGGTGATCGGGGCGGCGGTGCCCTTGGTCTGGATGATCTGGAGGAACGGTTCGAGCAAGGTGACCGCGTCAAAGTCGTGGATGTCTACCCGGGTGTTAGCCAACAGCGCAAAACCATCGTTCAATGCGAGACCTGCCTTTAACGCCCGCGAGCTTGTGCCGCAGCCTGCCAAAGCCCGCGATCAGCGGGTTGTCCTGCATGCTCTTGCCCTTCTTCCCTCGCAGTCCCCAACGGTTCGCGGAGGCATCGGCGGGGCCATCATCCTGCGCATCGACGGCGGGCGTCTTGGGCTGGCGGCGCGCGCCGGGTCCATCGGGGGGTACAAGTTGGATGATGCTGGGGCTGCCGCCCAGGATGGCCGACACAAACGAGTTGTGTGAGCGCGAGGACTTTTGAATGGCCGATGTGATCGCTATGGACTCAGATATGACCAGGGACACGGGGTCGACGGCGACAGAAACAGGCCGGCTCCTGTACTGCATGCGCGACGAAAGCGAGAGGCCGGGGCTGCTGTGTCGCGGGAGCACGAGCGGCGTGCCGGGCACCGAAGAGAGCGCCGAGTCCATAGTTGCCACTACGAGCTGGTCATCTCGGCTCATCCTGCAGCGGCCGGGTTCGGGGTGTGTTGACGCTGCTGGTGTCGTGGTATGAAGAGGACGCAGGAGTGACAAGCGGCATAGCGTTGCAGAGCTGTGCACCGCAACGTTGAACCAGACAAATGTCCTCTGGTTGCGCAGCTCGGCTTATCGCTATGGCCTAATCTATAGGTGGAGCAATGTGGCCGATTTACATTGTTAAAATGCGACGAAAGCTGATAAAGTGCGGGAGTAACCCTAACCCCGGTTATTCACTCCAAGCCAAGTTCACCGCAAAAGGCCCAACAAAGGCGTCATTAAAATCGATTGATATGGAGGATTTCAATTTGTAGCTTTACAGAATTCTCTGGGAGGTAGGTGATGTGTGAAGATGTGTTGGGGAAACCCCTAAGCACTTCATACCAACACAGTAAGGCATAACTTTAGGTACGAAGTACAAGAGAAGAGGCCTTACTCGCATTGTCAAAGGCCTTAACTACATTAGAACAGGCTACCAAACAATGTAAGAAGGCCTTTTAAGAATTCTATGGGTCCTTAATTATACCGAGCGGGGCCTTGCTTGCATTCTGAGAGGCCTCTTTCACATCGTGAGAGGCCTTATTGGCATTCTGAGAGGCCTCGTTTGCATGACAATAGGCCGTTAGAGAACGCAAGAAGGCCTCTTTCAAATGCGGTAAGGCCTAGCGCAAGAGCAGGTAGGAACTTCGACATTGGGAATACAGTGCAAATGGGCATCTTTGATATGCCCGATGATGACGATGGATTGAAGACTGTCTAAGGTTAGGTACTTTGCTACCGAGGTCTGGGAAGACTCTCCGTGCCCATCGACCACAGACCAAGTGATGGTCTTGGCACCCCCTGTGCGTTGGCCCAGTGATGCCTTCGCAAACCCCACCATCACCCTTTGTTACATAGTACGCCTCAATCGACTACTACAATACTTTCTCTGCATTTTCTACCCCAAGATCGCCGCACTTCTTCTGTATCGAGCAACCTGTGGCGCTCGCCGAGCCTGTTTCTGAATCTATGGATGTAGTCCTTCTGAATCAAGCTTTGTGATGGCTGCCGAGTCTGGTGCTGGGACCTCTTCGAAATTACCACTTCCGACCATTCCTTTCCCTTCCGACGCTCCTTCCCGCGCTCAGCCGCTCTCCTGCGATCACTCTGCCATCTTCTCTAGGTACCTCGTCCGCTTTTCCCAGTCGACGTAAAAGCCGCCTTCGTCGTTCTCGAAAATTCCCCAAATGTCCAGTCGATCCTTGGCCACTTTCTTTGCGAAGCGTTCACAGCCTTTCAAAGGCCCAAATGAATACCGGAAGTACAGTCTTCCGTCGAAATGGTCCTTGATGTACCAAGGATCTTCCGATTTCTCGCCCCACAAACTGTAGCTGACTACCGGTCTTGCTTGATCGAAGGTCAGGCGTCCGTACTCGCCCTCGACACGATAGAAGTCAGTCAAACTATCGAACTCTTTGCCATTGCGAGCCGCAATCAAGCAGTTTTGGACGATTTCTCCGGCGTCGATGTTCTTCCATCCATGGTTGGATAAGTTCTTTGAGAAGCGGTCGATTGTCTTGATCTTGCGATCCATGGTGTTGATCTTGCGGTCAAGCTCTGCCAGTTTGTCCTCGACTTCGGCTATCTTGTTGAACTCCTCAGATATTTCCTCAGGCTTCTTGTTGGCGGCATTCCCATCTTTGCGCTTTTTCTGCGTCATAGCTAGTGACTCCCATGGCGCTTGAACTTCGTCGCCCTCTGTCGATACCGATAATACTGAGATTTCATCGGTGTCAAAGCCCAGATCATCTCCAGGCAATATTGGCCGTAGTTTTGTTCTTTTCCGGTGTGGTTGCTGGGTCGGGCTGCCCTCTGCTCTTCGTCAAGAATCTTTCTCCTGGTACGAGTCGTTCCCTCGGCTTGACTTCAGCGCCCCCGGATCCGCCATTGATTGTGCCCTCTGATGTAGGTACTAATTTGACGGTGTCGGCTTTATCTTGAACAGCTTCGAGGGCGGGGGAACAGAGAAGAAACTGACGCAGCCGAAGCCGGGCTGTACCAACTGTTGAGTTCTATGCCCGTGACAAACACCCAGCCCGGGGCAGGAAGGAGTGCGAAAGTTCGGATGAAGAGCCAGTATGACAGCAGAGGAGCTGCAAGCTTCTCAGACGTGACGAGAGCGCAAACAAGTCCCTTCCCTCAGGGCCTCCAGGGAAAAATGCAGAAAAGGCCTCCGCAAAATTCCCAAAAACACCCCCACCAAGCTTCCTCACACCACTGCCACAACAGCAACCTGGAACTCCAGCTGCTTCTACTGCGAGTACACGCGAGCATTGAGCACATACATCTTGCACGTGGACTCTGCGAATGTGGAAAAAGAACGTCCATTGAAGAAAGCAAAAGTCACGAGTAGGTCGGCGAACTTCGCAAGAGCGGTGAGTGAGAGACAGGACGCTCATCTGAGAACCGGGGGGAGCCAAGCTGACGATTCAATAAAGGAACGCCCAGGATTTAGAACGAAGAAAATCAGCAAGAAATGTCGTCTGGAGGTCAGGTCAAGGCGAATTCGCCTGAAAATCGCCAGATGGCATCCGCTGCCTTTGATGAGATTGGGGGGGCCCTCAAATGGACGGACATCGATTTGGAGTTCAAAAACGATGTCGACGAGATGGTCAAGTCACCATTTACTCTCACGCAGTCGGCGAACTTTCACAGCTGGCAACACTCGAAGAAGAGCCTGGACAATCTGGCAAGGCTGGTCGAGAGCGAGGAGAGCATAGCCGATGCTTTCTTCGAGGAAGAAGTTAGCATCCCAACCAATGAGCAGGTTTGGGCGACGTTCATCCAAATTTGGAAGACAGTCGGGGACAAACAAAATGGCTACATCATGGCGATGCAGAACAGCAAGATGTACATCCCAGCTCTCATGCCGGCATCAAAAATGGTGTATCCTGTGTGGTTCGGGCCAATGCCCCTCGAGTTTGACGCCAAGGGCCTCCCGAAGCAGGTCAGTGACGTTCTTCAAGAATGGAAGCTGTTAGCTACGACTATCGCCGTCATGGAGACAAAAGGGTTGAGCTTTGACGACGTTGGCGAGGACGATGCGGCAAGCGTCATTCCCGAAGAATGGGCGTTCTACGCTATGAACGTCCCGGAAGGCGATCGATTTGAAGAAGTCAACACCAAGCTGGCAGAGGTTTACAGGAAAGCAAAAAAGATCATCTCCGAGGAAGAGAAGACGATGCAAAAGGAGTGGAAGGATCTCAAGAAAAGATTGGAAAAGGTCGAGGTCAAGAAGCCGATTGCCGCTCGATTTCAGCTGGAAAAGGAGGATCCTCTTCAAAGAACCGCAATATATCGGGCCTCAACGAAAGCCCGGTTGACATTCCAGCAAGCAAGATGAACCGAGGCCGTATCAGATCGATTCTCAACAAAGAGCCAACCAAAGAGACAGGTCGAGGCCGCGTCTAATCCATTCTCGACGAAGCGCCAGCCGAAAAGACAAATCGAAGCCTTCTCCAATTCGCTCTCGCCGAAAACGCGGTGTCCAACCCACCAAAGCAGCCCGGCTTGGTCCCTTCTTTCTTGAAACGGAAGCGCGCTCGTGAGTCATCACTAAGTGCCGAGGAGCGTACAGGCGAAATAAAGAAAGCTGAGCTCGTGGAGCTTGTGGAGACGACCAAAAGATATCACGAGAACCTGATGAACCACCGGTGGGAACTTGACTCTGCGGTCTTTCACCGGAACTGCTTAGTTACGGCGAAGAATGGCGTCTGCTTCAACAGCCCAGAGAAGTTCTTTGAGGTTGCCAACCAATACAATCTCAAGGACTTCAGCAGCGAGGAGCAGATGGTGCTGTTCACGTTCGACGGTGGAGACCACGTTGACCCGTGGTACCTCAAGGCAAACGAAATCTTTGTTGGGTTCTCCACTGGTCCCCTGCGGGGGTGCTCACATTGGGTGACGACCGTCCCGAAGGAAGAGCGAGAGGTTTTTGGAATCTTTGAGGTCGAAACCGGCCAGTTGTTCGTCGATTGGAACAATCGTCTTGTGTGCGAATTGGGTTTGGAGGATGGCGGCCAGTAGCGGCGACCATTGTTGCGCCGGACAACTGCGCCTTCGCAGCGATTAGCCAGGCAGTTGCCAACGGGCGATGAACAACGCTGCCGGCACTAATGACCCTTCCCGAACCACCAAGGAGCGCTCGAGACACTCGGGCAGCCAAGCCCTTCACAATCTGCGACAAAGAGAAGCATCGGAAGCGATTACCTAAAGGGAAAAATGATATTTGGAGCAACGTGTGTGAGGAAACAATTGGAGGAATGTTGTATATAGGGATTGACTGATATGATTGTTGATGGTCAATGGTCGATCTCCCAGAAGCAGCGTTCACAAAGACAAGCCCCTGGAGCTGTCTGAGCATGGCAAAAAAGATGAGTGTTGTCGGAAAGCGCTCGAGGGAGCAAGATGGAGAATGGAGCATTAGGTAATGGAGGATTGTAAGCATACTAGGAGTCCTGAGAGATAATTGTAGGATACATATATGTGGATTGATGTCAAAGACACTCATGGAAACTGTGATCGAATTGCTGGGTATCCCAAATGGCCATGACTCTATATAGCCTTGTTTGCATTTCGAAAGGCGCCGGCTTGATCATAACAGGCCTTGCTTTGCCACAAGCATGCCTTGGTTTTCAGAAGTATGCCTTGGAATTCTAGCAACATGGCTTTGGTTTCCACAAACAGGCCCTGGCCACTTTGAAATAAGCCCCAAGTGCATTGCAACAGGCCTTGTTTGCATCATGACAGACATTACTGTATTAAAACATGCTGTGTGAGTACAAAAACAGGCCCCGATTATTTAGAAATAGGCATCAACTGCATTGTCAGAGGCCTTGACTGCATTGTAACAGGCCTTTTACATGAGAATGAACCGCCCGAAGATGAAATTCAAGGCCTCTCTGGAGGGGTTACTTGTGAATTAAGAAACATACGTAGGGGTTATAAGCGAGTCCAACAGATAAAGCGCTTACCTCCTCGTGTCCAACACCATGGGATCAAGGCAACCGGATTGCTGAGAACATCTTTGACGGCTCCCAAGCTGGACTCAATGACTTCTTTGAGGATGGACAAGTTGACAAGCTTGTCAGTACTGACCTGAGAGCTCTGGTCAGAACTGCCATCAAGACACACACACCCCCCGGTTGATGAAGAATCCTACCTGCAAGCACCATGACAGCCTCGGCTTGATCCGTCCCAGTCTTCCCACAGCCAACTCCCCTCGGAGATATTCGACCATACCTAGGTAGGTATGTTACCAAAGTTGGCGGAATACGCAACGGTGAAACCCCTTCGTCCCAGAAGCAGCCTGTCGTCCGGTGGGTACCTTACTTATCTGGAGAGCAGGCGCGCGTGCCGCCACCGCTACATGGCATCGTTAGACCGAGAGTTCCTCCGAGCACTTGCCAGACCAACCCGCCATCGAGGGTTCAGGTGGTATATTATCATCTTGTCAGACGACGCAGACATGGACTGGCTCCGAGAATACATTGGCCAGAGCAATGACCTCCGCCGTCATTGGGGGGATCACTTTGGCAATAGCAGGAGCCTATACAAAAAAGGCGACCTGTTATACTTCGTGTGGAGCGCAGGCACTCTCCCACCACCAAGTGGCAGCCTTCCTCGCCAGGCGAGAATGTATCAGCTAGGAAGCGACCAGGGTGGTTATACTGGCAACGCTGCGGATATGTTCCGCAACATTGGGGAGATATGTTCCGCGCGTATTGTCGACCTTCAAAAATGGCTTCACCCAGACGTGAGCATCCCAGAGAAGTCAGAGGGACTCAATTGCCAGGTGTTAACCTATTAGAAGGAAGTAAAATGTCTTGCCGTGAATATGATAATAAAGCGGAGAATGCTGAGGAGAAGGCCGTAGTTTGTAACACCCGGCGACATGGTGAGCTTAAGGCGCCGCATACAGCGCCCGGCGAGAAGGCGAGGCTGAGGCCGCTGTAAATAATACCTGGCGACATGGTGAGCTTGAGGCGCTGCAGACATCCTCCGGAATTGCATGGTAGCAGCACAGAATGGCATTTCCTTCAACAGTCCTGAGATGTTCGAGGAGATCGATGGCAAGTGTGCACTTGCGGACGTCAGTAACGACAAGCAAGAAGTCATTTACACGTTTGAGGGCGATACCCACAATTCTGCGTGGTATCTTGAGGGCAACGTAATAATAGCGAAGTTCTCAGTTAGTTCCCTGCAGGACTTTTCGTGTCCTGTCGCGACGCTCAGTGACGACGAGGAAGTACAAGCTGCATTTGGCGCCTTTAAAGATGCCGAAACGGGAGAGCTTAATGTCGACTGGGAGAGACGCACACGCGAATCGAGCGCAGGACACTAGGAAGACGCAGCTAGTTGGCATCATATAACTATTAACAAGTGTTATAAAGCCTTTAGCAAGCGCTGGGGACGCTCCGGCAACCTAGCCGAACAGGATCTGCAACAAAGACATCGAAATCGGAAGCGGAAATATAAGTTTGCGAAAAAGATAACGGTCCGAAGTGAGAGAAGAAAACCGTGGAGAGCGGCTAAGAGAGCGGCAAGCAAAGCCGAGACAGCGGCCAAGAGGCAGACCTGCCCGGAGGGCAAATAAGGCGGAGGTGCCGAACGGAAGGTGCGACTAAGCGGGCGGGCGGGGGGCAGCCCGGGTCAGGGAGGGGGCCGAGGAGGCCGAGGAGGCCCTGGAGGGGGCGGAGAAATCAGTTGAGGCCAGACTACCTGTCTATAATTCCATAACTTTACATCCGATGTTCCGAGATGGCGTCATTAAGTACAGCAGGGGGTGACAGAGGAGCCCCTTTACCTGACAGCGATAAGCCTTGTCCCTTCCACCTGATGCCACGGGATTATGTGCTGCAACCCTCTTCCTCGACAAGTCAACTTGAACTGTCTCACCCTATGTGGAGATGCCAATGAAAAACCATCATGATTTCACGGCCCATCTCAACAGTCAGGAGGCACAAGTCATCACAACCTATATAGGCCCTGCTTACATTCAGGAATGCCTTTATTACATCACTCGAGGCTGTATTTACATTGTAAAAGGCTATGCTTGTACTACGAGAAGGCCTGGTTTAAGCCGTACGAGGTCTTGCTTGTGTCGTATAAGGCACTGCTCACACGTGCATGTCACGGAGGGCATTTCTTGCATCTTGAGAGGCCTTGGCTGTGTTGCTAAAAGCAAGTCTTACTTTACAGAAAGCTTTGCATTAATGTTTCATACTGGAAGGAGCGAGTGCTTTAAGAACAGGACTTTGACAGGGCACACTACCTCTTTAAGATAGCGAAAAAAACCAAGAGACAGAGCAAAGAACACCGAGATCACAATAGAAGGCACCCCAGCCTAAGGTAATGACAAATGGGGAGGCCAAGACACCTTACCTAGGTACCTCCTACCTAGGTAAGATACCAAAATACCATGCCATTAACCTCGACTGTGTCGTTTCGGTGGTCCTCAAGCACGTCGGTATTGGATTTAGCGGCTTCACTCCATTGGAGCCTTTCGATTTCAGCGGTATCGAACTGATCCTCGTCTAACAGATCATCAGGGGCCGCCAAGTCGCCAGGGCGAAAACCGCCAACGGGGTTCTCAGACGTCAAGCTGCCGGTGTGGTTCTCCGAACGCCAGCGTTCAACCTCGGCGATCATTAGGGGTTTGACGTCCAGTACCGAAAGCGACTAGTCTATTAACTCGTCGGAGAGCTTCACCAGTAATCGAGTGTAAGTGTCGACTGCTATGTAGTCGACAATGATACGGTAATCAGCCCCTGAGACAAGTCTCTCATCATCTCGGACGACGGAAAGCACATCTCGAAGTGCTTCCTCGAGCACAGCAGGGGTACCCATGGTGGGCTAGAACGACCGTTGGTGATATACTTCAGGTCTAATAGCTCAAGTTGTCGCCGAGCGGTAAAGACACGGGGCGTATCGCTTCAACGCAGGCTTGACACCATCAACGAGAAGGTTAGAGAGGAGAGAATTCAGCGAAGTTTGCCTGCTCCGAAATTCTAGGAGCATCGGGCTCTGGCACACTCAGGAGGCGGCAGGTGCAATGGTTGGCAAAGGCAGGTCAAGGGCCGCGGATCCTGGCGCTTGCACACCCCGACGGTCGTTCCTGCCATCGCTGTCGACACACTGCTCACCTCAAGAGGCGCCTTGGCCGCCTGCTTGCAGATCATCGTCGCCGTTTTTCTTCGCTGCTGGCACTAGTCTTCGTCAAATATATCCTTCGTGGAAGACCGGAGGATCGGGAGCAATCAGATAAGCCCCTGGACTCCTGGCGCTTTTGTTACGTATCTATCAAGGGGTGCTGTCTCACCCCTACCTACTTGAGCTTCTTCTTTCATAGTCGGTCTACGTTCCTCCTCCGTAATGTATCTGAGCTCCTCTTCTAGCTTTGACTCTTGCTCTTTACCCAGCCTGTGAGATCATTTGAGGTTTCAGTTTGGGCATAGTCTCCCCTACGAGACTTGCGTGATGCTAGTACTAGAAGAACTTACATTTACTAAGGAAAGGGGTGCCCCTTTTCGGAAGAATATTATACTAGCGTGTGTCATACCTACTCAAGCGTTTTGACCTTTGATGTGAGTAGCTTGTATCTGTTGTATTAGCATCCAGACACCATGCTGTCACCGTTAATGTTGCACCAGCCGAAGAAATGTAAATGAAAGATATAAATAAAAGGGATGAAGTCTCAAAATGGTACTGTTTACTTTTGTGCTTTGTATGGGGCTGGCGAGCTCATCTTGGTTGCTCCTCGTCAATGCCGGTTGACCCTGAATGCAGGTAACCGCACATAGCTTGGAGGCTCGAGGTTCGAATTCGCCAAACGCGTGCATATAGGGACTTATACTCATATGAGCGACGACAGGTGGGTTGTTTTACAGGCGAAGCTGGATCTTTTACACCTAGGCAAGGCGCTCATGGAAGACCAGAGGGAGTGAACGCCCAGGTGTCGATTCACCAGGGAAAGCGCCTCGTGGCAAGCTATTATTTGTCAGATGACCCAGAGGCAGCATGGGAAAGGTTAAGAAGACTATCGAGATGACCGACGGCATACCCCTTGACCACAGTTCCCATTCCCTATGATACCTGAAATCTGAGTTTTGACTCCAGACACCTTGAAAGATCCCTGGCAGAGACAACATCATTTTAGCTGCGGCTAGGCAATAGCATGATTGGAATCAAGCATGCCACCAAATTTAGAGGCAGATCGTTCTTCCCAGCTCACCTGGCACATTGCGGCAGGAGTGGCAGCAACGCTCCGGCCAAAAAGGGGTCTCTGAGGTCAGTGTTGAAAAGGGGTAACTTGCACAAACACTTGCAAAGCTTAATCCCAAACAGAACGACCTGTACTTGTGCATTGCCGGCCGCCCTAACACGGTGGGGGTACTTGAGGCCTTGGTTGCATGATAAGCCATTAGATAATGTGAGAAGGCCCCTTGAGTTGAATGCGAGAAAGCTTACTGTACCTACCGAAGTCAAGGGGTTTGTGTTTTTCTTTCGTTTTTAACTAGAGCCTACAAGTCGCGCCCCATCATCATTTCATATGAACATCGTTACCGTCCCATTACCCCGGCCAAACTACTTCCTTTACTACCATGGCTAGGTAACTAGGCACCTAGGAACATAACTTATAGCACAGGCCTATGGCCATATCTCCCGAGTGCATATATACTTGTTTGCATTCTAAATGCCATTTCTATCCCATGAACAGCTGTCAGCGAAAGCCGACATAGGATTCTGAGTTATAACATCAAGATAGCCCCCCCAAAACAGTACGGACGGGACGAACTGTACCTGTAGAGAAAACACAGTCCAGTTAAATGTTCATTTCATGGTGACAGCGAACACAGGCATATCACCCTTACAAGTCTGTCAAGTGGAAGGCACTTGCTGCAAAAGTGTCGGCCTTGATGGCCCTGTCCCCCTTTATCCCTGAGCACAACCCCGCCCAGCCCCGCCCGATCACTCTAAGCCGAAGGCACCACAACCTTATACTCATCTCCTTGCATTTATCGCTCAGAGGGCTCAACTGACTGAGGATAAAGCTATCCTCTTTGTTGTTGGCAGCAGAAGGTGGATCTCCACGCGAGTCATCGCCATTCCGGGCTATCAGAATGATCACGCTGTTGCGACCACGCTCATGGCTCCACCAGAGCCAGGGCCGTCCTCTTGCCATGGTGCCCAAGCGCAGATATCTACACGAGCCTTTGTTTCCGGCCGTATTCTTCTTATCGACCCTCTTGCGGCGATGGCCCGCGGTGAGCTTGACGTTCCCCGGCTCTAATAGATTCTACTCAGCATACGTTGCATTGAGCGTGTAGCAAATGGGGCGATAGACACATAGCATGGTATTAAGACGTTGTGATGGCGGTGGGGTTTGGTACTCACCGGGCCTGGGACAGGCCTGACGATGGTAGGATAACTGTGCTGTCACCATCGCGCTCGTGGCGTCACTGTTCTTACAAGAACTGAGATTGTCATCCTCGCCAATTCGTGCCTCGCGGCGGGTCTCCACACGACTCTTGCCATTGTTGGCCCGCTTCTCCTTCTCCGGCGGTCTTGTTCGGCGCGCTTCGGCGAACTTCGGCATGCCTTGGCCCTAGATATGTCGTGGTCAGCATGAGTTGATCATGCACTGATGAATAACATGTAACATGGGTTGATGACACCTACGAGGGCCTTAGAACCTCCCAATGGCAGAGCCCAGCCTACACCAGACCTAATTTGTTAACGACGGCGAGATTCAACAGTAACTAGAAGCTGTTAGTAGACTAATGTTTCTTAAGCCGTGGTAGAGAGAGAGAAATCCCCAACCACGAGTAGAATCCGACATCTGGGCTCGGTGTTTGAGGATTAATGGACTTTGTCTGAAGAAATAACCGTTGTCGGACGCTTAGCTAGCTCCTAGTAGCGCAGTTAACGTGGGGGTTCCTAGCGCTAACGGCACTAGCGCGCCAAACTCAGGCATCGCGAGAAAGAGAGGTGTGATAGGCTTGATTGTAGTGTCGTAGCGATTCAGGGCGAATACCATCACAAATGGGTGCTCTGAGACGCGAGAATGGTAGAGCAAAGGAGCCTGCATGACCGTGGCGGCGGAGAATGAGGTTGTTGACTGAGTTGCTGGGAACCTTTCGCCCGTGCCATAAGCTACCACTGATAAAAAGAAGATAAGGAAAGTGGGCTCATGGACAGCATGCGATCGATGTGGGTGTTGCTGGCGCTGGCGGTGCCGGAAAGCGTACAGCGTCAGGCATCGCGTCGATGGAAGTGTGGTAAATCATGGAACGCGCACCTTTCCTTCACGGTAGCTTTTGGATTCCATGCTTCCAGGATTCCAGGGTTCCCCCCCCCCGCCCCGCAACTGA
>Ga0247760_1001903_pt1 | contig 17526 bp, 15 predicted proteins | sample UWRJL171409R4_FD_179936 | JGI IMG/M metagenome (GOLD analysis project Ga0247760, IMG submission 179936) | Plant litter microbial communities from Arlington Agricultural Research Station in Wisconsin, United States - UWRJ-L171-409R-4 | ecosystem: Environmental > Terrestrial > Plant litter >... | reverse complement strand
AGAAAAACACCAAAAAAAAAAAAGAAATCCAGGTTATGAGATAGGTACGTCATCGGAGAATATTCAACGCTCATCACTGTTCGTATTACCAGCCGCAGTTGTCACGTCACATCACCATCGCAATAAAACGAGTTGATATTTCTTTGTGCTGGCAGGAGGGCCCAGCGGGATGGTCTCGCCAAGAAAATGTGGCGCATCAAATACGAGGCCACCTTCATGGTCTTCTTTGTTGCATTTTGGCCAATAATGGACGGGTGTGGTGGTTCTGGGCCTGTCACCAGACGCCACCAGATATTGAGGGGGGTGGTGTGGTGTGAGTGAAGGGGGGGACGAGAAAGTTGGGGTTGACTTCACCACCTCACTTGAATATTGACAGCTGCCACATTACGAATACGGTTGCCCCAGCTTACTGATCCGGTGTGTTGGATAGGACCTTGAAAGGGCACAAGCAGGAACCCGGATTTGATAATGGCGCTTCGTCTGGTCTCTTTGTTTCGGTTCCCGCTTCAGGACAGCTCATAGGTAGAGAGGTAGGTAGGTATATTGTCATGACGGCAGTGAATACGAGCCGGGGTTGTATATTAAACCGGCTGCATTCCCGGGAAATTAGACAGCGAGCTCATATCCACAGTGTCGAATGCCAGCAGCTCTAGCCTCTGTTGAACAACACAAGACAATACAGTCTATACATCCCTAGCCCTTGAACGCGGTCAAGATGCATTTGCTCACCTTCCTTCTCGCTGTGCTGTCTACCATGTAAGTTATCATATACGCTACCACTGTATCCCACCATCTCTAAAAAATGCAGAATCACATCGGCGACCGCCCAGAATGACTACTTCAGCACCACGATAACTGCACCTCCGAATCCCCACGCCACGGGGTGTCCCACTATCACCGCCACCACCAACCAATGCCGCACCTGCTCGTATCCGCAATGTCTGTACCTCACTACCGTCACTCAGCGCTGTGCCTGTCCCAAGGATCCGTTTACCTCTTTCACCTCATTTCCATGTGAGCTGCGCTGTACGGGGAATGTGGGGTGTATCACTTCGTGGAGTGTCGTGACGGCGACGGGGTGTTCCAGCTCTACCTCGGGGTCGTCGTCTAGTTCCAAGCCAAAGTCAAAGTCAAGTTCCAGTTCCAGCACTGGCTCTGACTCGACATCGACATCTAAATCAAAATCGAGACACCACAGCACAGACACGGGATTCTGTGGAGGAGGAGGAACATCGGAATATACCCCGTCTGGCACGCACACACAGACACACCCTTATTTCACGCACAGTTTTACCAAAACAGGTTCGGCAACAGCAACAGCAACGGGGACAGGAACGAGAGTGCCGTTTCCGCCGGCTACGTCGGGGGTGGTCATTTCTAGCGGTTCGCGTCGGAGATTGGCGCCGTTTAGGTTTTGGTGATAGCGCCTGGAGGTAAGGTTTGGTGTTTGGTGTCTTATTACATGTTTACCTACATGAAATTGTCATTTTGTACTTGTCAGCTAAGGGGGACTCATAATGGGTGGTGGACGATATGGACTGAGTCAGATGAAGATTTCGGTTTGCCTGGGTTTGACTGAGAAGTGGGGAGTTTGTTTGGGACAAACTAGTGGCGAAACAACCCTTATTTGTCGTAGTAATCTCTTGTTTTCTGTTTGCGTTGAGGTTTCAGCGCTGTGAATTGGGTCATGTTGAACCAGTGAGCCACGCTGAACTGTAGGTGACTCAACGCGTGTTGGCCAAAGTTTTAGTATATAATATACAAAAGGGATTACCGCCTCCCTAGGTAGGTAGGTAGGTAGGTAGGTAGTTAGGTAGGCAGGCTCATTTCTTTCGTACTCCAAAATACTTTTCCCAAAATGTCGCTCGTATTCGGCGGGATTCCGTTCGACATTGCCGACCTGGTGTTCACCTTCTTTCACAATGATCGTCGCCAAGTTGATGTTGTCAACGAGGTCAGCAACCGGCCCCTCCGAGCCGAGCAGAGCCTGAACCGGTACAAGAAAGTCCATTTCAAATTCAACAGGGAAAACGACCAGGACCTCCGCTACGACAGGGAACATGACATCCACCACTTTTTCCGCCTCATCTCCGAGGACCAGCCTGAGATAAAAGACCACGTCGAGTCCGTCGAGCTGCTTACCGGCGTCAACGAATTTCTCGACCACCACAACACGCCCGTCTGTGTGCCGTCGAGCCCGAACCTGTCTCCCTGGGTGAAGCGGGATCGGCAGGACAGCGACCAGGACAAATTCCGCCAGGAGGCGCGCAAGCGGGAGATCGCGCTCGGCAACATTTTCCACCTCTCGGAAATTCTTGTCCGCGAGCTCCCCGACATTGTCATCTTCACGACCGACTACTCGCTGCTCGAGCAATCTGATCTCCCGGAAATCATCTCCAAACTGCGAAATCTGCAACACCTAACGGTGCTCAACAATTTAGATTCCGCCATCGTTTGCGAGGGAGATACGCCCAGTACTTCGGCCGACATGTCTGAGATTTTTCTCAATCCAAACCTGCGGAGCATCTCCACCGTGTTTAACCTCAGCAATTTCGACCATCCGGCCGATCGGATCGAGAACATGACGCAGCACAGAATCTCCCTTCCGAATTTACATACACTCTCGCTGATCGACTCGACTTCCCATCCGCCCTTCTTACATGCGTTACTGCAAAAATGCCATCATCTTTCGAAACTGACGTATTTCCTCGCGCACGAACTCGATTCTCCTCCCGAGACAACAGATCAAAACGGACAGCTGATTGGGCCTCCAGCAAGATATACCAGGTTACGAGTATCGTCTTGGCTAGCCCTAGTCACAGTCCTCCCTGCCACTCTGCAAAAGCTGAAAATCTCCGTCGACGTTTCCGAAACAACTCGCACGGCTCCCGCGGCGCTACATCCAGGCTGGCTGGTCCGGTCCGGTCGAATCACCTCGCTAATGCGGCTATCGCGACTAGTCAAGTTGGAAATTCCGCTGTATCTTCTCTTTGGCGGAGGGTTGGGGGATATCCATAACCCCGTTGGAGCAGCAGGCGTGAAACTCGAAGAGATTTTACCCCCGACGTTAAAAAAGCTCTATCTGCGTGATGATTATATCCTAGAAACGGACCTGCATCGTTCTGTACCCGCCGAAATCCTCGGTAAACTACGCAGATATTTACTCTTCAAAAAGGACAGCGGCAACAAGTTGAATGAGCTGCGGCTGGTGTTGCGCGGTCGGGGGCTGAACGATAAAAAAGAACCGAAGAAGAAATGTTTGCAGCAGTTGGCGGCACTGCGCGGTGTAGAGGGGCTTAGAACACTCGAGAGGATAGGGAGGGAAGGAGACACAAGAATTACGGTGCAGTTTAGGCTGAAATCAAAACTCACAAAGAGTGGTGTGTGTTTGGATACGGTGAAGCAGACAGTGGCCTTTAACCCCACCAGGTTGGCACTGCCCGAAGGATACGAGACTGGAATGATGGGGTATCCAGAGAGAGAAAGGGTGAAGCAGGCGAGGGCATTTTTTGAGAATGTGTCGGAGGAAAGCTTGAAGTAGAACCTGGAAAGACCTGAGCGGTTGGCTGAGGGATGATGTTGTTCATATCTGGTTTTCTTCAACGTCTACGATGCAATCGACTGGTGTAAAAGATGATGAAATCGCCAAAATAGAACGCGAGTAAACATAAAGTGAGAAAAGGTCATGTCGTCGTAACCATCCTTCGTACCAGTCTGTAATCTAATCCTTCTTGATCAAGCGGGCCAGAGAGAACAAGGACACCATAACGTCATAAACCAATCCGTACCCATACGTGCTTCTTTTTCCCTTCCAACATAAATCCAGATGAACAAAAAGCGAGAAAAGGTCGTCATGTCGTCATTAAGCAATCTTTTTTGCCCTGTACTTGTGGCCATAGTTGGCAGCTTTTCCCCCTTCCCCTTTTTCAATCCAAACCCAAGAAGCTGCAAATCCAGAAGAAGCGGAAAGACACAAACCGAAACATTGCGAGAGCATAAGAAAAGAACGAAGAAAAAAACAGGGAAAAAGAGGAGCAAAAAAAAAAGAAGGGAAGAAGAAAAGGAAAAAAGAACGGTAAAGGGAAAAAAAAACGACCGACACCGAATCTATAGTGGAGACTTCAGCACCCATACCTCATTTCAACATAACCAACCCAACAAACCCCACGACATCGCAGGCCTAGGACCGATTCGAAGACCTTGGTTCCAACAACGATGAAATAGACAATGACCGCGAGTTGTCAACATGACTTGCAAGAGGATTGACCACCGGGCTACTTGGACCGCCGCTTGCCATCCCCATAAAGGGATTTCCTCGCGCAATTCCAAATGACGTAGCGCTTCCCGACAGACCGCGGTCTAAATAGTTCCATGAAGGCATCGGGGTGAAGGACATGTGGGTAATAGAACTGGAACCTGCGTTGGCATAACCTCCATATTGGTGGTCACCCAGCCGGTTGTATTCCGCGAGGGCACTCTGGGCAACAAGTGTCGCAGAGTCGGCGTGAGAGCGTCAATCCCGAAAGTTGGGAGGTGCGTGTTGAACGCCATTGGAGATACCGGGGTCATGGGTCGCGTGGGTCGGAATGGGGGTGTGTCCTCGATGACGATTGGTGCGTCGCTGCTTCCAGGCTTGGGTTTCGTTGGTAGTACCGCGGGAACGGGAGTGCGAGCCTGTTGACTGCTCTCAGCTTGGGAGGTGACTGGACTTTCGGTGGCTGAATCATTCGAAACGGCATCGTGTGTTGTTGTGCCCGATGTAGTCATGCCTGGATTGACCGGCAAGTCGTCTGCCATGCCGCGGTGGGGGCTGTTACGATGGGCGGCATGTGTATTCTCTTCCACCTCCTCGTTGTTCACTTCTTCCTCCTCGTTGTTGACTTCTGCCCCCTCATTGTTGACTTCTGCCCCCTCATTGTTGACTTCTGTTGCCTCTAGATCTCCACTGTCTTCCCCAGCAACTTCCTCTCGGGACTCATCTTGAATTATCTGATCTTGGGGCGATTGGGTCGAGGAGGCTTGAACACGAGTTGATCCACCCAAAGATCTCTCGCCCTGGGCCACTTCTGGAGACGTTCGGCTTGCGGATGTTTCGTCTGGGTGCGCCTTATCGGGCTGGGGAGTCTCATTGGGTGTTTCTTCGTCCACGCTCGAGTGATCCGAGAGTTCATCCACAGTCGACTCATCGAGAGACGGTTCATCCCGAAGCCCTACTTCATCTTGCGGATTTTGCAATGCTTCTCTCGCTTGTTCCTGAAGTGTTTCCTCGCGAGGTGCTGCCTCAGCCCGTGATGCCACCACAGCCTGTGATGCTGCCCGATCAGGAGACGCCTCTGGAGCTGGTGGGGTGCATTCGGGTCCCGTCAGAATTGCTGAAAAGATGACATCGTCAGCGTAAGAAGCCAGAAAAGAAACCCCCAGACTCACTAACCATTCCAGGCGTTGCGGGTGTGCGGCGCCGCACCTGAGGAGAAAAATGACTTGGCATTTTCGTAACCCCTGGCAGCTTGGCATTGGGGGTCATCCCAATTGAACGGACGGAGGCACTTGGCCTTCTTCCAATCCAGTTTAGGTGGTTTCACTTTCCCTCCAACGTATATCAAGGCGCGTGCTTCAAAGTACATAACCGGGTATTGCCGCAGATGGACCTTGTGGCCTCCGTCCTCGTACTCAGGAGCCCACTTGAGACTGTTGCGGTCTTGGAGGTAACAAGCCGGTGTCCCGAGGATTTTGGCTGCATTTCCGACGACGCCGACCGTGTCAAAGCCAGCCAAGGAAGGTAATATCATGACGACGCACTGAGGTTTCTGGTTGGTGCAATATAACTCACCCGGCTTCAACTCGCCCAACGGCAACTCGCCCGGCTTGGGATTGGCGACCGTGGGCGGCATGTTCTTACTTACCAACCGGCGACGATGAGCATCAAAAGGGGCGTAGCTTTTCGTTCTTACCAACTTGTCGAACTCCTTGTTGTTGATAAGTTTCTTTGATGAAGTGCAATCCAGGACCTGAACTCCCAGCTCGCTGATAATTGTTTCGCGGGAGGCTTTTTCGATGCCGTGGTTAGCGTTCCTGAGGTGCCCCCGAGCCTGCAGTATCGGATTCTGTCCAAAGTGAAGCCCGCATTGATCGCAGCGGAGGATGTACCACTTCATGTTGTCCAGGTCCTCAACTATCTTGTGCCGGTAGGTGGGATGTCCGTTGCCGTAAAGTTCATTCCAATGTATAGTGCGTTCGGGTCTCTTGTCACTCCGCGGACGCTTTGGTGGTGATTGGCTGGGTTCTTCTTCATCGTCAGAGTCATCCACCACATTTCGTCTTCGCTTCTGAAGCCGTTTGCCCATGGGACTGTGCGGGCCAACAACGGGTTGTGGGGATTGGTGACGCCTTGGCGGTGTCGGAGGTGAGGGTGTTGCCATGGAGCCGACTGTAGATAGCTCGGAATCCGATTCATCCGAACCATCGGAAGCGTCTGTATCTTGATCTTGACACTTCCACGGTACAGGCAACGGGGCGCCGAGTCTCCGCCGTCTCACTCGATCCGATTTCCTCTGTACGGCCATTGAATGCGTGGCGCCTATGTGTCTCCGTGGTGGCGGCGGGGATTCGGTACTTGGGTCGTGCAACTCGGATTGCTACCAGGATGGCGATGGTCAGAGAAAACACGGACGGGGCATTGGGGTTGCCAAGACGGCCTCAGGCGGCATGGTAGTCTGATGGGTTACTTACCTCTTGTTGAACATGGCGCTGGGGGGATTCGGCATGGGAAGGTCCTGTGTGAGAAGGTTCGGGTTGAGGAGACTCGACTCGGGGAGGATCGGCAATGGGTTCTCGCCCAGGGCTTTCCGGGCCCAGCACATTGCTGAGAAGGTTCACAGTGTCTCGGAGACTTCGTCTCACCTTACTCCTCACTTCGGAGAGCTGTCTTGCTTGGTCCTCAACCACCCGCACGTCCTTTTCAATGCATTCCCGTTGGCGCTGCTTTTCCTGGCGAGTCGCTCGAACTGTTTGAAGTTGTTGCTCTAAAGCTTTTTCTTGTTCTTCAATTCTCTGTTCCTGGTCTTGGAGAGCCGATGTTTTTTGCTTCAAAATCTGCAAAGCCTGCAGCTTCTCTGCAGCCTCTTTCTCCTTTCTCTGCGCAAGATCCCGAAGGTGGTCAGCTCTTTTGGAGAATTCGTTGACTATGGTGTCATATCCGAAGTCTGGTGACCCCGGCCCAGCGCTTGGAGAGCGGCTGGGCCGGGGCGGTGTGGAGTTGTTGGTGTCCATCGGTTTTGTCGGGCGACTTTGGCCTCGGCAGGATGGGCAGGATGGGCGCGGCCGTGTTCCTCAGCTAGTCAACAACACAGCAGAAAGACAAGACAGGAATGAGCAGGGGAATGAGGGATTTCTCTGGTCTGTGCAGATGGAGCGGGGGTGATGGAGAGGGGAGAAGTTTGCTCGCTCACGTGCATATCTTCTGTCGTCACACGAAAACGTCGAGCCAATCAGTCTCGCCGGAGAAATGTCTTCTTGCCATTGGGTCGGAGCAGTTGCTACGCCTACACGTGATGATAGCGTGGAAAAAGAAATGCATTTGTGCGAATCGAGAGGAAACAGGTTGATTGGCGTCCGAGGCGAACTTCTTCGGGCCGTCTAAAATGTTGTGGGGATCTGGGTTGGTAGAAATTGTTCTCCTCAGATCAGTCACGACTGCCTATTTGGGAACCTTGGAAGAGAAAGAGCAACCAGCACGACCCAAGAAAACCATCGATGCAAAGGCAACAAGCACACTTACTTGGTTCGAGGCAATGTCTGTTGTAGTAGCTTGGGAGTTGGTTGCAAGAAGAAGAGAAGGTCCGCCATTTTGCTGTCGGCTCAAATTTTTGTGTTTCGTACGATTGAGATTTAGAGTGGAAACACATTTCACCTCTTCCCATGAATCAAGGCCCTAAACGCACCCCCCTGGTTCCCCCTCAGGTCCTCCGGCGTCCCAGCCTCAATCAACCGCCCAGCCTCGAGAACCATGACGAGATCGCTATCCATGATGGTATCCAAACGATGTGCCACCGTTATAACGGTGTGGTCTCGGAATTCCTCCCTCACCAGCCTCTGCATCAGCTTATCCGTCTCCCCATCAACGTTACTTGTCGCCTCATCCAGCAGCACGACTTTCCCGCGTGATGGCCGCATGAGGATAGCACGGGCGAGGGAGAAAAGTTGCTGCTGTCCCTGGGACAAGGGAAGTGACCGCATGGGCAGGTCTAGTGGAGTTTCAGCCGCGACGACCTCTTCGTCCTCGTCATCTTCTTTGTAGTCTCCCTCTCCTCCATCATTTCCCTCTTTCTTGGTGTTAAAGAGGGGCGTGCTCTCGTCTGGAGATATTGTTCCATTGCCTTCACCGCCGCTACTGCCGGCTTGAACTTCTGCCGGTGCAACCCTAAGCCCCATTGCAGCATCTACCTCAGCCGCTGCATTCCTTGCAGCCTCGGCAGTGGCGATACGACCTACCAAAACCTCCCAGAGATGCACGCGTTCAAGCACGCGACTCATGTCCTCGTCTGACACGTGACCTGCGCCGGTGATGTCCAGATTCTCCCGCACAGTCTCGGTCATGACAAGCATGGGATCTTGTGGAACTGTAACGATACGAGAGCGTATGGCATTGCGTGATAATACACGCAGGTCAAGACCGTCAATACGTAGCGTGCCTTGGCCTTCCATCTCGACAAGTCGAAGCAACGTGAGCAAAAGGGTCGATTTTCCGCTGCCTGTCCGGCCCACAACACCGACTTTGGTACCTGGATGGATGGAGATGTTGATGTGATCGAGGGCGAGATTTGGAGGATTGTAAGACGCAGACATATTGTCGAATTCCAGTGCGCCTTGAGTAGGCCAGGCTGGTGGTGGAGTCTGCGATTCACCCTCCTTGTCTTCGGGAAGGACATCCCTTTCAAAAGCACGAAGGCGAGACAGGGCTCCCAGGGATGTCTCAAGTCTTGTCCACGACTGGACTAACCGGAGGAGTAATCCATTGACCTGTAGGACCACATTCAGGGCGATGCCAATCTGGCCTCCGGTTGTTGTGCCCTTGAGCGCAATAGCGAGACCAATCGTGCCGATTGCAAGACCCGGAATCATGAGATCGAGAACCAAATCGAGCCAGCGTTGGATACACATAAGCATATACGCCGGACGCAGGGACAAGTCCAGTTTCTTAACGTTGTCCCTAATGAATTGTGGCTGCCAACCAAAAGCACGGATGGTTGCGACCCCTTCAAGCGTTTCGAGGAAACTGGCGTTGACCAATGCTCTTGCTTCCAGGTCGAGGAACCGCAACTGCCGTGAGGTGGCCAAGTAAACCTTTTGGATTACGTAGACGACAAGGAAGGTGAATGGAAGTGTGGCCGTGATGAGGGGCTGTACGACACACAACAAAACCCCCTGTGACAAGAGACGGAATACACTCTGGAAGACCTGGAAGAGAGCGAAGGGGAGTTGGCGGTCCAGCATCATCATGTCGCTGCTGAAGCGGTTGAGCGTCGTCCCTGTCTCAGTATTGGCGAAATAAGAATGCGGAGCGTACATGACGGTGCGGAGTAGTCGAGCGTGCAGCATCTTCCCGACATGGGGTGTGATGACAAAGAAGATGGCGGCGATAGCCGTAACTAGGGTGAAGAACGCTCCCAAGGTAAGGAGCAAGTAAATGCCGGTGAAAAACCACATTCGTTCGCCCTCGCTCTCGGCCATCCACTTAAGCCAATACGGGATGACTCCGAGTAACACGGCGTTTACGGTGAGTGGAGCAACAAGAAGGAGGAGCCTGGAGGGTCCAATGGCTTTGAAATAGTAGCCTGCATGTTGTCAGTTCCAATTTTCTCGCCGCAGCCACGCAAATTTGCTCACCGTAGAGGGTGGTATCTCCCGTCTTGCGAGTCATGTCTTGCATGTTATTGTCTGGTTTCTCTTCAACGGCCACGACTTGGTCCCGCTCCTCGGCACGATCCTTCGGCCTGTCATCAGCGTCCTCTCTTTCCCTGAGCACTACTTTTCGAATGTATCCTTCTTGGGCCCGAAGTTCTTCCCATGTCCCTTGCTCCCCAATTTCACCCTTGTCGTTGAGGATGATGATGTGATCAGCCAAGGGCAGATGTTGCGCTGTGACATTAGGTCAGCAGAACGTCGGCGACAGCGCGCAATTTACTTACTCGCATGAGTGATGAGAAGAACAGTGGTTCCCAGCTCCTTGAACAATCCCTTAGAGCCAATGAGATTGTCGACAATGTGTCGCTCAGTGGTCGCGTCGAGCGCAGATAAGACATCATCAAGAATGATCAAGCTCCTGCGGGCATAAACAGCCCGTGCGAGTGCCTGTATCTCGATCAACACAAAACAGCACAGAGTAGCAAAGTGTAGATTTGATACTCACCACTCGCTGCTTTTGTCCTCCAGAGAGCGTGATGCCACGACTACCAATAATAGTCCTGTCTCCCTTGGGCATCTGTTTGAAATCCTCTTCGAGATCGCAAGCCCACACAACTTTTCTGTACCACTCCGTGTCTTGCTCGATGTCGCTGCCAGGTGGCCCACAGATGGCCTCTATGATGGTGCCGTTGATCAACCATGCCGTCTGGGAGCAATACGCTATGGATCCATACGCGGTTTGTATGACGCCAGAATCCGGAGGGAGGTCACCCAAGAGGGCTCTAGCAAGTGTTGTCTTGCCGGTGCCGACCGCTCCAGATATGACCACCAGATTGCCTTTGTTAAGGATTGCACTGATACTTTTCAAGACGGGATCTGATGTTGGAGAAGGGCGGACCGTAACAATGTCGAGGTTGGCCGCGATGGAATCCGAAATGCCGGCATTGCTGTCAGTGTAATTCTTGTCGACAATAACCCTCATATCTTCCCGGTCTGGGCTCAGAAGATATATAAGGATCCGGTCGAAGGCTGCGGCATAAGCTGCGGCGCTCGGTATGGTTTCGAGGATGACAACGGCAGGTGTAGCTACAAGGTCAATGATAGCCAGAGACGTGAAAGCCATCTTAACATCAATAGACTTCGCGCCTCTGAACTGAGCTTGGATAGCGTAGATGACCAGGGTAATAGCAGGGCTGAAGAGATGGACAGCCACAGCTGAGAGAGTCAACACTTGAAGAAAGGAGCTCAGAATACGTACTTACCGCTCAGGAAAAAAGCCACCATTAGGTTGTACAACGTGACATATTGTCTCATCTCATGAGTTCTTGCCTTTTGAATCTTTTCTTCCATGACGCTGACGAGGCCCATCATCTTGATGTTTTTCATCGAGTCCAAAATAGCCTTGGTCTTGGAGATTCTCGTTTGGGTAGCCATCACATAGGCCATTTGGCGCTCCGCGAGATTTTCGGTAATGAATTGAATAGTTCGCGAGTTACCTAGCGAAGATGTCAGTTTAACCCGGATCCTTCCCCGGGGCACCGATGAAAAACCTACAAAGTACGACAAGGAGGGGGACTATGGATACCCAGCCGAGCTGATCAGCGAGGAGATACATTGCAATTCCCAGTTCAAGGACTTGAGACCATAGCTCATGAGTAAGGCAGCAAGCTGAAGCAACATCGTCCGCATCCTCGCTCATCAGTGTCAACGCGGCTGATTCATCGATGACCCCGTCCTTGATTGTCAAGCAACGGTTGTGGATAAGACCAACGGCCGCCATGTACGCCAGGTTGTGGACTCGTGCCAGCAGCAACTCGCCCAACCCGTTGGATATCTGCTACGTCAGCGCGTGTGTTGAGATGGGTACCGTCCGTTAATAACCTACCGCCATCCCAGTATAAATGACAAAGGTGAATAAGATAAGACGAAAAGCTTCATTCCGGTTCTCAAGTGGCGGCAAGTCCGTGCCGACATAAGCAATTGCCCGACTGATGAGGAGCGGTTGACAACAACGCAGGATGATGGATAAGAGCCGGGGTAAAACGACGTAGAGATGGGGCCGCCAGAGAGACTTCAATAGCGCGAAGAAAAGGGACAGACGGGTTTCGGGCTTTTCTGCGGTTTTATCAGCAGTTGCTGATGTGGAACAATCGTTGGGAACTTACTCCTATTATCCCACTCTCGCTGTATCAACTCGCGGGTCGTCATTACATCAAGCGCTCCGATGAGGGGTGGTATGTCACTGAGCGACAGCAATTTGGCGTAACCTTGTGAGAGGAGCCCGTTTACCCACCAAAAGAAAGCCACCCCGAAGAATCCGGCTGTCTCCTCGGGAGAAAGATTGACGTACGGCTCACGTAGTATGGTCCGCTTGGTCCGGGACTCCAAGATGAGGAGAACAAGCTTGACACCAAAACTGGCCGACTTGAGACCCCATGGGTGGCACAAGTTCCACGCAACCAACCGAAGGCCAGCCTCGATGACATCGCTGAAAATCGCCAAAGTGAGATAGGTTGTCAAAAGAGTGGATGGTGCAACATTTCGGCCGTGCTCGAGGAAAGAGAGAACGCAAACCGCTGTCGCTGTGGCCAGGGAGACCAAGTGCATTACCAAAGACTCTCTATGCACATCGTTGAGGCCCCGCAAGTCGATGACAAGCTGGGACAGTGCCAAGAGGAAGAGAGCAAAAGTGATGAGCTATTGAACTGCATGTTTAGCGCCAACATCGCTATGGGCCGGACTTGGGAGAGGCTCACGGCCTTGAGGTAGCCTCGGCGGTTTGGCCGCACCACAATCTTAGCGCCTTGTAATTGGGATATACGAAAAAGCGCCCCGAGAAGTAGCCAAGCGGATGGGCCAAACAATAGAAGGCGACGCAGCGCCGCCTCTACCCGTGGGTTTTCTGACAGATGGCCACGCGTTGGCCTGGGAAAGCCATCCCGGCACAATTGTTGCCCAAACCATTCGAAGGCCGAGTCGCGAGCTGCAGGCCACATGTCGTAAAGCGTGTCGTAGGAGCGTCGGGGCGCTCGAGAAGTCGTCGAAGAGCTCGTCTTTGGGTGGGTTACTGCCCGTTGTTTAGCGTAGCGCTGCTGGGGGCGGGGGGTCGGTTTCCCGGTTTGCCTTCAGACGATGGATGGGGCACAGCAATGGATATGCGACGGCTTGTTGGAGGAGCCTCAGGATTACCGAGATCCCGCTTGGGAAGGTAACCCCCTCTAGCGTCTCAGTTCATGCCGGATCCACCCCAAGGATTTTACCGGCCGTTACACAAACACATAAGTTCCATCGAATTTGGGATCTTTGGGGTTGTGCCGCAAATTGCTCGGAATTTTGCGAATTGGTAATGCTGAAAAGGATTTACCCTGCCGCTCGCATGACCGCGTCTCTTCAAAGCGATGCTGCAAACCCGATCGAATGCTGGAGGCAGGCGCAGCAGCATAAATCCTATCCCACGTGGGGGCCCGGTTTGACCCAGACAATCGACGGAAGGCGCGTTGCGCGCAAGATCTGCGTTCAACGGAGTCAATCCATCACGTGCACTGCGCGGTGGAATAACGAGGGCAATTAGAGCTCCCTAGGTGCTCATCACGCCTGCATGCTCACAAATGGCATTGTCAATTCTCTCTATCTCGTCTTGAGCTCACTCAACTTCCTCCTTCAGGAGTTGGTATGTATCCTTCTGCCCTGCGGAATCCTCCGGGCCCTTTCTGGCCCGCAAAATTGTCACCAAAATCCAACCCACTTCAGACACGACAATAGCGCCTGTAACCACAAACTGGAAGATTCCGGCACGATGAAGCACCAATCCAGTAAACACACTGCAGTAACCAGAAACAAGCACTCCCCTTCCGAGGTGGATGTGTATGTGCGACATCCACGTCCGACGCCGAATCTGCAGAAACCGCAGATGATGAGAAACACCCAACGCAGCCTGAGTTCCGACAGCGACGACGGTTGCAAGTCCTAGCCACTGGTGCGTGGTGTTCATACGAAAGCCGCGCAGGAGAAAACCAAGGATCATTCCAACTGAAATGCAAGCTATTCCCGCAACTTGCACCTTCCAATGGTGCTGGAATGCCTTGAGGCTACCGGACAAGATGGCAAAAACTCCGGCCGGGAGGAGCAGCAAAAATGCGAGCGACATGAAGAATCCGTGGAAGGAGACCTTGGTGGTATACGATAATTGCCAGGGCGTGACGCTTTCGGCCACAGTTGTCATGTTCTTCGTTTCTGAGGCTCCGATGGACTTGACGCCGGGATGAACAACAGGAACAGATGGGGCCTCGCTTGCTGGCGCCAGGTTATGCTTCATGTCGACATAGAAGATCCCATAGCCGTTCTTGTGCGAGTGCATCTCCAGAGACGCGCCTCGAGAATAGTCACTGAGCCTCTGTCCGTCATTCTTGGCCCAGATCCACGGCTGGGAGTCGGTCGTCGTTGAGACAAGTGGATCTAGGTCAGGGTCCAGGCCTGTGTCGCATGAATAGCAGATGAACGAAAGTTGAGCAACTGATCCGCTGGTCGAATTCCAGGTGGATTCCAGCTGCTGCACCCTGACGCGGCCCTTGTTGACGGCTTCATCGAAGAGCTCTGGCTCCCAGTGGCCAAATGCTCGGCGGACACTCAATGTTGGACCGGAGCTGCTCTTGGGGTCGCCGTAGATGATGAAGGTTAAGGCATGGGCCATGCCGTTCCCTATCCCAATGGATGTCCAGCCCAACGCGCTGTGCTGACGGCGGTAAACTTGAATTGCAACATGGAGGTCATGTTCATTGTTGGATTGGTTTCGGTATGTGCTGACAGCCATGCAAAGATCATTTGCAGCTGGCTCATCTTTTCCAGCTTCGAAGTTGCAGTACTGTGAAGCTTCTGCAGAGGAAATAGTGCCGAAGAAGAGCAGCCCGAGAAGGGCAACGAGTAGTCCTGTCATCTGGGCAGGAGAGGCTTGGCGATCCCCGTACAACGGAGGGCAATTTTGCACTTGCCTAGACACTGGATGCGTTGCGGTCGGTTGCGATAAATGTCGAAAAGGTCAACAGCCTGGGGATGGCAACTTCGAGGGGCGAAAGGCAGGGCAGAACCCCGTGGATTGCCTGCTCAAGTCAACTTTGCACAAGAAGGACGTTCAGATAACGATCTCATTATCACTCTTCACTGCGCTTGGATTACTTGGGTCTCACTCCCACGAGGAGAAATCCTTGGGAGCATGCACTGGCGTATGCGGCGCAGCATCCTACTGCAACTGCAACCTTATGTCGGGATTCGAGATCAATGCAGCCCTGGACTATCTCCACCGGCGCGGAGATGCGAGAAAGCCCAACTCGGACTTGTTATTCCTAAGGAGTTCTGTCCACTAAACTCAGGACCAACCAAGCAGGTACCAGCGTCGCTACATATGCCCAGCACGTCCATGCCAAGCCTACCTATCTATCCTCTGTGACCCTTGGTGACCCTCTGGCGGCAAAGGTGAAGATCAAAATGTACGAAGCAAAACATGGTGAGTTATCCCATAATTCTCGCCTTTTTTAGCATGGAAAAGACTCATTTAGATGGAACAGACACCAAAATGGACAACATAGACCTCCATCAACCACCTCCAAACCACAATCCTCATCCTTCCCGACGAAGCACCATCATTTCCACAGCCTTTGCGACTTCCATCTTCTGGCTCATCTTCTTCTCCTTCCAAAGCGAAGTGATTTGGAACATCACCCCTTCGACCATCACCCTCAACTGTGGCAACTCCACGGCCGAAGCCCGCGCCCTCGGTTGCGTCTTTGACCCGCTCGTCAACCTCTGGGTTCCCGCGCCGTGCATCGACAACGAGCTGAATGAAGACTACAAGCGACGCGTGGACTGGCGGGGTTTTGACGACCCTGAAGGAAAAAAAGAACTTGACCTCGAGGCCATGTCGGAGCGAGTCGATCCATTTCACTACTACACGACGATACGGGAACACGCTGTGCATTGCGCATATGTCTGGCGAAAGCAACATCAGGGCTATCTGAAGGGGGGCATGTATTTGGATGGAAACAGCGCGAGCTTGCAGCATACGAAGCATTGCGCGGATATGTTGATCTACACTGCGGATTTGCGTCCAGGAGATTTGGGGAATGTGACGACGGAGACGACGGTGGGGTTTTCGACCTGTGTGGTGCCGCGGTAGTTCTTTTGGTGGTGGAGAAATCATCTTGAGTGGCGCTAAGCACGCCCCAAAACATCAAACTAGCTCAACAAGGGATTGTAGTATAGTGGTCAGTACTTCTCGTTGTGGTTCTTTAGAAAGTCACAGCGATCCGAGAGGACCCAGGTTCGATTCCTGGCAATCCCATTTTTTGTCAGTTATCTTTTTTTGCCTGTGACCTCATGACCCAACGTTGAGCGACAAAACGGCCTAGTCTGGTGGATGAAACTGGGCGCGCGATGATGGGACCTTCAACATCTTTGTCCCCTGTACTAACTGGCCTTCTGCGCCAGAGAGCGTCAGGCAGAGTTGCCACTCAAGGCAGCGTCACCTGAGAGAGAGTGAGACGTCGCATCGCATCGTAACGCCTTGTTGGAATATCCAGCTCACTGCTTTGGGCAAGAGGCTTTCTCTTGGCGGTCGGTCTTGGGTTTGATTCTTCGTGTAGATCTAAACCCTGCTTTTGTGGGACTTTTTTACGCCTTGTTTCGCCTTGTCAGGTCAGGCAGGGGGGCACTCGGCCATTTTATCAATGCTACGCTGCGTCCTTGTCGCGAGTATCATCCAAGTCAAACTCCTGCCAACAGCATATCTGATGTGTGACTGGGGTGAAAGAGCGGAGCATGCAACTAGAATCAAATGTAAGGGGCTGTGGCGGCGGCGGCTGCGGCGGGCTTGACATTTGACATGATGCCTCACTTTCCGACTTGCACGTCCCAGGCGCTAAGGGGTTGGCGCTCGCATCTTCTCGGTAGTTCTGACCATGCATAGCGGTGCATGGCAACTTTGAGTGCCTAACCTGGGTTGGGTGGTTAGGTGGTTAGGTGGTTTGAGCGATGGATCATGAATGAACTTGGCGAACTTCAATCCGACAACGCGCGTATACCGACCGCATCCTTTTTGCTTCCCATAGCTGGGCAGGCAGATGGGTAGGTAGGGAGGTAGTGATAGCATTGAACAAAACAGGCAGGTATCATGACAAAATTTCTTGTCGATGCGGCGCATACAAAGTATTGTTTACATGAATTCCGTTCTTGGCGAGTTACATGTTACATGTGCGGCACAGCTGCCTGCTACACATTATAGGGATACACATTGCTAGGTGCTCTAGGGTCGGCTACCTGAGGGTAGCTAGCTGGATGTGGAGCCTCGCGGCGCAGCTACCCGGTTGAAGGAACCCCAACTGGAGTGCATGTGGTCCTCTCACATGCAGTCAATTGTTTCGATTGTTTCGGTTGATGACTGTTCCACAGTTCCACTAATTATTCCTTCCTGGCTCCAGATCTGGGGAATGTATGCCGCACGTGGGCATGGTCACACAAAATGCTGATGCTGACATGGAAGCTGACGCTCAGTGCTGTGCCTCAGATTGAGGTCAGAGAGGACTTTAACCCCGGAACCAACAGCCAACGGCCAACTACACTAGTGTCCCAACG
>Ga0247760_1001900_pt1 | contig 17545 bp, 24 predicted proteins | sample UWRJL171409R4_FD_179936 | JGI IMG/M metagenome (GOLD analysis project Ga0247760, IMG submission 179936) | Plant litter microbial communities from Arlington Agricultural Research Station in Wisconsin, United States - UWRJ-L171-409R-4 | ecosystem: Environmental > Terrestrial > Plant litter >... | reverse complement strand
TTTCTGCCTTCTTGCCAAACAGGAGGGGGACACAAAAACCGTTGCTCTGTTCCGACAAACTCTTTGACAATCTGAGCGAACGTACTCGGAAAATTTATCATTCGCGCGCTAAGAAAATGTCAAAGTCCAAAACACCGCAAACTGGCCGCGTCCGCCATCCGCGTCCACATCCACGTCCGTGTGGCTGCAGTTCAAGTCAGCTCTAGGCCGCACTCAGTCGGGGTCAGGGGGTTGGGTGGCTGATGACATCCAGTTGAGATTGAAATTGACGCTGAATGAACGAACACGGTTCGCGAATCTCATGTCTGTCTGTCGGTCGGTCGGTCAGGTACTAATGGTCGGGACTGGCCCACATTTTGACCCTTCCCATTCATGAGCAAACTTTTCGTTCTTACGTCCCGACGTAGAGTCATTTTTAATTCCAAGTCTCCACTGAGAATCGGCTAGTCACTTCCTCGCCTTCTCACATCAGCCACATCAGTCAGTTGAGATCATGGCAGTAGCACCCCCCGACTCCCCCGCCGCACCTCCCGGTGGCCCTCCCGGTGGCCCCCCCGGTGCTCCCCCCGGCGCTCCCCCCGGCGGTGACCCCCGCATCCCCATCTTCACTCCTGAGATGCTGGCGGCGCTTCCACACGACAACATGGGTCCGACAGTGCTCATCATAACCTGGGTATTCACGAGCATTTCGTCCATGTTCCTCGCACTCCGTTTATACTGCAAAATCTCCATAAACCGCCGAATCTGGTGGGACGACGCCATCCTCCTCGCTTCCTTTTTTTGTCTAGTCACTCAAGCCTGTATTACCACATGGTTGGTTTCCGTCGGGCGGTACGGGGTACATATTTGGGATTTCCCGCCGGAGAATTTCGCGCCGTGGTTCCTCCTCCCGATTTCCGTCCGTGGAACCTTTTCCCTCGTCGCCCTGTCCTGGAGCAAAACTGCTTTTGGAGTAACTCTTTTGCGTTTGACCCCAAAAGGGGGATGGATGCGGCAGGTGGTTTGGTTTATTATTATTTCGGTAAATGTCAGTCTCGGACTCAGTGTGCTGTTGAGCTGGGTGCAGTGTAGGCCGCTCAATGCCGCGTGGGATCCATCGGTCAAGGGAGAATGCTGGGACAGAGATGTGATGAAGAATTACAACATTTTCTCGGGGGCGTATTCGGGCGCCATGGACTTTGCGCTGGCTTTGCTTCCGTGGAAACTGCTCGTGGGATTGCAGATGCGGAGGATTGAAAAGATTGGAGCGGGAACGGCCATGAGTATGGGTGTTTTGTGAGTTTCCCTTACCTTACTTTGGTCCCCAAACCTTCTGATACTTGTGGACCTTGATCACTGAAAGCTAACTCCTTCACAGAGCCGGCATCACCGCCATCGTCAAGACGGTCAATCTCCCCAAGCTCTACAGCGACGACATTTACGACAGCGCGCAGCTCATGATCTGGGACACCATCGAAGCCGCCATCACCATTATCGCCGCGTCCATTCCCGTTTTGCGAGTCTTGTTCCGCAACATTACCACTTCGATGCGCAAGGGCGGCAGCAGTACCGCTAACTCTAAGAACCAGGGCTATACATTCTCCAAGTCTCAAAGGTCTACTCCGAAAAGCAACTTGAGTGGGAGGAGTCATACCGAGTATACCACGATAAGCCACGTCGGTGTTGCTGATAATTGGAGCAACAAGAGTATTTTGGGAGATAAGGATATCAAGCGCGTTGATGTGGTCGAGGTGCAGTATGCACGACGGGAGGGAGAAGATTACGAGATGAGCCATGTGTAGTTTAACTTTGTACAATATCATTAATGTGACACTTGAATTTTCATTTGCTTTGCCGGATAGCTAGTTGCCTTAGGTGCTGTGTTGGAGTCACGAGTGTTTGTGTCTAAGCCAACATTCAAAAATGAGATCCGCGCCGGGTCTTTAAAAGGGAATCATTTGGCAAGTCCCTGTCATTTAGAGTTTAGAGTATCAACTAACACAGATACATCCCAGTTCAAAGAGTCGACTCCCCTGGCATCAGCTCATTCCGCCACGGCATTGCCCCATGATCATTCGCCCATTTCAACACGGCATCATAATCCTTACACTCGTGTTTTGACCCCCAACCCGGCCCGGCACTGGTCATCCCCTCAAGACTCGTGTCAGCCGAACACATTATCCCCTGGCGGAGATAATCAAAACAGTGGGCTGTGTGGTGGGCAATTTCCTCGGTTAACTCTTCGCCAGCGTAGCCTTGTTGAAAATAGTTGATTAGGTAGGACTTCCCATCCATCCCATCGCAGTCAGCCAACCTTTCCTTTCAGGGGAATAGGAATGGAATGAGGGAAGGACAAACATACCAAACAATGCAGCTGATGGAAAACCGTCATCATATATGCCGGTCCATCTTCATGGATAGTGATGGACACATTATACGGTTCTCCCAAATCATACAGCGCTCGATCGGGAATCTGCACGTACCCGCGGGCCGCAGCGCTAAGGGGGATCCAATTATGCAGAGTGTGTAGGGTGGTGATGTTGCTTTTGAACATGTTTTCATCCAAGTATCGTTTGTCGGGGGCGAAGGTGTATATCTTTTTGGGGACTATTACATGTCATTGTATTAGCGGTCCACTCTATTCTTCCTTCCGACAAAAGCAAAATTCAAGTAAAAACCAAGCGAAAACCAAGCGAAAAACAAGCATATCTCAAGTAAAAGACGAGGGAAAAAAAAAAGAGAGATGAATGCTTACACTCTGGAACCGGTGAGCGCCTCCCGCTTCGACATGAGAAGGCCGGCGGACGTAGCAAAAGCCCAACTAGAGCGACTGCCATGAAACATTCGAGAATCAATCGAAAATGACGCAGCGGTCTCCACGCGTGGCGTCTCGGGAGGGGAACATCGTCCTCGACAGAGCTTGACTGCGCGGCTTGCGGGAGAAAAGCGCGATGCTCTTCTTCATCGCTTCCCAGGTCTTTTGCTGGACTCATGGCTCAACACCATCGGCGCTAGACCATCAGGAACAGTGGTGATGTGTTTTGGGTGAGTGAGCAACTGTGGTCAGATCAGATCAGGTGGTCGAAAGTTGCATGTTGCGCGTTGCATGTTGAATGTGGTGCGAATCTGGTTTATGAACATTTAGGCTAAGCTCGAGTTTGCCGCTCGTCAAGGTGTTCCGTACTCATATTCCGGGACATGCGCTCCGGGATATAAACCCGCTTGGTGGATTGGTGTATATGAGTCTTGGCGATCTCTAGTATTGGTGGCCCAATCACCTTTCTGTCTCCCTCGGCAAGGGCCAGCCAAGCCTGGAGGGTGCTGAAGTAACTGCGCACCCATCGCCATCCACACAGCGGCCCAGGCCGAGAAGGCGATTTTAGTTCAACATCCAGTCTTGAACTTCTCAAGATGCTTGGAAAGAGTTACTCGCTGCGAGTGACTATTAGTCACCGTAGAGCCTCCCACATCAACAGCAGTGTAGCAACCAGTTTCTCCATATTCCAACCTCTCGTCTCCTTTTCATGGGTTTCCTCTTTTGTGGTTTCTCGATACAACGAGACTTCTGATCTCTCTCGTGCACTAGACCTGATCCATTACCGATTTGATCATGTGGAATACCTCGATGGGACCTGGCGCAAAGCTTGTTTGCAGTGTCGTCATTGACCTCAAACTCCGCCCGTCCGTCTCCGACCGGCGTCGATAGCGGCGGGCCACCGCACCGGTTACTCCTGCGACATCCTGATGTTGTTGCTTGAAAGGAATCCTTCTATCGTGCAATACAACCTTGCTCGAGATACCGACCGACAAAACTGCGATGCTCAGCAGCGGAAGCTAAAGAGGTTGAGGAAAAAAAGAAGGAAAAAAAAACAAGGTTTGGGCCAAAACCCCATCCAATTTAGTTAGTGGCTTTAATAAGGTTTGACTTCCCGCGACAAGTCCACAAACCACCCGAGAGAGGCGGCGAGAAATCCACCACTGACGCAGCATTGTTCGCATGACAAAACCTTAATAAAAGAGAAAGTCAAGTATATAAGTCACGCACCCACCTGCAACCCAGCCAGTCAAACCATCAACTCCGCGACCGGGAAAAAAGCAACGAAGGTGATCAAGCTCCCGATCATGATCGGCTTGGATGCACCAACCGTGGTGGAGGAATTCGACTGTCTGCCGTTCAGAGTCTCCGTTTATGAGGACGATATCAACCATCTGCATGCAGACTCCCACAACATCGGCCCAGCCAATGCACAGCTTCCGAGGTGGGGTGCTTGACGCGGACACGGGCGAAATTATGGCCATTCCGAGTTCCAGGTCGGGTTTCCCTCGCGGCAGCTGCGTCCGGTCTTGAACGTTGGTCAGAATAGGTCCTTGGACTCTTCGTCAGAAGACCAAATGCGCAAATCGACGGCATTCCATAACAGCATCCGCTCAATATTGGCACTGACGCCGACACGAACGAGAGCAGTGCGCTTAAAGGCCGTACCAACAGGCCATTCGCCGAGGTAGATGGTTTTCAAGCTGGACCGAAAGAGACCCAACTCAATGGCGGAAGACTCGGCGATAACCTGACCGCTTCTAAGGCACAACGAGAGCACGCGGTTAACCCTGTTCTAGTCGGCGGTAATAACGAGTCCGGGCACCAGACCATCAATCTAGAGCAGCTGAGACGAGCAACGAGACGCACGGCAGTCGGGTGGCGGTCGCGTGGCGGTCGCGCGAACAATAACACGCACCGTGTCGCCTTGACGAATACCAGTCATCGGAGAGGAATGCGCCTTATGGCGGGTCCTGGAGCGCTTGGTTCTGATTTTGTCGGTGTCAAATCGTTATCTCACAGTTGTTCAACCACCAGAGAACGGGGAGGATCCGGTAAATCGCAGCCCTGCAACGATGCTGTTGTTGTCAAGCACCGCTAGGGTAATGCCCAAAGGGTGGATCGTGGACGGCATTGATAAGTGACCACTAACACGCATAAACGATGGAGCTATCGGTTTCGATCCGGGCGTACGCACCCGGACACTACACAGCGAGCTTTCATATCCCGTTTTTGCGTCGACAGCCTTTTCAACTCCTTCCGGGCCCGGAGGCATTGGGCATCATCGATAAGTTCCTTCTCGGCCGGATTGTCTGAGTCGAGTCGAGTCCAGTCCCTGGAGCAGGAAACCGCCTAGCAACACCATGTCCCAGGATAAGATGACCAAACTGAGACATGATACCAGGAGCCAATCAGGGATGTCGCTCCCTCCGACCGTGTTGCCGACGTTTTTGACCCAGCGGATCTCTGCACATACTCACAGAAAGTTAAAGGCACAACCGTTGTCGTACATAACAACCCTTGATATTCACAGTTCCGACGTTGGAGTTTATGTTTGGCAGGATGCTCTTTAGGGTTCGGGTCCTCACCCAGCCCGGTGATCTCTTCAAACTGCTTCAGCGTCTTGGGTACGGTTCCGGCTGGACGCTAGTAGGTGGCGTGAACATTGCGAGCTCCACGACCTGGGTACTGGAAGGGCTAGGCATTGTTCTCAATGATGCCGGTTGAAGGCTGATAGGTGCCGAATCCTTTAGCGCCATACGCGCCATGCCGGTGGGAAGATGACCGAGTTGACTGACACTGGAATCCAGGATTGCCCTCCGCACTGCTGTGTGAGTACCTATGCAGATTGGCCTGTTGAGGGCCATACCCTTTGCGTGGCCCCCCATGCCTGAAGAAGCCGCAAAGATCCCCTAACGTGGTCTTGGGTGTGTAGACCGAGGATTACCCTAGGCTCAAATTTGTTCTCCGCGCTTAGCTGACAACATTCCGTCAGATGTGTCGCCCGGCCGAGAAGAAGTACCTTCCGTATGATGCGGCCGTCGGCTACGAGTTACCCGAGATCCATTGGCCGCTGGCCCAGCCCCTAAGGTCACCAAGGATCTTTGCTCGTCGGATGTGTCGTTGCCCGTGAGATACCCAGTGTGCATGGCATCTCCTCTGCTGGTTAGACGACGTGGAGTTTCCGTCTTAGGGAGATATTGGCCATATCAGCCGTGGAAGGCGCACGACACAGGTCTGGTGCGGGTTTGTAACCAGCGGGGGAAGAGACAGATGGTTTCTGCCGTGAGATAAGTGGCGAGAAAGGGGATCAACTTCGATCTGAACCGCCGGTGTGAAGGTCCCCAGATTTTTGCTTTAGTGACCGCAGAGAACTAATAAAGACTTGCCAGGTTAACGCCACTATGCATGATCCCACTGTTGGATGGATGGGCCGACTTACTCTATGCATCAGCCGCCAGAACACTAAGGAATCCAGTAGGTCGGACTGAAGAATATTGTCTAAAAGACTGTTCAAACCAACACCAACTCTTGCGCTTTCCCATCGCCTCTCAGCGTACTTCGGTCCCAATAGTCATGCTTTTCTGCGATACCTACCTTACCCACGACAGTAAATTGGCCCTCGACGTCTGTCACCCGGAGTACAAAAGGGTACTCGGCGCCCTCCAAGATGAAGATGTCGTCTCCAACACACAAGTCACCTTGGCATACCCCGAGGTACCCAGTGTCGGTAAAGAAGAGAGCGCACATCTCGTAAGCTTGTATGCCTCCACTGAAAAAATCGGGGGCCGCTCCATTTCGGTGCTTCAGTCTCTTCTTCCGTCTCTTCTCTCTACATTTTTGCTTCTCCTTCTCCGACATCTGTTCATACACTCTAGCTTGGCGGTCCTTCTGAGAGCGCGGTACGACAGATGAATTAACACTTTCGACGTCCGAATCGATAGGTTGATGGCGTAGTCGGATGTAGTTAAAGTCACGAGTCATATATTCGAGTGCGGAGACATAGGATTGGTGTCTTGGCTGATAAGGAGACCTTGCTGCCAGCTCTTTGTCAAGATCCAACGCTACAGCCATGGCAGTCCACTGAGAGAGGCACTCGGTTCGGGCGCGATCCAGGTCCTCGACATCAAGAGGCTGGTCCGATCGGGGGTCAGAGAACGGCATGCGGCCGCCAACCATGGTCACCATCGCCACCCTCCTGGCAATGACGGTCAACTGGCCGGGGCTGGATGGTTCAAGGACACTCTCCGCATTTCTGTATTTTGACTCTCGGAGACGCCAGAGTCCTGCCTGCCTCCAGTCGTGTGCGAGGAGCTCGGGATCACGCAGGTCTATAACCCACGAAGGCATTTTGCCTGACCTCGAGTCGTCAGCTGGTCGTGTATTGACAAGCTCGAGAGCAAGGAGGTCCTTTGTTGCGGCGATGAAACACCGAGTGAAGCTCTCAAAGACATCAGGAAAAGATGCTGCGTAATCCACCTCAGGTAGCTTCATCACCGGACCGCGGTGCCTCATCCAAGCTTCCATGCCGTAGATCTTATCTCGGGGATCACTGGCATAGTTGAGGGCGGCGAGCCGGACCACGTTGCTGATGAATCGATCAGGCTCTTCGCGGTCCCGGGCAGGCCTCGAACGGCGCAATACCATTCTCCTGTAAAAGTGATCGAGGTCGCTGCGACGAACAATATATTTGCCCAGGCAAAAGTACGACTGAAAGTCTTTGGCTGGGCACTCGACCACTCCCATGCGGAAAACCGGATTCCGCGAAAACAGGAACTCCTGAATTGTCCACACCCTACTGAACCACTCGTTTTTGCAGACCCGAACGATGCCGCTGGTCCTGTCGCGGCTGAGCAGCGGCGCTTGCCAATTTGACCATTCAAATTTCGACGGTCCCGGTTCCGAGTCCGTGTCAAACAACATGAAGTCCCTGATCTTTCTGGCATTGTAAACACCGTTCTTGACAGCGGCTCCGGCCATGTTGACCGCACCACCGTATCTTGCAGCTCGCCGCAAGGCATTTGACAATTCGCGATCGGTCTCAGGACCCAGCCATAAGATGGTGCGGCTGGCAAGTGAATAAATGTCGCTCATCATGCGAACTTGACTATTTTTTTCTGACACCGAATGTTGATTGATGCAGACTGCGTCGACCCAGATATTACGCGGGGAAAATCGTTGGCGAAGATGGAGCAACGCTTGCTCACAATTCGGTGTGACGAGAATGGTCTTGCCCTCACAGACAATGGGCTTTGACCCGTTGGGCTGTCCCCAACAGTAGGAGAGAGCTTCGAATTTCAAATTGGAGTTGGCGTCGTCATCGAGAGAGAATTCGCGGAAGGAGGCTCGGATTACATCGCTGCGGTTATACGATGGTTGGACCACGAGGACCCGGATGCGGCGTGGGCCGGACAGTGACGTGTAAACGTAGGGCTGGCCGTTTGCCGCCATTTTGGAGCTGGTGGACTATGACGGAATTATCAATGAGGACGATGCGACCGCGGGGGTGCGCCTTTTATACGAAACGCGCGAAGAGGACGCCAAGTCAATATCCAAGACAAAGCGATTCCCAATGCAGCATTGAAGGTGACCCCTGGCATCTTGGCCGCAGTCAGAGCATCGAAACAAGCTCAGCGTCAAAAACCATAGACTAGTGCAATTCCCCGCTAGGCTCAAAGATTTATCTGTGACTGAGTGCAGTATCTCTCCAACGCCGTAAATGTCGGCCGCCAAGAGGTTGATGGGACTTCGACTGCGCGAGAGACGGATCTGGCATGGACATCATCTTTGATGACGTCTGATGTTCGAGAATCTCGATTCGCTGGATACAAACATCGCGTCGTCAGCGGACATGGTGGTTTCGCTGCCCATTGTTGCACAATGTTTAGGAAATTTTCTTGGACTCGTGTCTGACTTGCCGCCTTTCCACTCGCAAAGTCAAAAATGGCCCTGAGGTTTTCGTGACCTGCACTTGTGTCGCGCCTTCCTAAACCGCCGGTCAACGCGTCAAGGGAGCGTGTCCTCTGCCAGACAAGGAAAGAACGACAGCCAGGTGCCCTGAAATTTCTTCCAGCCCTAGGTCGGCCACAGAATTTGCCCACAGAACTTCCGAGTCCACAGTTTGCCTGCCATCATCTCTCTGCCATCGCACGACCCTGCAGTTTTGCCGTACTCACCACGCAGCCTTGTTCCACTGCCCTACAACCAACCCGAGCAACACTCTACTCTCTGACGCACGAAAAATGTCTCACGACAGCAAGGAGGTCACCTACCGCACAGTTTCGACCGGGACGAGGATGACGCCCAGCGCCTGATTGCGGCTAATCAAGCTATCGTCAACGCTATTTGCAAGGACGAGTCCGCGACAGTCACTCCGGCACAACGCGAAAAGAACATGGAGCTGGTTCTTCGGGGTATTGAGGCTCAGCGTCTCGACCTGGTCAACACCCTCTGCGGAGATCTTTACCAGTGGGGCTGCAGACAAGTCACGCACAAGATATTTCTGTTCAGGCTTGACCGCAACATGTGGGAAAGATGTGGGTCGAATCGCACCCACCTATGCAGCCATGAATCTCATTTCCTAATATCCGATTCTAGATGTTCCCGACAAAACGTTCCCGTGGTTGGACAAAATGCCAGACCCTTCAGCAGGCGACGCAATCTCGAGTGAATACCAAGGCTTTTGGAACCAAAAGGTTACCAATGCAAGTAATACCATCGGAGAGGTGTCCGACTCGCAACAATCCGCAAAGAAGCGCAAGAGATCGCCCTCGACCTCGACCCTCTTGGATGATGATTTGATCACGGCATCCCACAAGGTTCAAGGACCCGGAGAACTGACCATGGCTGGCCCTTTTGAAGTTTCCTCCACCGCGCCAGTTTTGCCCGAGAACTTGGTCACTGTAGCTCTGAAGCCAGCAGCGACACTCCCAGGGGCAGCAACGGTCCCCGTGAAGCCAGCAAGGGTGGCCATGCAGCCTTCAACAGAATCATCTGCCTCGTTCATCTTCACAAACTATGAGAAACGTCTTATCTCCCGTTTGTATGGGCTTCGCCCAGGCGGGATTCTCGAGGAGTTTCCGCCGTTCATCCGAGAGCAATACATACCGGAAACAGAAATGGAGATAGTCTGGGCGCGGCTGCACACCCCCTATGGTCTCCCAAAATTCTTCAAGCTCAATTATTTCGAGATACGCTTCCCTGGATGCCGGTAGGACTTTGAGTATGCTTTCTTCGGCCCAAGCGGTGTCAACTTTCTCAAAGGCCAGAAGCAATCCCGCTTCGCCATTCACTGGCGTCGTATTCTACATGGAGATGACGAGGATGAACCGGGCACCTCGGAGAGGCGTGCGTTGCGCATCAGCGTGAGAAGGGACCGATGGAGAGGCGTCGAACAAGAGCTCGAAGACGTGGCTTTTCGAGAGGACATTCTGTTGATTTGGGATACCCTGCGGCGTATTTGCAGAGCGGTGGATCGGCAGCCGGGAATCACCTTGAGCTTCCGTGACGCATACGCTGCTAGCCTTGAGGCCCACAATCAATCGACCACAAAAATAGCTCCGAGAATTCTCACTGACGGCGATGCGCTCGAGTGGTTTAATTTCGTCCGACATCCATCGGAGAACGACGGAAGCAAGGATCTACTGGCAGAAGTGAGAATGGCGCTGAATATCGAAACCAACATTGTCAAAAGGTGTGCTGAGATCCTCGGACAGGACGACAAATCGAGCTTGACAGAACGATTGGATCTAGTCTCTGGCCAACTACCGCAACGGGGTCGTTGGTTTGCCTTCCCGCCTCAGGCTGTCAAGGCGATTTTGCGGAACAGCAAGTCCCGCATGTCGGAGTCAGACTTCAACATTGCGAGGGAGATACTCACTGCAAGACATAAGTAATGGTGTTGAATGCCGAGAGATCTTGAGGGCCTTGCGCAGGAGGACTCGGTTTTGTGCTCACGGGAAGAGCGCATGTGAAGTCAACTTGTGGACTGGAAGTGTGTTTGACGATGCTGGTCACGGCGTGCCATGTGTTTCTTGGGACTCCCTTCTGATCAGACGGATAATGTATTTGGCCCTGTAATGAGAAAGAATCTGCTACCGAGGTAGCACTTAAATTGACCCCAGAATCCCCGAGCGAAGACGTGACGCCGTGACAAAGCTATCTGCCGGTACCCGCTTGTGAATGGCCATCCGTTTCCACACCCACCATGTCGCCAACACAGCAGCCGTGAGAGGAATGGTGACGGCGAAGAAATACCAAATCCGCTGCGAGTAGTGAAACGTGTCGATCCCAGCATCGTCAAACGTGACGTCAAAGAAGACGGTGCTAAAAATAGCCTACATGTACCAGACCAGTCAGCTCAGCTCAGCATCAACATCAACGGCCATGGGGCAAAAAAAAACTGTGTACATGTACATACGCAAACTAGTGTCCCCGGGAGGAAAATCAGTGTCATGACTGCAATCGTGTTCATCGACGTGCTGTCCTGGTAGTTGACCTCGGAGATGTTTTGCGTCGCAATGTGGAAGGCCTACAGCTCACCACACTCGCGGTTAGCGTTAACTTATCTCGTCCATTCAAGACCCAGGAACAGCGGCAGGTGCAGGGACAATAACAAGGACAGAAACAGGGACAGAAACAGGGACAGAAACAGGGACAGAAATGGGGACAGGACAGGAACCAGGACAGGAGAGAATGAGATAAAGAATGGGAAACCCACAAGGTCAATTAGAATCTTCCCTCTATCTGCATAGTTCATCGACCAGCGCCTCGTCGCCTCCGTCCTTGATAGGATCGTCTGCAGGGTATCAAGGAAGCCATTATTATTCTCATCATCATCATCTTTAGTCTGGCTGTGTTTATCCCCGTCAAGGCCAAGACGCCGGTGCGCGCGCTGGAGCAAGTCCACCATGCCTTCGATATCGGTGCAGTTTTCGGCAACAATACGCATAGCCTGGGCGAGACGGTGGAGGATGAATATCTGGCGCTTTTGTTCGCTTTTAAGCCAGCTGTGTTGTTCGTCTTTTTCCTATATATACACTAGCGTGAGCATGACATAACATGAAAGGAGGTGATCAGATCAGATCAGTTGGATGACAAGAGTAGGAAGAGGAGAGAGTCTAGGAATGGATGTGGGGCGGCGTGGGCTTCGTACATAGCGAACAATGAGATCTCGCATGGTAGACATCTCATTGTCGTTAAAGGTCGCCAGCTGGCTGAGAAAGAGGAGGTGAATCCGCAATGGGTGTCTATCAATCGGGTTCGCGTTGGGTTGGGCCAGTACATCACCCCAGGCGCTGGTGAGGGCTGGAGGCGGCCGGAGGAAGATTTGCAGGAACCCTTTTGGACCGAGATCGCGACAGTAGACAAAGGTTCGATAGCCGGTGACGATGCAGGGGTAAAACAGTTCTGTTCATGAACGGTCAGTCTTGCTGCTCATATCCCATTATCGGACGAGGGCTTACCAAGCTGGCCTGAATTTCCGTACAAACCCAACCCACATGCTCGCGATATGTATTCTTCATCAAACGCGGCTTGCAGGAATGTTGACGGAATATGGAAAGTGGCCGTGAGATTTCGAAACAAGTCGGCTGTGATGCAAAGTTGGTTCGGCCGGCCTTTCATGTTTTTGTCTCCGGGAATGAATCTGCATACTTATCGGTTAGACCTCGGTTAGAGTTTCAGGATGAGGTCTTGGACATGCATTGTCAGGTCTCCAATATGTTGTCTTTCCGCAACGCGTGCTTTTATCGCCTAAAGACGTTAGACATGGACAACAACATTGAGGAAAAAGAACTAACCTACCTTGAGCAGTTCCGAAAGATCAGAGTCATAAAGGGTGCGCATATCTCGTGGAATGTCAGTCCCCAGCCAGGTCCTCCGAAAACTGTTGACAGACCTTGGTTCTGCTCCACCGAAACTCGACTTCTCGCTTCAAAATATCCCCGACGCTCTGCGTGGGCGAGGACATCTTCGGTAACAACTGGCGAAACCAGTTTCGAAATATCTTGTTTCTCAAACATAATTCCCACCGGTCGTCAATCTCTTTGTAACACTTGACGCGTCGTCCGGGTAAGGTGAGGTTGCAAGGTTGTCAGCTGTGTGTGTGTGTGTGTGTGTGTGTGTAATGATGCCTCGGACAAAAAATGGGCAGATACGACTACAAAATATCCGAGCTGAGGTTCAGATTTGCGCTAAACCAAACAGGGAAGAATCGACATGGAACACAGCCAATGAACGACAATCAACCCGGCATTGTGCTTTTTTTCTGCATCCTCCTCAGGCCACTCCAGGGACTATCGAGATGTGCAGATCTGCGTGACATTCAGAGCTGCCATCGGCGGCGTTTCATGCCGATGGACTGGCCTGTCCATAAAGCCCGTTGTCAGCCAGGCTTTAACAACGACGTGAGTGCCAACCCAACACTGCGCAAAAATCAATTGCACAAAGCATGAGAGTGCACTCTTGGAGCAGTGGTGAACGCACTAATATACGGACAGTCTATTCTCTTAGTATGACGACATCAAATCCTCAACAAAACTCTAAGTAAAGTAATACACCTTGGAACAAAAGTGAGTCTCTGGCCCCGCGCCTTGAAGTTCATCGTCCCTAAATCCAGCAAATTCATGAGATTCCCCGTCCTCTCCGATTCTGCAAATATCATCAGTCTCAACACCACCCCCCCGATTGTAGACTCAAAAAAAAAAAAAACTCACCCAACCTCTGTCGTCGGAGGAAAAAGCCTTCCAAACCTACTGAGCGCCCAGCTAAACCAACCCCGTTCTTCAAAGTGACAATACTGCCACTCGCTATTCTCCCACTTGTGGTAGTCTCGCGAGACATTACTTGTTCGTTTGACGCAGATGTCGCGGGTGGCGGGGAAGTGGTTGATATTGTTGCATTCTTCGTTTTTGGCACAATACTGTTTCCTCACAAAATTAGTTCCACCCCTCGTTAGGTTCATGTTCTTCTCGTCCTTGCCTCAAAGCTTGAAAGGTGGGTGAGTGATGAAGGGGGGACTCACAATCACCAAAGACATCCACAACTGTCCCGAGTCGGAAACATTAGTCTCGTCTCGCGGTCTGCAATCGACGAGATGAACGCCTGCTCCATCGACAGCTCGAGCATTGATCGGTACGGGCGCGTGTGTAGGCGAAGCAGTGGCACAGCCAGCGATTAGAGCTGCGACGGCGACGGCCACAAGTTTTATGTGTCTCTGCGCCATGATACCCGATTCCCCGGCGCTGGAGATAACCGGCACGGGAAAGTTTGGAGGTTGAACAAAGTTCGTGAGGAGAAAGGATACCGTCGGTACGTCAGCGAGGGGAAAGGGTAATATGTTGGCTAAATCCAAACCGTGACCAAGCATGGGAACCAAGCAAAGTAACCACTTATCAGTCGGGCAGAGAAGCGCCATCAAATTGTCTTAGCGCTGCTAAATAGGCAGGTGAAGGCTCGGCGAGCTATTGGAGGGTCGGGACTTTTCTTGGGTTGTCCTGCTGGATTGGGAAGTTGTTTTGTTGACTTTTTTTTATTTATGGACTACCTCTCCCAAGCATCTTGGGCTGAGTAGAACTAGCCCTGATCATTCTTGTGCTGCATTCACTTTCATTCAAGTCCGTCGCTTTAATGTCCGGCATGCAAACGAGTGAAAAGTGTACATATTGCTTTGAGACTTAACCTTCCATGCATGTTCTATCCAACGCCCATCATGTTTACTTGCGCACGACTCCGCCCGACCTTCCGTAGAAACCTGACCTCCTGTAGAAAAACTCTTTAAACAGACTTCCGAACATATGTCACTGGTCCTTCGTACTGATGACGCCCCCTAAACTGATAGTAGCCAAGGCTGAAAATAACCACAACCCCATAGACTAGGATACTCCAATTCGCCGTGTCCACCGCCGGGTTTGGAACTGGCGGGAAGAAAGACTATTTCCATCAAATGTTAGAGATTTGTTCTCATAGTCTGTGGTTGAGATGAGAACTTACAATGATGAGAGAAAATACCAGAAACAATACACTAAATGTGTTGATTAACAGCCCAGCTCGCCCGAGACTGAAATGACAAGGCAACAACGGCTCGCCCCTGAATCTCTTCAAGGTCATACACCCTATCGAAATGGCATATGAAGAAAGCAGAGCGCCGATTCCCAAACTGGTGAGAATGTTGAATGCCTGTGAACCAAACTCAAGTCAGTACACCCTCCCCGGCATCACTCCCGAGAAACAGAAAAAAAAAAGGAGGAAAGAAACTCACAATGGTACTCCCAATATTTATCAACGAAAGCGCCACCGCCAGCCCATAGGAAAACACCAGCGCATTGACCGGCAACCCCATGCCCGGATGGACATTGGCAAACCAGCTCGAGAACGGTACGCCTTTATCTCTCGCAAACGCCCAGAGCTGCCGGCTGCTTGTGGCGATATTATTAACCACCCCGCAGGCGGCCATAACTACCATGACACAGGTCATGAGCGTAGTCCCCACTTTACTCCCTGTAGCGTTGAAGAAAACCTGTATAAACGGCTGCGTGGTCGGCGTAGCGAGAATGTCTTCGACGTCTTCGACATCGCCGCCCATAGTCATACAAAACGTCACAATGGAAACAAGGCCTAACGCGCCATTTGCCAACATTGTGGAAATCATGGCGCGCGGGAGTGATTTGGAGGCATTGCGAAGTTCTTCCGCCATGTGCCCCGCTGAATCTGGACCGATCAGTCCGAATAGCGGGGAGACCATCCCGACTAGACAGGAAAGCGCCGTGTTTCCCCAGCCGCCGCCGTCGGTGAAGGTGAAGAATACTTCTCCCAGAGAAGAGGTGGCGCGGGTGCGAAACCCTTCGGATGCCCAGAGCGGGCCGAGCACGGCAAAGAACCCGCCGAGATGGAGGATAAGTGCGAGCGTCTCGAGGAGGGGCAGGGCGCGATACCAGACGGTGTTGAGGAGTTGGCAGACCGTTTCGATAGCAATGACCAGGAGGGTGAGATGCCATCGCTGAGGGGTGTAAGTCTCGAGGTTGTTGAGGATGATGAGGCCTTGGATTTGTTGCGCAGTGAGGAATGCTACGGCTACGTTGCCGACTTGCCATCCCAAAACACAAAGCCAGCCAACGAGGTAGCTGAGAAAGCGTTGGGATGAGGGGGGAGCAAATTCGCTGACCCAGTGGTATTGGCCGCCGGTGGTGGGAGCCCTACATTGTAAGTTAGGTACATGTAAAATCGCGGAAGGGGGGAAGAAGGGAAAACTTACATGGACGCCATCTCCGCCATGGACAATACCGCGCAAAACAGTCCGAAAAACGTCCCAATGTACATCCAGATCAGCCCGCCACTCCCACCGTTGATGAGTCCAAAGATGTTTGTGCTGTTTCAGTCAGCGTGCGTCCAGTCTCCAATCAACTGTCCTGGAAATCCCTCCTCGTCTGCTCTAATTGATCAAACCCATTGGCTGGATGCATATCGCTGAATTCACAAGAGCATAACACCGGGTGATCAAGAAGAGAAACCACAAGGAAAACCCCCACGGATAAAAGGTAAAAGAGACACAGAGAGAGAAAGAAACTCACTTCAACTGAGCCTCCCAGGTTGCCATTAACACCATGGTAAAACCAAAAATCGACAAGAAGCGAAAATTCCTATGCAGCTCTTGGGTTTTGCCCATACGGTACATGTCCTTTTTATCTAAACCCGTTCCCTCATCGGCGGTAGTGGCAGTCGCGCTATCGCTGGTGCTGCTGCTGGTGTCGTCAAGAACAACAATGACGCCCACTCCCGCTTCGGCGGAGGCGAGGTCATTGTTGATTTCGGACTTGGCCATGGTTGGTTCTAGAAGTAAAGCACCCAAATAACAAGATCAAAACAGTTCGTTACAGATTTGGCAGGGACATGCAGAGAAAAAAGTGTAAAGTGAAAAAGTGCAGACAGATATACAGATCAGATAAAGCACCGATAGAAACCCCGCTGTCCCGTCCTGTCTGTCTGTCTGTCTGTCCCGAGATAGTGACTCTACCGACCTATAAGAAGCCCCTCTCAGCAACCTGCATGTCTGCACTTGATTGCATATCTGCCGAGGTAGGCAGGTACCGAGCAGCATGCATGCATACATCCCACTCAATCGATCACATCACATTCCATCACACATCCTAGCACCCCCAGTGCCATGCAATGCAGTACAGTTCAGTAACTCCCTCGCGCGGTTCGGCCCAGTTCGGTTGCGTCTGGTTGGGATAAGTCAAGTTGAGTTCGAGCAGCGAAAGCTACCCCATCTCTCTTTCACACATTTTCCACCGACAAGTCACGTCGCCTACTTCGTGACGTTGTATTCCATCGCACTCTGGCTGTCAGCGTTCTATTAAATGTAAGCGTCAGCTTGTCACCCCGTCATCCGTCATCTGTCATCTGTGGTACCATTCCGTTACGTTGCGTTGCGTTGCGCTCAATATTTCATGTTGTAACCCGGCCGAACACGCGAGTGCATATATCGTATCATATATCCCGTACCCATACCCATATCCTTTAATTCTACAAATATCGGAATGTTTCCCAGTCATTCAAGTCAGAGACACCCAGCCAGAGTGTGTCTGCATGGTTCAACTGAAAGAAAAAGAAAAAAAAGAAAAGAAAAAACTGCCGTGTGTAGGTATGCTACACTGTGTGCTGGCACTGATGGTGCTGCATGCATGTGGTACCTAGGTACGTAGGTATGTAGGCATGGTACTACATCCCGCGGGTGCTTGGCCCGATGTGACA
>Ga0247760_1001899_pt1 | contig 17554 bp, 9 predicted proteins | sample UWRJL171409R4_FD_179936 | JGI IMG/M metagenome (GOLD analysis project Ga0247760, IMG submission 179936) | Plant litter microbial communities from Arlington Agricultural Research Station in Wisconsin, United States - UWRJ-L171-409R-4 | ecosystem: Environmental > Terrestrial > Plant litter >... | reverse complement strand
GGAACCTCCGTACCGAAACTGCCAGCAAATCCACTCGTCTATCTATCCTGGATGCTTCCGACAAAAGAGGGGTCCTTCACGCTGCCTCCGGCATCTCCGAGACCGGCAATCGGCCGGTTGTAGCTGAAACCCGTAAACTGGTTCTGCATTGTCTGCGACAGAATCGGCCCTTCAACATACGAATCTTGCGGAGGCTCCGAAGTAAACTCGGGGTCGAAGTTGGCCGTATCAAGAGCGTCAACCTGTACCATGCAATCAGCGCACCGAAATTGGTTGTTGTACAGTGACTTATATGACTTACCACGCTCGGCTTGAACGCCGGATCATATTTGCGCATCAGAAGCTTCAGCCAGTCTATGGCATGGAAGAAAGGATGCGCCTTGATCTCGGCCGAGCCGTTGGCTCCCAATCGCTGTTGTGGATCGCGGTTGAGAAGTTTCGTGAGGAGGTCCTTGGCTGCCGGTGGGACGATGTCGTGATCAGGGAAGTGTAAAGGCTCGCTCAGGATCTTTCGGTACATCTCGTTGGTATTCTCGTCATAGAACGGAGGAAGACCTGTTAACATCTCGTACAGCAATACACCCAGGGTCCACCAATCGACCGTCTTGTTGTAACCGTTACCCATCAACAACTCGGGCGCCAGGTATTCCGGTGTCCCGCAGAACGTGTTGGTACGATCTTCGTCCTTCATATCCAGCTTGCAGAGGCCGAAATCGCAGAGGGCGATGTGACCCTGATAGTCGAGAAGAATATTCTCGGGCTTCAGGTCGCGGTAGATGACATTGAATCCGTGCAGACACTCCAGTGCGCAGAGAAGCTCGGCGGTATAAAATCGACTGCGGTTAACGTCAAACCGCTGCTCCTTCTGAAGGTGGTGGAATAATTCGCCACCATTGACAAAGGCTAGAACAAAGTAGAGCTTCTCGGGGCTCTGGAAGGTAAACTTCAGGGGTACAATGAAGGGATTGTTGATTTGGGCAAGGACCGACCGCTCTGCTAGCGTGTGGGCGACTTCGGACCGCGAGATGATGTGCGCCTTGCGGATTGTCTTGAGGGCATAGATACGGTTGGTATCCTTCTTCCTCACTTGCATAACCTTGCCGAAGCTGCCCTTGCCGACGACCTTGAGAAGTTCAAAGTCCTCAATCTTCAGCTTGCCAGCCCTGTTCTCAACGTACTCAACACCAATCTTGATCTTGCCGGTTCCATACTGGATATCGGTCCACTCAATGCCACTCTGGCCAAGAGCACGCTCCCGGTTAACAAATTCAGCTGCTGCCTTCTCCCGGTCCTTTTTGCTGAGCTTGGGGTCTTCGACATATGGTTGCTTCTCCTCAAACCTCGGATTGATCCGGGCTACGCCCAAAAAGATATCTTGACTCCGTCCAGAGCCCGGAGGCGCGTTAGGGTTCCGGATGTAGAGATGAACCGAAAGCTCCGACACTCTCGACACGTCAAACTTGTATTGTGTGTTCGATCCAGCCCACAAAGGGTTCTCGGGGTTACCCTCGACCGAGTTGACGAAAACTTGCACCTTGTCGAAATCGATCAAAGCGTACGGCATATACTTGGTCGATATGCGGCCATGGTTTGTTGGTATTCCGCTAAAACCGCCAGCAGTCTGTGGCCGGCCGTTTATGAAGTTGCCAGTCCGAGACGAGGACGTGGGCCGGACGGAGCCCGCCATGCTGAGCGCATTCCCGGTAGAGAGGGAGCTCCCCGAATGAGTTGAGCCGAAGGTATTCCGGTGCTGTTCGGGGAGAGAGAAGCCCTGGCCTTCATAGAGTGTAACAACGAGAATACCGGGTTTCGGCGTTATGACGGGGGCCTGCGTGAGGGCTTCCGAAGCGGCTGGGACAAGACGGTTAGGAGTTGGGAAAAAGCGAGTAACAGACGGACAGCATTCTCACCGATAGCATTATCATTTGTCGGAGTGGCAGACCCGGAAATGCCGCCCGGGCTTTTACTGTCCTTGTCTGTGATGGTCGATGTGGAAGGGGATCGGGAGAAGGTGCTCGTGAGCGGCCCTAGATGGGTCTCCTTCAACTCTGCCAGGAATACAAGTCAGCTCAACTCTCCATCTCGAGAGCAAAAGAGCAAAAGAGCAGCTAAGAGCCTTCTGCTTCGAGGTTCGAAGGGGATATGTCACCCCAAGGAATCCGCTCTGGATTGGGAGGCGTTGGGAGTGGGATATGGCGGGGAAAGTTGGCAGCGTACTCTTGGTCAATTTCCACGACATCTTGGGTGGATAACGGCCGCTTTCGCGATAATAGGTACTGAGGTGCCAATAGAAAGCAGATGAGCTATTGTAATAGGGTCCTAGGGTTAGAAGTGATGCAAGGCGAAGATGTCGATGTTTGATGTCGACAGATGGCAGCCGTCTGTTGAAGGCCCAAAGTTGACGGGACTGACGGTCGGACTGGGTGCGGGCAGTTTAGGCTTGTGGGGGCCAGGGGCGTTCCAGCAGAGCGAACCCCGCAGCAATGGTCAGCAGTGCGCAAAGACCTGGAGACCGAACCCTTGCAACCTCGAAGTCCCCTTTGCCAGCAGCGGAACGTGCGAATCTCCTAATCGCCACAGATTTGCAATCCGCACTTCCGCGTTTACGTGTATCGCTCCACGGGGCCTCAGAAGGGGCGACTGAAAGACTGGAAATGGGTCGGCCAAGCAACGAAAGCGGCAGGACGCCGAGATCCCGATTAACAACTTAAAGTCGTTCTTCCCAAACGATGCCAAGGAACAGGTCTTGTCGTTCAATATCAGTCTTGCAACAACAAAGTGTTACCGTCGCGAGCAATGACGAAATCCAGGTAAGACTGGGCACTTTTCCTGACGACCCCAGCTGGGAAGCAGGCAAATGCCTGCCCAACTCACCTCGCAGCGCCAACCACCCGAAACACCAGGGCTGAATGTCCGGGTCATTTCGATTCGCACTCGACTCCAGCCCTCTCCACTTCACCGCCTTCAGCTCAATGCCGTTTCAAGACTTTTGCAGCACGTCTCGCGATTGACCTGCCCGATGGATGCTCGCTGCAAATTAGCCGTCCAACCCAGGGCAGTTGGGGCGAAGCCTCAGCGGCGAATCCGGTCATGGCTCGTCGCCCCTTGATCAGGTCCCAAACGCGGGGAGGGGCAAAAAAGGGGGTAAATGATGGATTGCTCCGCCATAGCGCCCATCAATCAATGACCAGGCGACCACCCGGCCGCCCGGACTAACAATTTAATTGCCAACAACCGGGTTCGATGGCCCATCTGCATCCTTGACTGTGCATCTCCGCAACAGACTAGAGATAAAGTATCCAGAACTCACAGCACCCAGCTCTCGATGTGCCCAATGCCCAATTGCAATTTCCAACAATTCGGCCTCACAGCTGGCTGAGGACGAAATCTGCCGCCTGTTCCGGGTTCTTGGCATAAGTTGGAAGCTGTAGGTGGATGGCATCACGTTGCTCATGGCTGATGGTTGATCTGGGTCTCCGAGATCACCGCCGAGCTAACTCCGCCAAGATGCAACGTTGAAGCTGCGCTGTGCGCCATTCCCAGATTGGAGCTCGGACAGGCTCAGCCCCAGCGACATCGCTCAGCTCCTCTTCCTTTACAAGCGTCTGCTGTTATCAAGCAAACCTTCCAAGTGAGCTCTTATACTGCTGTGCACCGTCCAGGTCGCCGCCTAAGAAGTTGTGAGATGCATGCCTCGTCGACAAGATCTTTGACGGCAATAAAGATGAGTGTCCCGAGGCGTTGTTGGAATCAACGTCTATTACGGCCGACGAATTACGCTCACCGTGCCCTTCTCGCTTGTCCCTCCCGCAAACCTGATTATAACATGCACGCCGAAGCCTGTACCTGCTGTAACTCGCGTCGTAGGTACCAGAACAGTTGCCAATTTTGTGTCGCTCGCAAGGCGAGAAGGAAATTTTCCTGTGTTTTGGAAACCTCCACTAAAACGAGGGAATTGGATGATCTACATGTAGTGGAATACTTGAGCAAGCTGATTGTGAGCTTCCGTCTTCCAAGTCGCAAGGGAAAACACCAAGCCTGAACTGCCTGGCAAGAAGGAAATATGGGTTTCATCCTCGCCATGGCTCCTCGGGCTTCAAGACGGTTGTCTCAGCGTCTCGTCGTTCAATCTGTTTACAAGCATTCGAAACGCTTGGTACATGTATCAGCGACATGTATCAATAGGTTGAGCTCGATCTCAGTAGGGGTGCCTAGCGTCTTGAATCTGCCAGGCGCTTGGTACAACGGACCACACGTGCACAATCTAAGTCTGGTTCAACTTTCTTGCAAGTTGTGTAAGGTACCAATCCAGTCACGGCCCCAGCCAGCTTTCAACCAGACAAGTAGGACGATCAGAGAGACCTACCTGGATCAGGAAGATTTCACGTGGCACTCACTCCATCTCGGTAAGTTCATCCACTTTTATTAACAGGTGTCACATGGACCATTTACCTAGAAACGAAACATGAACCCCTGGGCTTTAATTGATCGAGAGAGATCAACCGTCCTCCGTCACTGCTGGCCCAAGTCTTATACAACAGAGTCCCCCAAGATTACCAGTACTAATCTCATCACTCAGCCACGCAAGCTGACCATGTAGGTACCTCAACTACCTTAGGTATCCGTAACCGCTCCCATCATATCGGGATAGGTAAGGTAGGTAGGTAGGTAGGCAGCAAATTGACATAGCCGCAAACATAAATTACTTAAGCTCAGTCTCCCTTGCTCTTTACCCCCTTCACACCGACACCCAGCACCAGAAGAATCCTCATTGTGCAACACCAGAGAGCAAACAGGATGGCGGTGCCCTCACCCAAAGACCAGTCGCTGGGACTCGCAAGCTGGCTCCAACCCCCCACGCCCTGCGCGGCAGAAAAAAGCCAGATGATATCGCTGACAAGCATGCCGGCACACATGATACGCCAAGTGTGGTAGTCGTTGACGACGGGCATGAGGACTGCTTCGTAAAAGCCAAACATGTACCACATGCCGCCAAGCTGCGTGTAGGCAGTCTCGGTCCCCGGTGCGACCGTGGCGACGGCGCCACGCGTGAAATAGTATCTAACCAACCGGTCGGGATCTGTGAAGCTTATCCAGGTCCCGTATATGCAGGCTAGTGGCTCTAGGATGGTGATGGTGAGGCGATAGATAAAAGGGACGCTGGTCGACGCTTTGATTGTGGTAGCCATTCCTGAGGGGTGGTGGTTATCAAATGAGCATGTATCCGCTTAGATGGGAGGAAGAAGATGATGAAAGATGAAGAGAAGAGAGAGAGAGAGAGAGAGAGAAAGAAAGAGAGAAAGAGAGAGAGAGAGAGAGAGAGAGAGAGAGAGAGAGAGAGAAGTGGACGAGGATGGAGTTTTATTTGAGGCTAAGGGAAAACATAGAATAATCAAGTCGTACAGGGAGAGCAGCCCTTATGAGTCTGGCTAAAGTACATCCAAAATGCCAATTCACGGGATTCACTAGCTCTATCATCTGGTGCACATTGACGTGTATTATGTGAACGTTATCGGCCTTGTATATGTGGTGATCAGTCAGCGCTTTACAGGGGACGGGAGAGACATATCAAGCGCCTACCTATGCAGCTACCAGACAAGAAACTATTCCCCTTTCAGATTTCCCCGTCCAGTCAAGTGTAACCCTATGGACAAGCAAATGCATTTTATACCAAAGCAAGGACTTTACTAAGCCACCTAGGTAGGTGCATTTTGTCTCTTTTTCAACTAGGTAGCTGCCAGCCAGCGCGCGCACGCAAAACTCATGTCTGGCTCCTTCCGCAGCCATGGCATGCAGAGGACACTCTTATCTCACTAACGACTTTCGGTGAAGGACTTTCTTTTCTTGGATGTATTTTGTGAAGCTTATCCGTATTTCCCACTTACAAAAGCGTACTGCTTACCTACTTACCTACCTCTGCTTTTGCTCATTAAGTATACATGTAGGCTGAGCGATAGATTCCCCTCCACCATCCACCCCCAAGTAAGGGATATATCAAAGACTTCATCGCGCTGGCAATTATGCAAATAGTTCTACCAATGACGCTATCTGCGAGAACAAAAAGTGGTATATATTGATAAAAAAACAAAAAGCGCCTACACCGAAAACGAAAAACAGAATCATAAGACTCAGTGCTGTCATTGATGGAAACCCCAACAGACACATCAATATCAACATCAAAATATTTGATCATAGAAATTAGTCGGCCCTCTTGACGCCAATGGCTTCGGCCAACTTCTCTGGCGGAGGCGAATCAGTGCCTTCGACTACTACCTCACCCTCCGTAGCCGTGAGACGACCGCCCTTGCGCAGACCCAGCAGGTCTCGGAACATCAGACGCGTGGTGCGAACAATAGTGTGGCGCGACTCAAAGACGGGCAGGAAGATGACCATGACGGACGAGGCGAACAACCAGATGATGCCGACAATGACCCAGCCGGTGAAAAACTGTGCAAATAGGGGTTGTTAGCATCGAGTCTTTGTTTTCATGTGATTTTTCTTTTTTTGTTGCCGCGGGGGTAATTGAAGAGAAGAGGCACTGGAGAGGAACAAGAACACACCTTCTCACTAAAAACGTAGCCGGTTCCAAACATGGGCATGGGCCACAGCACCAGCAACGCCAGAGTCAGACCAATGGTCAACCAACGGGCAATCTTGGCCGACCTGGCTAGACCTTCCTGCTCCTTGGCATCATCCTGGGGCGCATGAGCGCCTTCGCCCGGGATGCGCTCGAGATCCATGTGGGCGGCCTCGACAATGTCCTTGTCGTCGACCCGGCTAATGTTGCGCATCGACTCCCAGTCGTACTTTTGGGGCTTAAAGGGCGGCAAGTAAGTGAGGATGGGGATAAAGACGATGGGCGCGAGCAGGGCCACGGCGTTACCAATCAGCATGGGGTCGTTGGAGCCCGTCGTGTCCACCGTCAGCTCGCCGTACTTGATCTTGGTGCGCACCAGCCAGGCCGTCACCGAGGAGATGAAGCCGAGGATGGGAGCGAAGGTGGCAGCAGCCCAGGATTGGTCGGCCCACAACAGCGTGAGCGAGGCGGGCAGCACGGCCGACGAGATGATGACGCCCATCATGACGTACAGGTATCCCATGCTAATTCCAATGTAGTACAGGCCCGTCGAGAAGGCGGCCATGAAGAGGGCAAAGCACACCATGCCGATGTAGTTGACGCGCATTAGCTGCTTACCCGTCGCCTGAGGGTTGATGTACGTCTTGTAGATGTCGTAGCTGACGATCGAAGACACGGCAATCAGCTCGGACGAGTAGGTTGACATGATGGCCATGAACTGGGGCTGTGTCAGTATTTTGTGTTTACAGGGCAACAAGGGGGGTTGGGGGTTCAAGGGGGCCACGCACAGCAAGGAAGAGGGTGGCGATGGCACCTCCCTGGCCTAGCAAAGCGACAGCAACGTTGGGCAGCACCAGGCCGGCGTTGACCTCGGCAGGGGTAAGGCGGTTAGGATAGGTGGGCCACAGAGTGGTTCCCTCGAGGACGAGACCGGCCAGACCGAAGGTGGTGGCGCACAACCAGGGAACGGCGAACCACGAGATGCCACTGTTTGTAATATCACCAAACATCAGCAAACTGTGCCTCCAACGAGAGAGAGAAAGACGCGTTTAGCGGCGACTCACCCCATGACATAGCCGGGCAGGGCATCAACAGGCGAGGCCGAAATGGCCTTGTTGAAGTACCCGTTGTCGAGGAAGACGGTGCCAAAGTTGCCGACAATGTTGATGATGAAGAACTCGGCTTTACAGAGTTAGTAGATCCAGCTATCCGTTAGGGAAAGAAACACGTACCGCCACCCTGGGACTTCATGGTCAGGTAGCTGCCACCCGCGTTGCCCTCAAGAGGCCTCTCCTTGGCTAGCTCGGTCAGCAGTTCCCAGACACGGGCGGGGGAGCCGAGCACATCATGCGAGGCATAGACGGTGAAAGCAAAGATGAATATGATGAGGAGGATGACGAAGGCATTGATGTAATCGGTGATGAAGGTGGCCTTGATCCCGCCGAATAGGGTGTAAGCGACGACACCGATGGGGAAAAGGAAGACGGCAGCGGCGACAGGAGCGCCCGTCAGGTTATTGATGACGGCGCTGCCGCCCGTGAGCAGCATGGCCGTGACGAGGATGTTGCAGAAGCAGCAAAAGACAATGTATACGGCGTGTGTGACGGGGCCGTACCGCGCCTTGACGACCTCGAGGAAGGTATGGGCATTGGGGGCTCTCCGCTTCAACTCAATGGCGAGGGTAGCGAACAGGATGATCTGCACGGTTGCACCCGACGCGTACCAAAAGGGGCCCGAGACGCCGCTGGACAAATAGCGAGTTAGTGGGAGCCCTTCCTCAACATAGGTAAGTACCTAGGTAGGCATCCAAGGAGAAACCCCTACACATACTATTTGTAGGCCATGGACGTACTGGTCAGCAGCGTAGCAGCCCAGGTCCACGTGGAAACAACAGAGGCAGCGACGAGACCCGACTTAAGACTGCGACCGGCAGTGGTGAACATCTCTGACGTCTGGAGTTCATAGTTGTACCGCTTCAGGGACCATGTCACAATGATCATGATGACGCTGGAATTGACCTGTCAGTTCCAACTGGTATTTGGGTCTGCGGTCAATCATCATAAACATACGCGAACAAAACACCCAAGCCGATGATGAGGCCGTAGCCCCATCCCTGGTTCAAGACTGCTTCCGACATGGTTGGGGTCGTTATGATGGGATGCCAACGGAGCGGAGATGGCGAGCTGTCGACGGTGAAGTCGAACTTGAGATCTGGGGGGAACCCATGGTGGTGGCGTCGACACTGCCTTTATTTACCTACCTACCAGGCAAAACCGCAACATTTGATGCCTGCCGCCCACCACCACCCCCAGGTCATAACCGTTGCGAGCCCCGTCCTCTAATTGGGTGGGCATATGGGCGGATAAGGGACAGTTGGGGGGTCCTGGCTGCTTGCTTGCTTGCTATCTCGGAGTCTGGAACGACAGGGAGTGAGAGAGAGGTTGGTGAGAAAGACGAGGGAGGTAAGCCACCAGACACACACACACGACAAAAACACACACACAAGAACAAACCACCAAACCCTATTGCTCCCAAGAGATAAGGCTTTGATGGCAAGCTGATAGATAAACCTGTCAGGGTTTTGAGAAGTCCAGTCTGGAATCTGGATGGATGAGGCTGACGGGATGCGCCGCAGTTATCATCTTGGCTGCAAACTTGGCCTCAACTTGGCGTGGAGGTCTTTTTTCCCCCTCTCTTTGCTCCTTTTGTCAACAACAAGGAACCCGACATGAGAGGAAGCAACATCTCGGCACGCAAATCCCGATGAGTCCCCGGTGTTGGAGCGTCTAAATGGACAAAAGAGGCATGGTCAAGGGACTCGTGCTTGCCCGACCGACCAGGGGGTGGGCCCGCAGAGCACAGAGCACAACAGCCTCCAGGGCTGCTGTGTGGCGCCGAGTCCGCCGAGTCCCGCGGCCAAGAGAGCGCCGAGAGGCTGCCGAGAATGCCGTCCACGCGCCTCTGTTTTTTTGTTATCAGCGGGTCCGAGCCAACTTTTGCTGAACAAATCCGCAGACGTAACTTGAACCAAGAGCGGGTCCTGGCGGGTTTGCCTTTTCTTGCCTGCGCAGTAAGCTTTTTTGATGTCTCACTGGTTCCCGCACTCGTTCACTGGGTGGGTGGGCTCTTGGTTTTTTCACGCCGCCCACCGATCCGGACTTTTTTTTTGCTTTTTTATTTAATTTTAATCTGGGGCGAGTGACTTGAATTACAAGTATGGATTTTTTTAGAGCTACCAGACAAAAAGGGCGATTTGTGTCTCAAGACCCCCAATTATGCCGTACATGCCTGCGGTATTCCCATTTTCAATCTAAGTCATCACCCGATTCATCAGCTCCATCCACATATCCCACCCAGCTGGGTTCCAATTGTGGTTGGATCGCATGTGGGTTCAGTCAATCCCCCATCCCTCACAAATCAATCTGGCATTACAAAGTACAACCTGGGGCCCTGCAGCCAGCCAGCCACTCACGCGGCAGGGACGCGAGATAATGAGCAATTCGAACGAGTCAAGCTAGGGCTGTCGTCAGATCGGGTCGCTTGTGATTTCGCGGATCGGACTGGATCGGTCCATGACTCGTCCATGTTGTGAACTGGACTGGATTCATACCACACAGTTGTTGTTCTCTGCGTTTCCAGAGCCACAAAAAACAAAACCTCGCCGATTTCGGTAGGTATGCTGTAAGCCCGATACTCTTAGAGTGGTAGTACATGCCAGTAAGGTTGATTGGGTGGCGTTTGTGCATCCCTGCAATGCGGCGATTGAATGTGACGTCGGTACGAAGTCAATAGCTTGCTACCTACCTAGGTATCTACCTACCTAGACTAAAAGCATATCCAGGTTCTGGAATAGGTACTTGACGAAGAAAAAGGATCATTTCCCGGAGAATCCCACAAGAAAAAAACATACAATGACGGGTGCTCTTCACCGGCTGATTCATGAAATGTTGAAGATGAAGATGGAATAAGAAAAAGTCAACATTGGCTGGAAAGAGCAGATAGAAACGGGGACATGTTGCAATATTTCCGTGGACAGTAGGGCGATGGGCGACAAGAGAAACACTAAGGTTGACGGATAAAGTTGAGACCAATCATCAAGCGAAAGCTAGCACATACACGGATGTGCAGGCATTGAAGCCTACAGATAGTAGAGATCTCCTGGGATGAATGACGGTACATTAGCGCCGACTCGTATCAGAAGGTCATCTCCTATTATCAGACGACGACCAGATTGTGTTAAGGTATATATTCTATCTATCACGTTCATGTTGAGTTATTCTCTCATCTTTTCTATTCTGCAACGGCATGTACCACAAAACTCTATTTCCATTGGTGTAGGTGTAGGTGTAGGTGTAGGAGCTCCAGTCACTTGAGAACGTCCTCGCAGCGAAAGCGTGAGCTATGATTACCCCTCTCCCTTTAATACCGAGCCATTTGTTGTCGAAACGTTACGCATTCTAGTCCTTCTAGGTTGCCCCGTCAAACTGCCGGCAGTCTGGTCCCACCTACCTATTGATGGCTACCTACGGTACCTACCTGCTTACCTACATGGTTCAGAGTACCGAACACCGACTTGATCTCTGCAGATATGTGAGCACTTTCTACGAGCCTCGCAAAGCGCAGTTCGTGGTGGCAAATGGTGGATTGATTACCGTAATACGGGCGTAGTAGTTCAGCCTGCCTCAACTGGGATTGATCACTTTAAGTCTACCTACCTAGAAAAGGTACCATGAAGACGAACTTCTTTTTCATAGAATTGTGGTTCGGGTGAATGCAGAGACAGAGACACCCAAGAACCTTGAACTGCAGCACCGAGAGGCAGGCGCGTTTCTAACATGCATCCGGTCCGGCCCTCACGAGTGCACAGTGCTTAGCGTCATATTCGTATCAATCTGAGATTTTTGATTTCCAGATGGGACTGGAAAGCAGCAATGTCCATGTTGCACCATTTCATATTTTCTTTCTTTCTTTCTTACCAAAAGCTGCCCGTATAATAAGAGCCCCCGTTTGATACCTCGAGTGTGATCATCCTCAAGGATAAAGAAGGTCCCTAAATGTAGAGAATTTCCCCCCTTGAAGCTAAATGTATAAAATTTAATCACATGGGAGCTTCCTATGTGCTCGCTAGGGAAGGAAAAATGCCATTCTGTCAAAAAAAATTATAAAATTTGTTTGTACCCAACTCCAGGTGCTAGCTTTCAGAGCTCTCAGCCCCTTATCAAATGTGAAAGTCCCGTAATTCCTGATCCGTACCTAAGTGGAGAGTTCTGATCAAGGATGGCACAGGCGGTGGCGTTTTATTGTGCATCGCTGTCTACTGTTGGCACTCATGTCCGACAAGCACCCGAGAAACCCAGGGGTGATATCGAGTGCCGGGTGACAAGGGAGGTTCGGAACCGAGGGTACCCCTGATATCCGGCAGCTCATCACAGTCTCATTATCAACGACCAGCTCAGAGATGGGCACATTCGACCGTGTGGTGCGGCAATGAGGTTCACCAAGTTTAGGCTTGTTGTAGTGTTCCAAGGCAACAAGGTCGGAATGGACGTAATTGGCGTGTTAGGCGCAATGGTGAACATCAAAAACTCCGTGTTAATATCATTGAACCACATTGAAAGCAAACACTTGGTCACAACTGAAGCAGAGAGGACATTGGAGGTAAAAGATATTCATGATCATGTCGGAAACACATCCAACTCCATGCAGATTGGCTCCCTTATCCGGTCGCGAAACGCAAACAAACGCCGTCATGATATCCGTATATACAAAGAATTGAAGGTGTGGAATTAAATGTAAAGAGGATTTGTTGGGTATGATGCCGGTATTTTGCGCACAACATGTGAATCATCTATCATGAGTCCACATATCTTTTCCATCCCATTAAGATAGATACATTAAACCCCCCCTCCCCTACATCTGGTTTGAGAAGAGAGGGGCAGCAACAACTTCAAACTCCCGGTTAAAAAAAAATAAAAAACATTTCCCGTCAAGTTGCTTACAAGAGGTAAGCAACGAGACCGGCAACAGCAGCGACGGCGGAGACGCCCTGGGCGACGCGGCCGGCACCGGCGGTGACGGGGTAGTTGGTAGAAGTGGACTTGGCGGGCAGGCTGCCGGTGCCAGTGGGGACATAGGCAGGCTTGTCAGTGGCGACGCCATGGGTAGGCTTGTAGTCGGTCTCATCAGGCTTGCCAGGGTAGTCGGGCTTGTTAGGATAGTCAGGCTTGTTAGGATAGTCAGGCTTGTTGGTATACTCGGGCTTGTTGGTATAGTCGGGCTTGCTGGGATAATCAGGGTTGCTGGGATAATCGGGCTTGTTGGGATAGTCGGGCTTGCTCGGGTAGTCAGGCTTGCCGGGGTGGGTGTAGGTAGGCTTGGGAATAGTGGTCCACTCAGGCTCGTCATCAGTCACGGGGCAGACGGTGGTGCCGATGGTGATAATCTCGGTGGTGACGGTGGCACCGCAGTTCTTGACGGTCTCGGGGCATTTGGTGACCGTGTAGGTCTTGGTGCTCAGGAGAGTGCTGGTCGTCAGCTTGGGCGGGCGGGGCGAGTACGAGGGCTTTCCGGTGGGCTTGGCGGTGCTGGTCGGCTTGGTGTAGCTCGGTTTGTAGGTGCTGGTGGGCTCATCGTCGTAGCAGATCTCGGTCTCGGAAGACACGGGAGGCTTGCTGTAGGGGAGGCTAGCCTGGGTAATGCCAAAGGCAATGGCGGCGACAGAGAGGGTCGAGACACGCATTTTGGATTAGGTCTGGGGGGGGATAGTATTATCGGTTTGCAAAGCGAGGGAAACGAATGGACTGTTTGCGGCGGAAAGGGCAGACTTGAACGAGTGACTGCGTTGCGTGCGCGAAGGGTGAAGAGAGAAAAGAGAGAAGAAAGTCTCATCCACAGCTGGGACGCCCCGACTCTTAAAGCGACGATACCAGGAAGCACCCCAAGGGGGCGGGGAGGGAGAGATTAACCCCATTGTTTGGTTGGATGTCTGGTCATGTGGAGCTTTCGAGAGAGCAGATCGCCCAGCTCCGGCGTTGACCTGGGCAGCCGCCCGGCATGTCGACCTCCCCCCTGCTCGCCAAGTCCGTGCGAGATTGCTCAGCGCACAGCGCCAGCCAGGAACGCTGAACCCGACGAACCACTTACCACTACACTTGCCAATTTTGGACAGGACTCCATCGCTACCCAATCACTGCCTCTGCCTTGCCCCAGTCTAGCGAGTTCCTTGGTGCCTTCTGGCCAATGCGACTTCAGGTGGACGCAAGCCACTTGCGCTCTCATCACACCCTCTTTGCCCACCCCTGTCCATCCCTCTTCTTTTCTCAGGAGTCCAACAAACGCAGGCGCCTCCCCCTTTTTCACCCCCTCCTGCTGTGCAGAAGCCCGAGACAATAGCTGCAAGTCCCTGGCCGATTGGACGCCGCGCATCAGATGTTTTCCTGTTTCCCGTGAGCTTGTTTTAGTCCCAAGAAAATGACGACGCCGTCTCGGTGCACACCGTGTCTACCAAGGTAGTGTCGGCCGCATAGGTGGTTATTAGGTGTAAAGAGCTCTACGAAGCACTAGTGAGTGGTGATGGCAATTTTACCTGATCAAGCCATCAGCCGAACGGAAAGAGAAAGCAAAGCATTCCTGGCGTGAATGATGATCCAATTGTTGTTTTCGTCGGCGTCACGCCCAGCACTGTGCTGGCTGCGTGGGAGCAAACAGAGCACACCCAGATCGGACATCCACATGCCCGATGGTCCCGCCACAAACCCCTGACCCCTGGGTCAATCGAATCCTCTCGGGAGTGAATGCAAAAGGGAGAAGCTCTTTTTGTTTCTTCACTTTCTCGGAGAAGGAATCCTCAGTGGCACATGCCGCTTTGGGACCAGGCACTTTTTTTTCGGCCTCTCGCCTGAGAATTTGACATGATGACTGATGACCATCCACTCCCACTCCCACTCCCACATAACGCTGTGAGCGTATCCGGAACCATCCAAAAAAGCAAGACGCCAGAATAAAAAAGCAGGTACCCGTCGAAGGGATCAGAAGGCGGGGAACAATCAGATGATTAACCGCAGCATGGAGGTAGGTGCTAAATAAAAGCAATTATAAATAAGGCTTACTCTCACAGTGTCGTGCGGCTGTTTTTTTTTTCTCTCTTCCCCAATCTCTTTAAATTGCCCAGGCTCGCTTGATATTTTTTGTTTCCCGGATTTCGCACGCTGCACAGTGTAGCACTTTGTCGGGGTTTCGCTTCCGAAGGTGAGAGAGCGTGATCGGGTAGCCGGAATTTTGAGCTGGAATTGGATTTTTCTTTCTTTCTTTCTTTTTTTCCCCTTTTTTTTTCAAGGTCAAGGGTGTAGAAAGATCACTTCTTGGAAAATCTAGGCCATGGGACGGTTTCTAGGTGCCCTTGAGGCCTGAAAATAATGGCTCGTACAAGGTAACGTTATTCCGGCTATCCGATCATGCTCTGAGGTGATTGCAAGAACTCCGTGTGCTGGTAAGCCCATGCGAACATAACATTTTCTCCCTACGGGGTGCGCAAGCTCCGCTTCAGATAGGTTAATAATGCCAACAACAACACGTGAACAAAGTTACACTCCTTATTCGCACTCCCACGACTTCTGTGACCCATCTCGCCCCCATATTCATAGGACCCGACGCTTTGAGCCTCACGTCTCGTTCGCTTCTTCCTTCCCAAGTCCCACTCCCTCCGGACTTCGTTTCCCTTTCGCCGTTACTATTGATCGCCGACATAAAAAGGAGGATCTTCCCTTGGGTTGCAGCCCCAACGGTAAGGTAAACAGGGTACGCTAGATTGTAGGCACACGGTGGGAAGAAATCCAACTCTGTGTACACTACCTATCTCGTGAAAGGTCAAATTTGGCACACACGCCTCCACTCTGCTAACCAACTGCCCAGCGCCCGCGATCCCACCAGGTACTGGTAACGTCAACGTTGGGCCCGTGTGGAGTGTAGCGGCGGACGCTGGAGTGTGATTGTGCACAATGTGGGAATGGGTGAATGTGAAGTGACAGACGACCAGTCTTCGTCAATCCTCTCTCTCTAGGATCTGTATGAACTGCCCGCGATGTGCGCGACCAAAACAACCTCAAATATGCATGATGCATGCCGCAGACACACTAGTAGACAACATCAAATCCTCTTTCACAAGCTTTCCTGGCATTGAACATCGGCATCAAGTCCCATCAAATCACATTGTTCGCATGACATGAATCTCTCTAGCCAGGGTTCCCCGTCCTTCCTCTCACCAACCACCCAGCGCGCCCAGTTGGTATGTAGTTCTCACGCCAACACTTGGCAGAAGTTCCCACCCCTCCCGCAGAACCACTGGAACAACTGGAGCCGCCCAGGTTCAGGGGAGCAGAGGGTCTAGAGCCACTGCAATCTTGGCTTCCTCGCTCGCCAGGAGCAACGGTCCGCATGGAAGACATTTCGGCCATCCACACAACGTTAGCGTGCGCTTGAATCGGTTGCAACATCAGAATCAAGAAACCCCGCCATGAAGTGGTATGGTGTATGGTAGGGACCAACAGTGCGAAAAAACCATAATCTCGCTATCATTCTCAGCAATGGAGCTATACGAGAAAACGCGCTCTGTCTTCGGCGAAAACCCACCGGAAATCCTGATCCGATCCAGAAACCCATCAACGCATTTGCCGCTAACGTTTTACACTGTAAATTGTAGTCCTCTAGTTTATTTTTCCCCTCCTTTTCTGCAAATATTGAGCGCTTGCCCCACCCACCTTCAGCTCGCTTGAAACGGTGTGATATTTGATCACAACAAGGAGGCCGGGACCAGTGGTCCAGACCTCACTACCCTCCCTTGATCCAAGACAATCTCAAAGTCGGCATCCTTGACCGCTTCCTTTCGGTGGGCAATAGTTATGACGGTACTGTGCTTCAGCTCCTCCCTAAGCAGGCGCTGGATGTAGGCGGCCGTTTCCCCGTCAATTGATGCTGTCGCCTCGTCGAGCACCACCACGGGACTCCGACGCAAAATGGCTCTTCCGAGCCCCACTAGCTGCCGCTGGCCCTGGCTGAGATTCTTACCTCCCGAGTTAACGGGGCTGTCAAGTGTGAATCCCGATCCGGTCCAGCTGCCGGACTCGCCGCTCCCACCACCCAGCACCCGCTCCAAGACGTCGGCGCACTCGGTATCCGTATGTTCATTTAACGGGTCTAGGTTCTTGCGCAGCGTTCCCGGGAACAGAACCGGGTCCTGAGCCACAAATGTGATATTTCGTCGAAGGGCGTGTTTGTCAACATTGGCGAGGTTCACATTTCCAATCAAGACCTTTCCGCCGCTTTCTGCATCCGGATGCAGCGTACCAAGCAGCGTCAGCGCCATGGTACTTTTGCCCGAGCCAGTCCTGCCTGTCACGGCCACGTTGGCACCGCCCGGAATCGCCAAGTTGACGTCCAGTAAAACAGGATCCAAGTCCGGTGCGTAGCGTAGCGTGACATTATCGAAGACAATGTTGTCACCGTAATGTGGCCACGCCGCAGGCGGTTCGTGTTCTCCTTGCGGCTCCTGCTCCAGCCCCAGCAACTCAACGACACGTTCCACGCTGACGAACTCCATCTGGAGCTCTCCGTATTTTCTGCATAGGCTATGCGTGCTTTGGACAAAGTTGCTAGCTGCCGCCAACACAAAGCCCACAGCACCTCCCGTCAACCCTTTGTATACGGCAAGGACTGTCAGCGTGAAAGTTGTCAGCGCAGACAGCATGTCGAATCGAAATTGCAACCAGGCTTGGAGGCACCAGTATATGTGATCCATTCTTTGGAACGCATCTGTCGTCGAAATGATTCGCCGTTGGAAGTGTGCCGACGCCCGGTACGCCCGCACTGTTGTCAGGCCTTCAACCAGCGCCCCAAAATTCGACATGAGGGGTGAAAGTGACACGGTCTCCAGCCGGCGGAGTGACTGTGACGTCGGCAGAAAGCGGGCGAAAATGAGGAAGA
>Ga0247760_1001898_pt1 | contig 17556 bp, 9 predicted proteins | sample UWRJL171409R4_FD_179936 | JGI IMG/M metagenome (GOLD analysis project Ga0247760, IMG submission 179936) | Plant litter microbial communities from Arlington Agricultural Research Station in Wisconsin, United States - UWRJ-L171-409R-4 | ecosystem: Environmental > Terrestrial > Plant litter >... | reverse complement strand
TGGCCACCCTCACGGCTATAATAACACGGCTTCCACTCTTGAAGATAGAAAAAATTAATCACCCTCAACACACACTGTTTTCCAATGCCTTGACCCCTTTTGCATTTCAACAAAGGTCCTTTTAACTATAGTTAAGGTTTCTAATAAATGTCTTTCCATACCTATTAAAGAGTTTCCTGTTATTTCTTAGGCTTTAAATCCTATAGTAGTCTTACTCTTCAGTTTCGTAATTTAAATGTTAGATTTTATCTTATTTTTCTATTTCTTAAGTAAATTAATTAGTTTACCTCTTTAAGGTTACACTAACTAGTTTAACCTTCACTTTATGTTCTTTACAGGTGGTTTTAATTAGTCTGGATTCTTTTAGTGGAACTTTATAATCAGGTTTAGGCACTTAAGGTTTTCAACTGGCTCCTATAAGTTACCTTTAAGGCTGTAATTTAGTTATTTAATAAGATACTTAAACGTGTTTTTTCCCTTCTGTAAATTTACAATTTCCTTAATGTTATACTTATCCTTATCAGCGTTAACCTTAACCTTCTTTTTTAAGGGAACTCCCTTTAAGGTAGGTTTTAGAAGTGAGATGTGAAAAACCTTAATCTACACCTTTATACTGGCGGGTAAGTCTAGTTTATAATTAAAGGTGGCGACCTTTTTCTTAATTTGGAACAGTCTGTACTTTTTAAAGTTAAGCTTTTTACTAGGTCGTTTTAAATATAAGTTTTATGAAAAAAGGTAGATATGGTCTTTTTTTTAAAAAGTTAGTCCCTTAACTTATTTATTATTATAGTAAAGTCCTTTTTTAAATACTGGTTATTTAATTTAATGTTTATTAGTAAACTTTTTCATTTATTCACGTGTGAACTTAAGTTTAGCTTATAAGTGGTTATGTAATTCCTATATCCGGTCTATGTGGACTGTGGCTTAGGGGGTGCCTGTAGGTGGGCCTTAATAGAGCTTAGGCTTTTTACTGTAATTAGTAAAGAACAGTAATATACCTGTTAACTCAATTAGTATTATATTATAAGTTATTTATACTGTTAATAACAGTTTAAGCTAATTATCTTATTTAAAGTTAATATAGGTTTAAAGATACGTTATAAGTATTTAATTAACTTACTTTATTTAATTATCCGTTTATAAGTGGAATGTTATTAAAAGTTTACTTTTTATATCTATTCTTTACATTAATCCTTACTAGAACTTTAATATAATTAATTTATTTTAATCTGTGATAATGTTATCTAGCTAAAGGTGTTATAAGATTACTTCTTTCTTAAAGATATAAGTAAGTTACTTTACAGTTATGTCCTTTAAAGTTAGTAAAAAGTAGGCCTATTTTATTAATCTGTTAACCACTATAAGGACTTAGTTATAAGTGACTCTTATAACAGGGTCCTTAGACTTTAAAATCCCAGTAATAAAGTTAAATAAGATGGAGCTTTATAGCGCCTATGGTATAGGGAGTGGTTTAAAAAGCTTATAAGGCTTATAACGCCAGTTTTACTTATAATGGCAGATATTATAGTTATTAACCACTTCCTTAACTAGCTTCTTCATTCCTGGGAAGGCGTACACTTATTAAGCCTGCGTTAAAGTTTTAACTTAGCCTATATATCCTCTAAGTCAAGACTTATAAACCTGTTAGATATACTCCTTTTACTTATTTAAGTTATAAATATACAGTTTCTTTTAATATTAAAACCTTACTTCTGGTTTAGGTGTGCTGTTTATACCTTCTAACAGCTGTTCTAATTAATAATTAATTTCGTTATAATTTAAATACTTTAAACACTCTTTATTACAGTTTTATAAATGCCTTAAAAAGTCTTCTAAGGGGCACTTATACTTACAGGTTCCTTCCACTAGCCTTTTTACCTAAAAGTCCTGTTATTACTAATAGATATTATACTTTATTTATAAGTTTATACAGACGTTAATAGTTTATTTTAACGTTTAGTTATCTAACACTTATAATGTATACTTTAATATACCGTTCTTAACTTTATTAAATATAATAATAGGGATTAAGACTAGATTAGCATCCTTATAATCCTGTCTTTAACTAAAAGTATTAGCTTACCTGTTATCTTTTCCTTTAACATAATAAATCTAGAAGTGGAACAGGGCTATTAACTCTGCTTATCGTACTTACCGTGGACTAAGTTCCTTTATTAAGAAGTATTAAAGGTTATTATAGTCTAAGAAGACTTAGACTGGTTCCTCTATACCGCTTAAGTATAATGCTTATTTAATAAAGTATTAAATAATTACTATTAATTCTTTATTATAGATTAGGTATTATAAAGCTGGGTTATAGATTCCTTTTAATAAGAAGGTAATTAGGTGACGTTTCCTATTATCCTGGATTTAGTTAAGTTCTCTACTGATTATAAACTTTAAGGAGTTTATCTTAACTTAGAAAGGCTTTAAAAAATTAAGGAGGGTTAAGATTAATACTGTAACGAAGGTGTGTTTAAGGTCTTTAAACGCCTTTTACTGTTTTTTAGTCCACTTAAACAGTTTTCCTTTACCTGTAAGTTTATAAAGTGGTTTTATAATTTTTATAAAATACCTAATAAAATAGTGATAAAAGTTTATAAAACTAATAAAGGCTTATAACTCTTTTTAATTCTTTAAAGTAAGCTAGTCCTTAACTGCCTCTATCTTCTCTGGTTATATTTTAAGCTTTCTAAGGGTTACTTTAAACCTTAAATAGTTTAGTTCCTAAATGTAAAAGTGGCTCTTCTTTAAATTCACTGTTAGCTTCACTTTCTTAAAAGCTGTTAGAACCTGTCGTATATGCTTTTAATATTCTTTTAAAGTTTTAAAATAAATTAAAATATCGTTTAAATATATAAAGATAAACTTATTAAGGAAGGGGTGGAGGATATTGTTAATAAGACCTTAAAAGGTTATAGGGGTGTTTATTAATCTTATCAGTATAATATAGTATTAGTAATACCCGTTATAAGTTTAAAAGGCTGTCTTATGTTCGTCCTTTTCTTTTACTCTAATATAATTAAACCTTATAAGAAAGTTAAGGCTAAAGAACCAGTTTACTTTAATAATCTATTCTTATATCTTTATAATAAGTGGTAATAGGTAGTGATTCTTAATTATATCTTTATTTAACATTTAGTAATTAATAACTATATGTAACTTACTGTCTTCCTTTCTTAAGACGAACAGCATTAGGTACCCTATTAGGGATTGGGACTTTATAATAAACCTGTTTTTTAAGCTTTTATTAACATACTCCTTTAAGGCCTTAGCCTGTTAGGGATTTAAGTGGTAAGGTTAAAAGCTGTGGAGTTTTACTCCCGGCTTTAATTTGATTTTATAATCTTATAGTCCATGGTCTGGTAATTATAGTATCTTTTTTTAAAATAGGGTAAACTTCCTATACTCCACTAATACCTTAAATAAATTAATTTCTTCACTTATCTGTAGATTAGCTTTTAACTTCTTTCCACTTTTTAAATCGTTATTTAAGTAATGTGGTAGACCTTCTGGTCTTTTAACCATCTTAGTAAACCTAACCTAAACTATACTTAATTTTAAGGGTTTAGCGTGCTTTTAAGTGTTTTATATATCTTTAGAACGGTTTAATGCCTTTTTAGCTTTCTTTAAATAGTAATTACACCTAGGGGACTTATTAAAAGTGAGGTGGCCACTCCTTTAATTAATTACAGGGTTATATTTTTCTAATTAAAGTAGACCTAGTATTATATTATAACTTATAACTGGTGTAATATTAAAGTTTACTTATTATTTATCCCTGTCCACTTTAATTAAAAGTGGTGAGTGGTGGGTGACTTTGCCGTTATTATACTAGTATAGGCCTCCTTCTTTATTTTATATAGGAATAGCCTCTTTATACTCTTAATTAGGGAGTTTCCTTCAGTTAACTAATAAGGGGTGTATTAAGTTAAAAGCACTCTTGTTATTAATCACTGTTTTTACCTTAAATGGCCTCCCTTTTCCGTTTATTATATTAACACTAATAGAATAATGTTTATACTCTTTTAACATCTAAGTTATAATAATCATCTATCCTTAAAGTCTTATTTAACCTAACCTTTAAATACCTCTTTTTCTTCTTAAGGTTTTTACTAATTAGTAAATTACTAGTTTTTAGCCCTTTTAAAGGGCCTGTAACCTTTTCCCAATTCCTTCTGGAAAAATAGGTAGCTTTAGTAGACCTGGTAATTAACCTTCTTTAGGTTTTCACACTTTAGCGTCCAGTTAACTTCAAACGGTATAATGTTCTGGAAATCTTTAATAAATTAATAGTATATTTTACAGGCTTAAATTACAGTAATGTCTTTTTACTCTTAAATCTGTTAATAATCTTCCCATTTCTACTATTCTCTAGCTTTTCTGTTAAGGTGTAGTAAGCACGTTACGACTAGATAGTTATTAAATACTCCTCTTTACTAATACATTATAAGAGCTTAATTAACCACGGTAACCTTCCACTTATTATTAAACTCTCTTATTAAGGAGTAGGAGATTTAGTAATAAGCTAGTTTTAACTTTACCCTTATAACAGTGTAATCCCGTCTTTATATACTTAAGAAGTGGTTATAAAGGGCCTTAAGCCTATAATACCGGTTAAGAGTGTAGTTATCGTACACACAGTTAATCTATAATATACCCCTATAGTTAAGGTGGTTAATATTAACTACAGGTGTTATGGTTATAGAGTATAAAATGGGGGAAGTGGCGTTTTATTTCTTCTCTTCTTCCACTTACTTCTAAGTACATTATTTTTCCTAAACCTTTTTTTAAAACTTAGGTAACAGTAACCCAGCTTATTCTTCTATAAAATAGTCTTCTTTAATAAGGTGGTGTTTAAGCTAATTAGTGAAATAAACTTTATTACAGAGTTATAACCTAATCTCTACTACTTTATCCTTAGACGTTACAGTAAGGCCTTTAATCTTTAAGTCCTTTACTTCATCTACCAGCTTTTAATATTTTTCTTTCAGTTCCTAAACCCTTTATTAATATGTTTACTTTATACCTTCTTAGGGGACCCTTAAAGTACTGGTCTAAGGTATACTAGCTTTAATATAAGGTAGCTACTTAAGCTGTCCTTTTTTTAGGGAGGTAAGGGTGCTGATCTATTTAATATATTTAAAGTGTTTAAAAGTTTTAAGGGATACTGTTAAAAAGAACTTCCGTTTCTCTAATTTAATTCTCTTAATTTATTCTCTTTCACCTTTTAAAGCTTACTTTACCGTTTAAGTGGCCTAAAGGGCTAGTTTTTTAACTCCTTCTATTATCTTAATAATTTCTAAGTTAAGGTCTTTCCTAAACTTCCTTAATTCCTAGGCTTATAAGGTAAGGTTTTTAAGGCCTGTAACAGCTAACTGGAACATCTTTTCCTAAAGTTGGTCTTTTATAACCTACACCTCTAATAATTTTAAGTTTCCACCTTAAAGTTAGTCTGTAATAACCTACACCTTTATAACTAACTCTTTTAAGACACCCTTAAGGATTAGGTATACCACGTCTTAAAGTTTTTCCTCTTTTTCCCCTTCTCCCACGTTACACTTATCTATCTAAATATAGTCTTCTTTATTACCTACTATCTTAATATAGATATCTTTTAAGTTAAACCTAATATGTTTTCCTCCTTTTAAAACAGGTTTCTAACTAACTTACTTTAATAACAGGCATTACCGTGCCATATATCCTTTCTTATTGTAATTAAAGCACTAAACCTAAGATAGGTCCTTAAACTACTTCTGCTGTTACTACTGTTAGGGCTTGTTACGGTTAGGTCAGTTTTAGCAGTTTACTATGTTAATGTTTATTAGCCTAAGGTGGTAACCTGTTATAATTAACTAGTTCCCCTTCTTTAATTTATTTAGCTGATAGGGGGCCTGTTCCTTCTAATAGTTCTTTTAATAATAGTGGTTATAATACTAGTTATCAGCCTTAATAGCCATCTTAATTAACTCCTAAAGACAGTCTAGTTAGTCTTCTTAATAAAGGTCTCTAGTGACGTGTTCCTTCAGACTACTTTAAAATAACATTACTAAGGCCTTTTAACCGAGTTTAGTTTTTATTACTTTTAATTTAAAGTGTGTGGAGAATTTAAAGACTAAGGACGTCTGTCTTAAGGCTATAAGGCGTTACTTAGCCTGCCTGGGGGTGTTTAATTCTCTAAACTTAGTCTGGAGTTAGTTAATGAAAACGTTAAAGTCGTTAAAAAGAGCCTAAGTCTCAGGGGCCTCTTTACACGCTTTATTTACAGAGAGGTTATTAATTATCTTTACGTAAGGTTTATATTAATAAGCAGCTATTTTATCCAGTAAGGCTCTGGTAAACCTGACCTTTCCTTTTTCCTTAAAGAACTACTTATCGTAATAGGTGACATAGCTTTAAAGCTGGGCTATCTATAACTTTAACTATATAAAGTCTCCTTTAAAGCGTAATAATAGGGGGAGCTTTACTCGTTTCTTTTATAAGCCCTTAAGGTTATTATTCTCTAATTTAACAGTGTTAAGTTAAGCCTAAAGTTTTTTAATAAGACTAATACAGCTTTTAATATTTCTAGGGAAGGCTTTATTAAGTTCCTTAACTAGTCCCTGCTAGTTAAGGTTTAACTCTTTAAGGTATGTGGCTAACTTATTAATAATAGGGAGTTAAGGTTAAGCTTGCGCTTCCTTAATCTCCTTACCTTTTCTGGAAGTTAATATGTTAATGGGAGAGAGGTAGTGTTTAGGAATTTAATAAATAGCGTTTAGAACTTAACGTTAATATTATATTATAACTTACACTTAATATAGGCCTTAAAAGGACTGGCGTGGGTTAAGACAGAACGTATAGCAGGACGTTAACAGGTAAGGGGTGTTTTAAAGACGGCTTATTAAACTAGCACTCCCAGATAGGGGGTTTAATGTTACTGTAGGTTGCTGTCACTATAATGCATAAAGGTAAGTCTGAATAGTAAGACATAAATAAATAATTAAATATTAGTGTAAGGAACCAGAGTCCCTTACGGTGGTTATGGGCACAACTATAATTATTTATATTAACTAGCCAGAGGTACCTTATACCTTACTTAGTGGCCTGTTACTTAGTGAGGAACTGAGCAACCTGCTATTAAGCACTCCTTGCTTAGAGGTCTCTCAGATGCTTAGTAGGTGAGCACTCCTGCCAAGACTGAGCAACTGCTGGTTAGTCGTAGGGGCTTCGGGTCTTTGCACCCCTGGCCCAGTGCGCAGTACCGTGCGTACTGTCTTCCTGCACTGTTCCTTGTGCGGGGGATTCGTCGGGCCGCTCCGGCCCAAGTGACGGCCTGCAGGGTCGTCACATCACTATAATGTACAGATGTGAGTCTGAACAGTAGGATATAAATGAATAATTAAATACTAGCGTGAGGAATTAGAGTCCCTTACGGTAGTTGTGGGTATAACTATAGCTATTTATACTAACTAACTAAAAGGTACTTTATACCTTACTTAATCTGTTATGCTTAGTAGTGCACTATGCAGTTACGGCTAAGCAGTTAACTGGGTGGTGCTTAGTGTTGTTAGTCCTTGTGGACTATTAAGCACTTTCTTACTGGTCGTAGGGGCTTCGGGTCTTTGCACCCCTGGCCCAGTGCGTTTGGACAGTGTACACCGTCCTCCTGCACTGTTCCTTCTGCGGGGGATTCGTCGGGCCGCCCCGGCCTAAGTGACGGCCTGCAGGGTCGTTACAGCTTTATAGCTTTATGCTTACAGATCACAGAGTACTGCTCTATAGTGTCATTACTGCTTTATAACGGAGCAAGCTAAGGCTTACAGAGTATATAATATTTAAATAGTACTTTTATTGTTTTTCTACTATAACACCTGTAAAGACATATCGGTTTGTTTTAGCCGTAAGGGTAACCTGTAAGTCGTTATATAATTCCCCCTTTTTAATATTTTTTTTTCTATAAAAAACTTTAAAGTAGGTTTTTTCCTTTTTCTCAGTTTTAACTATACCTTAAGTGAATCTTTGTGGATGGACCACGCCAGACAAATCCGGGGCCATCCGAGATGAGATTCTACCTAGTATACCTAGCTATGTACCTACTTATCCTCACTCTCTGCCAAGTCGTCCGAGTTATCCGAGTCCTCCGGCGAAGCACCCAATCTCCCTGCCTCCATGAAGCGCCTAATGCGCTTCCCAAACAAGTGCATTATATCGTCGTCCAACACTCTAAATTCCTCGTCATCTCCGTGTACGAGCTGCCTCAGACGGTCTTCTGAAAACTTGTCGTGTGAGTTGGCCGAGTCGGCGACTGTGTCCCACCAGTTATCGCCAAGGGATCCTAACACGGAGGGGAGTCGGGAGAGGAGATGGAGAGGTAGAAGAATCAGCATCTTCACCCAGAAGTGGCGAAACTGGCTCCATCCGTTTTTGAGTAACTCCAAGGCAAGCGCGAAAAGTATAAAGGGGATTGAAACTGCAAAGGAAATTCCGACTATGTAGACGACAGTCAATATTATTTGCCGCACCGAATCCTCAAGTTTACATTTGTAATAGAACTTACAGATGAGACCGCAGATATAGCTGAGGGGCCATCTCGTGTTACCGTCTTCGCCTTTGGGGAATTTGTCGATGGCAAGGGCAAAGAAAGATGCCATGAAGGAAAGGGGAAGCTGCGAATTAGACACGGGTGGGAAACTTGCGTCGGGGACTGTGAAACTCACAAAAATGATGGTGACGATAGTAAACAAGAGAAGAGTCTTGATCAGGGTTCGTCAGAATCGGTCCTATAAACGCTTTACAGGCGCGAGAGTCGGACATACATCGCCCTGCTTGGCAGTTTCATCCGCCCCTTCACGGGAGGTGCGTGCCTCCCAGAGGTTGGCCTGCTTCTGTTTGAGATCCAGCAGATGTTCAATCTGGTCAAATTTAGTGGGTTGTATGTGACGGAGCCATCCAAGACTTACCGATTTTTCCACTGCCTCTGCGCGTGCCTTCAGGATGTCGAAACTTCTCCTCGCTCTAAAAAGTATATCCCTTGCTTTCCATATCCCAGCATCCATCCCTAAGGCGCTCATTTCGCTGGAGTCAAGGACCGTCAGTTGATCTCCAAGTGTTGTTTGGATGATCTTGATCTCATCGAGAATGTCCTTGGCCTCCATCAAGGGTCTGGATTCCTTGCTGATATTCAGAAGCTCTCCCAATAGGAATCTCCGTTGCTTTTGAATGTGTGCACTATGTTCTCCCTGGCGTTGCAAGTAAATGGAAAGAAAGCGGAATTCTTGGAAAAGTATCGAGACATCTTCTTCCTGCAATGGCACGCACCGTGAGCAACAAATGTGAGACACGGATAATGTGACGGCACTCACAAGGTGCGCTATTGTGCTCTCAAATATCTGCACAAATTTGACCGAGTCGATGCCCTGGTTTGGGCTTAAGGTCTGGCAGCAGGCTACCAAGATCTTCCCTACGAGTTCCTCAGTTCTGTGAATGGGGTCCTCGAGAATCTGCATCTGAAGATTGTCAACTGGTGCAGGAGGAGCTCCTTCGCGATTCGGAAAGCTTGTAATGATGGTATCCCGTTCATTAGGCGTCTGAATGATCCATAGCCAAAGCTGATCCACTATCAAAATATTGTGAGGCTTCTGGGACATGACATCCTCCCAGTTGACCGGGGGGATGTACAAGTATCCACGTCAATTTTTTCGCATTCCGAGTCCAAGAAACCAGCGTGAGACAACCTGAGTTTTGTCTCGGAATGAAGTGTCCAGCATGTAATAATATGACTGGTCGAGCGTTCTTGGCTAAAGGTTAGCAATGCATGAGGAGATAACAAGGATGGCATCCCTATCGTCAACTCTTACCTCCGAGGGTGCAAAGGCAGATTGCGTACGTATCCCGAGGTATGCTTGTAGTTCAGGTACCCCTTTATAGCATCGCAAGTACCGCCTTTGATGCTTTCACTCTCAGCGGCCCCTTGGCGTACCATCCACCGTCGCCTCCAACGAGAACGAGACCGGCGGCCTGAAGGATAGCGAGAGGACACCCCAGTCACCTTCCAGAGCCACTTATCAGAACGAAGCAATCGACGCCACCATGAGCGAGGGTGACGAAAGGAATCAGGAAGCTTTATCCAGCGCCCCTCATCGGTATGCTCGGTTGGAGCACCATGTTTTCGGATCAGAGCACTGACGGTATATTGCTGTATTGAGTGCTGGTAACTAATATACGGCATCTAGATTTGCGAAATCAATTCTCTGGAAGGAATGATGATGAAACCTTCGGAGACATACCATGATGGCAAAGACCCTCGACCCGTGAGCATCGACTTTATCTTCAAGAGGTTTCAATTCTGCGGCTTGTGGATACACGGCGCGCTGGAAATGGATTAGCGAAACGTCTATTAGTCAGTTCGACATAGTACTCAACGTACACTGTATGGGAGGTCGAAGTTTCTGTATCCCTGGGGCCAAGGCCACACATGATACTCAAGGCTTGCGAATAAGTCCTTTTGTGCTTCTCAGCATAGTTGCAATGGTGTGGGAGAACTAAGTCGGGTGCTTACATGGACCCATGCCATCTGTCAGAGCTGATGTATTAGTATGTGGCCGGGCAGTCTAGGTGAAGAATGGCGGGATTCGTACATTGTTCATGGGAATGTGATACCACCGACACACCGCAGGTTTGTCCCCTAGGGAGGTATTTCCTTGGCCAATTTCTCTCTGAAGCTGCTTCAGAAAATATTTGTCAAGAGTGGCCTTCAGTCCCTTCTCCTCTGGTTTCTGGTCGCCTGCATCGGTTTCGTAGATAAGTCGCTCAATATTGGTGTAGTACGGGAAGTAGCTGCCAGTACTAAACATCTCCGCAACTAGCACTTCCGTCTTTCGGCAGGCATTGCGTGCGTCGGAGTCATCGAAGGGGGACTCTTTCATCAGCCGCTTCATCGATCGAGGCGGTGACCGAGGCGGTGGATTTTGCAACAGCTCGTTCATCAATTCCCGACTCGAGCGTTGACTAGGTGCGACGGTAGTGGGCGCTTTCCAACCCGATTCGAAATCGCGACTGGATTCCGGGTCCGGCCTTGCTCCTGCTAACAGGAGGTCTCTAACGAGGGTGTAGTCTGATGGGTCGTCGCGGTTGCGGCGAGCGGCAAAGTCAAGGGCCGTCATGCCAGATCCATTTTCCTGGTTCAAAAGCACCTTATCCGTCTGGATCAAAGCCAATAACGCATCACGATTCCCAACTTGGACCGCCACGTGTAGAGCCGTTTCTCCTTTTCTGTTTGTACGATTGACGTCGACAGACCGGTTGTCCAACTCCTTGATCATCTTTGCATCACCTGACTCTGCCGCCGCCAGCAAGTGGTGAGAGTGAATGGCCCTGATGAGGAAGTCCGTCATTGTTCGAAACCTCTCGTCTCTGGGTCCCGAAAATCTTGCTATGTCGTTGATATCCCCACCTTTTGCCCACATCTCATCAGCAAAGGAATTCTTCGTAAGCTGTGGCGAGGCGTTTATCTCATTCTCTTGATTAGGGGCCGCCGATTCATCTTTCTCTCTCCCTTGAGCCTTGTCCCTCTCCATTTTTCCTCCCTCACAAAAGGCAAATGTAGAAATATTCCATTCTTCTATGTGGCCGTTGAAGTCCTCCCACAGCTTATCCAAGTTATGGATGTGGAGACGAGTGAACATGGCAGACTTTGCGCTGAGCCCCAAGGATTGCGACCAATCCATAAAAGGTTTGACGCTGAAGGGGGGAGAAAGAGGACGACCGCGGCAGTAGACTTTTGCAGATACTCCGACAGCGGCGTGAAGGGTGGGTCGGGCTCTGTCTCCGGCGGGTCTGAATAGCGTAATAGTTTCTCAACCAAGACAGTACCGTAGCCATGACCGATGAATACCACAGGTCGGGAACCGTAATTCCTTCGGATCTGTTGCAGTTGCCGGCCAATCTCTTGCGAAAAAGACTCAAGTATGAGAGTCGACGGGTTGGCGTTTTTATTCAGAAATTCGTTCAAGGCTGGAAGGTCCAAGCCAAAGCCAATGATGCGGGCAATGTAGGGCAGATGAAAGCGAATCATGTCGTTATCCCTCAACCAGTTGACCGCCCTAGACTGGGTGCTGGCTGTTGATTGTGCAACTGGGGATCTAGACAGTTTCCCGGGTTTGAATTCAAAGACCGAGCCATCTCCTGCATAGATGGCTACAATGTCGACGGCTAGTTTGTCGTACGCCGATTCCGTGCTTGCTGGTTTCACTAGCCCGCCCTCGCTGGCCTCCTGCACCTTGGCCGCATCAAAGTATTCTTTTGGCCGAATATAGGCCGAAGGTGAAAAGGTGCTTGGGGTGGTCGAGGGATTGGGGTTGGAAGGTGGATCCGCCATGGTTACGCCACGAGTGAATCAGTGGATGTTGCAAGTTGAGAAGTTGAATTGTACTCTTCAGCTGAAGAGGGAGAGCGAGAATGACGAAAATAAAAGGCGCGCAGTGGTTGCAGGTTGAATCGGCTTAAAATCGTCCTGCGAGTTGATGGGAGCCAATTAGTCGGGAAGCCGCATTAGCTCACAGATCGAGGCGTCCAACGCGAACAGCGATTCGAGTTGTGTCAATTGCTAGAGGAAGAAACAAGGGTCCAGCCGGCTAATAAAATCGATGCCGAAACATGCGTCATGCGAATGCAATGCAACCCAACGTTTTTCAGCTCAGCTGCGTTGATCAAATCTGAATGGGGGGGGCCAGGCGTTCGGGTTTCTGGCCGGAGTCGCGCCTGCATCCGCGCCTTCCTCTGCTATTTGTTTGAATCGATGTGACACGCAGGTCTTGGCCCTTCGATAGGCGCCACCCGCCGATCTCGGGAAATCCTCGCACCATTACCGCAACGTTCCGTCGCCATCTAACGCACCGCGATCTTCACACCTGCAGTCCCGCCGAAATCTCCCGCATACCGACATGTCACCAGACGCATCGCGCAGTTCATTGCTTCCTGCAACGACGGGGCGAGGTGCTGAGGAGGATGTCCCTCGTCCCAGCCCTCAGAACGGCCCGCCGCAGGTGGATCCTCACGGGGCTAGCAGATGGCACACGTCATGGTGCCTGGCGCCTGACATCGTGGTTGATGGGACAACACCTCACTGCAAGACCTGCAACCGTACTCCGAATGTACCAGCGATGATCATCAACCAACGAGAAGAGCCCGATCTCACGCTTCCGCCGCCCGATGAGCCCTACGGGGCCCTCAATCTCTCTTGGCCGCCAGGCGTTCCGTATGTGTTGTCACCGCCGACAGCAGCGCCCGCGGAGTGTCAGTTTCAACATCCAGCTTCCCCGCCTTCTTGCACAGGCTTGGTGACACGGGCCAAAGCTAGGAGCAGAGCGAGGCACCCTAGCTCCAGCATGCCACCCACGGTCGATTTCCTGGGTTCGATATCCTACAATTATTAGAGCTGACAGCTAGTTCGAAGTTCGGAGATCCACGGGATAAAGTCTTTGGTTTGTTAGGTTTGGTCGCGGAGGACCGGATTGGGAGCACACTTCTTCCTAACTACAAAATCTGAAGAGGCCACGTTCTTATCGGGATCTCTGCTAACTGCGTCTTGGAACTCCAATCTCCTAAGCTCCTGTACAATGCAGCGGGAGCAACAGCGGACGACAACTATACGTCCTGGATGCCACGCTGGACCAGTTTGTGGGGACAGAGTAGCACTTCGAACTCCGTGGCATGGTACCCGAGACTATCTGGGGAGGATGTAAACGCCATGGTCAACCAGGCGCTTCGTCAACGTGACCGTATTTTTGGACCTAGAAGCGGCGTCCTTGGACTGGTCGGTAGGATACAGCGGCATCTCAGTGTAGGGCGACGTGACACATCCGCTTGCGATTCGGTCCGCGAGAAGCAGCTTAAGTGGCGGGAAGTCCTGCCTTGGCATGAGGACACACAATCGATGCGTTGACAGCGGCCTTGACCATCAACTTAACTCACCTAGCTACAATGCCCGCGAAAATGGAAAAACACTTCCAGCTTGATGATAACCAAGATTTATCGCGTAATAGGCTCCAAGTTCAGCGACGGACGGATGTATGCTATGTACACCTTCTCGCGGCATTCTAATCTCAACGAGCTCGTTCGGCCATTGGATTGCGTATTCGTCTCGGACGGCACGGATAGTCCGCCTCTCTTTCTCATTCTAAGACCGCACCAGCATCTCGAGAACCCAAGCTTCAGGCTGATCACCTGTATGGATCATATATTATTCGAACACCCTGGCAGAAAGGACTCGGACCTTCGTCTCGATTGTCTCCGGAAATATTTCGACCATGCCATTCATGACGAAATCTATTGTCGCATCCCTCTCTCCTCTATGCACAACTCCGCCATCGAGCGCAAGGCCATAGAGACGATTGAATTCTCGCACATATTACCCTCTATACTTTCCGGGATATTGGATGATGGTCGTGATCCGCAATGGCAGCTTGCACTTCTCCAGGACATCCTATCAGCTGGACGAAAGATGATGTATTTCCCTCAGGGTGATATGGACAGACATTGCGACGTGCTTGACGCCTACATGGCATTTATCGATCCTAGGTTCAAATCACGGAAACACCACTTGCCCCCCCATCCGTGGACCATTGGCAAATCTGCACTGTAACTTTGCGTTGAAGCCGAGGACCAAGTGTTGATCGGCATTCACGAGGGGGAATATCCCTATGCTCTTCGGGAAGTATTTCCCAAATAGGGTTACGTTTATCAGATTTCAAGCCGGGATGGGTGGGCTACGAATGATTTTGACATGGAATCTAATGACTCCATATTTCCGGAGCCCTTGAAACTCGGCGCAGACATCTATATACGCGGAATTCAAACCTCGCGCGCATTCCTTTTGATCTAAACGACGCGACACGACTGCCAGGGACACCCTGACTGCTGGTTTGCCCGGATGGGCTCAGGAGTTGGAGTAAGGAGCTTGTTGGAGCCTTTGGTATTAGTGGAAGTGTCCTTCAGGTGACCATAACTTAGACTACTTCCCAGTGCCCTGTTGTTTGTCAATAGGTCTTGTCTTAATAATCATTGAGTTGTTAAATCGTTGCATCGACATGTGCAACACCAAGAATCTAGCTTTCCCACGTTACTGTAATGTCTATGGTGTAGCGTGCTTGTGCTTTTTGTGCTGGGGGATGGCCTAGCGAGGAGAGTTTCAAGTCTTTTTATGCTGTCCTAGCTACGGTTCGTAGGTACTAGGGCAGTTGCCTAAGGTCTCCGGATCGAACCCGGCTTGATCATGTATGCGTAGGGCACAGCCATCTTCTGTTCCTTTTTTGATGGTGGATGTGGAGAATGATGCATAGGCTGCTCCACTGTTGCCGTGTCCAAGTGTGGGGACGGGGTGCTGCCTGGCTCGTGTTTATTGACATTAGATGTCTAAGTCAGGGGTTGAGCATCATCAGTGTAATAGACGTCTTTGGCTTAGGGTTTAGATATTTTTACAAAAAACCATCATTGTAAAAGTTTATCCAGAGTTACATAGAGCTTAAAGCGCTATAAACAATCAGTTTATTTGTAAAAATATTAAACCCTAGCCTTTTAAAAGAATCAAGAGCTAAATACCAGACAGATAACTTATAATCTTAGTTAATGCTTAAAGTGTAACCTTAAACATAGGCATACAGTAGTCAAGTTATCTATCACACCTTTGTATTCCAGCTACAGGTCTATCACTGCTTATTTTAATACTCTAGGCTTTGACACTAAAGTCAGGTCTTGGAATTGGCGGGCACGACTTAGTTCTAGTAACGTAGGTGGAAGCAGCTTGATCTCAATCTAGCCCTGCGATTAAGCTAAGCGAGCGGCAAGACCAGTCTTTGGTGTTAGTACTAGAATACCTAAGCGCAATACAGTTCGCCCAAGGAATCACAGTAGTGTTACCATTTATACCCAGGGTCAAAACGTATTAGTTATGAGTTCTTTTTATAATAAGCAGGAATCGCTACGGTAGCTATGGGCGATTCTGTTGTAGAGGGCTAGTAGTGCCACTTATCTCATACATCCCAGATATGTCAGCCTGACATAATTAACTCCCTTCCTAAGCTGCGTATTTATTTAAAAGAGTGTTTTATAGAGAAAAACAAGTCTATTTATAATTATAAAAGAAAAAAAAAGCCCTTAAACCTTCCAGCTTCTCTTATAAACCCTAAACCAGCACAGATAGACTACCCTGATAAAGGTATAATAAGATGCTAAGATTAAGCCTCGTACAGACTACTATAATCCAAGTCTCACGAGATGCTAAGATCGAGTCTTGTACAGGCTACTTTGATTTAAGCCTCACGAGATACTAAGATTAAGTCTTATATAAACCACTCTAATCCAAGCCTCACGAGATGTTAAGATCAAGCCTCGTACAGGTGACTATAATCTAGGCCTTATAAAATACTAAGATAAGAAAGAAATAACATACTTATTAATATCTAACCATTTGATAATAATAAAAGCCTAGTTTATAGGGGAAAAAAAGTACATTGTAAGTTAAAATACGAACAAGATGTAATAAGGAATTATATTAACTTTGGATAAGTTCCTCTGTTTAATAAGGAGCTGTGTGAGAAGAAAGACGAGAAAGATTAAGTTGAGTCTAAAGGTTAAGAATGAAGGTTAAGAAATAAACATATAACACGGCGCGTCGAGTGGTGTTTATATTATACCATTATAAAAAAAAATGCTATAACTTAAATTATATACGAAAGAATACTAGTATGTTATAATAATTCTTTATATCCTACTAAAATATCAGCAGTTATTTTAAGTATCTTATAAATAGATAATCTTAATTTTAATATCTATAATTTATTTTAACATCTTAAAATAGTAGTAAGTATATGATCGGCACAGGTAATAGAGATAAGTCATATATATAAACAATATAAAAACAAATTTAGAATCAGCAATACTTAGCCTCTTAAATATAAAACCAGAATAACTTTAAATGACTACGTTAAGATTTAATTATAACTTAAAAATACACCAGAACACTTTATTTTATTTTAACACTTAATACAAGCGTGAGCTAATATTTACTTAACTTTATTATATTACCAGGTAAAAGTGTCTTAACATTTATATATAACAGTCTTTACACACTAAACATAATAATTTATATTAAAATACCTGGTATAGCTTGAAATAAAACACTATAAGCCTAGTGATTTTTTGCCTATTTTGTTCACAAAACCTAATACTAAAATATAATACGATAAAATCGCCCTGATAGGTATAATGTTTCTGCGTAATCTTTTAGCTAACATCCCTAACATCTCACTTATGTTAATGATCTACTATAAGCTCAGCGCCCACTGGAGGCATTCCACCACTGTGCTTAACTGTTGGAAGCGCGGCACTCTGGATTCTGTAGAATTGTAAGAGTTGCAACTGCGTGATTGTATTGCTTGTGTTTTCTCTCCGTTCCTCTGGCTCTGGCTGGAAGCCAGAGGCTTCTTTATAGACTATTCTGCAGGATTCAGGCTTCGTCACTCTGGTGGCTGAGGCTCACTGGCGTACTGGCAGTGCCAGGTATCCAGTCAGCTCCGC
>Ga0247760_1001896_pt1 | contig 17571 bp, 20 predicted proteins | sample UWRJL171409R4_FD_179936 | JGI IMG/M metagenome (GOLD analysis project Ga0247760, IMG submission 179936) | Plant litter microbial communities from Arlington Agricultural Research Station in Wisconsin, United States - UWRJ-L171-409R-4 | ecosystem: Environmental > Terrestrial > Plant litter >... | reverse complement strand
ATTTTGTTCTCGGTGTGTTTTCCGAGGTTGTTTTGGGAGTTGAATGTTCCCCGTGACTTGGCTGGATGACTAGAGAAGCTGACTAAATCGGCCCTCTGAGCTATACGCACGCCTCCGGTCAGTACATAACGATCGGTCAGGCCAAAAAAAACGGCTTGAGAAACACTCAAAATCATTAGTGGTTGCGCTTAGGTGGGGGGTCAAAGGGTGGGGGTTTATTGCTCACTAAGCAGAGACAGGGGTTGCACGGTGCGCGTAAAATGTTCCTGGTCTCGCCTTGTCGAAATTCTTCATCTCCAACTCAGCATCTTCATCCCATCTTTCATCACCACATTCACTCGTCGGTCGGCACCCCACTATCAAAATGGACCGCGACAGGAGCAGAAGGTTAGTGGATGTTCTTTCTATTCTCAAGTGAGCTTTGCTATTGTCCCTATTGTTGGTACGTACTGTGACCCCGCTATGAATTGGACTGGCGTCATATTCGCGACAAAACCGCAAACCACGAGTTCCATCTCAAAATCGCCGACCTCTTCACCCTTGGTTCTTGCAACAATTTGACGATCACTTTCTTCGTCTCGAACTTCCTCAAAGCTCATTGCCAGTTCGTCTGCGATTGCTTCGTGGTTACTTGTGCCAGTCTTCCGGCGAACTACTTCCATTCGTCTCACGCGCTTTGTTTGGCGATATAATTCAACATTGCGCTCGTTCTTCTGGATCAATTCGGCGAACCAACTCCTCGTCACCAACCTGGCGAATCAGGTACTTATTACCAACTCAGCTATCCAATTACTTGTCATCAGGTCGGCAACCCATTCACTCATCACAATGTGGACGTTTCCCAATCTTCCCAACCCCGACCCGGAACTTGATGAATTCTTGCCTGGTGAGGTTCAGCTCGGTTCGTTTACGGCCATTCACCGGGTCACTCAAGTCCCGGCCGTCCAAGTCCATACCACCGTAGTCCCGGCCAATCAAATCCAGACCTCTGACGGCCGGCCTGGGGACGACGACTACGAAGCCGACGATAATCGGACCGATGACGACAGCGAGAAAGAAGAGAAACAGACCGATAACAATTATGATGATGTTACCGACGATGACTATGCCGATGACGACTTTGAAGACGGTGGAGACCATCCGAACAACGACCAGCACGGCCCCGGCTACGATGCTGATCATGACGAAAATGATGATGGTGGCCTTACCCGGGACACCCAGCACGATGGCGGCCAGGCCCACTATGGGAGCCAGGCCAACTATGATGAGGAAGACGATGACCCAGCTGCCCTTGCCCGACAAGTTCAGCGTGCCCTCGTTACCAACACGGAATCGCTTCCGGTAAATGAGGTGGTCAGACTTTTGAGACTGGCCAAGTATGCGGAAGGGCGCGGCCTTCCGCGGCCTGACTACGGTCCATGGATCAAGGATCAGGTCAAAATGATACCGAGAGACCGCTTCAAAAAGCTTTCCAGAAGCCGATTCATCGATCCTTTAGTGGGATTCAACACTAAAAGAAGTATGACAAAACGAGCCCTCCAAAATTGGTACTGTGTGCCAGGGCTGTCTCACCTTTGGAGAAGCATGAGCTCTGGGGTTCGACAACGCAAGAACCGAACGTGGAGGAATTTCAGAGAAGTGCCAACTCGTCTGCGCCAATGCCAGTATCCTGATGAGGAGTCAAATATACACTCCATCGCCCCCGATCAAAAGGAAAGGCACACATGATGACACTGGGGATGCACCGGCTGCAAGCGACAGCGGTGCCAAACGGCGTCGCTAGGGCGATGCTTTTTCTTTTTGGCGTGGGACACTTCGCGTGCCTTCCTCTTTGGCGAGGAAGTTTCTCACACGCTTGCCAATTTCGACACCAATTTCTTTTCGGTCACAGTTTTCTCAGCCATTCTCCCTTCCAGCAGTTCCATCCGGGGGTTTCTCTCACAACCACGGTCCAGTGGACCAGCCGGCGCTTAATCTTAATTTTTCAGCACTGTCAATCAGCGGTCTTGCCAATACTGATATTTTCGACATAGATACGAGGACGGGGAAGTTCGGCGCTACGGCGCAGGCGAGTCCTACCGACCGTTCAACCGCGATCGGTCGCCACGACCAGCACGCTCTCCTCGCGCGGCACGCAGCCCAATGAGGGACCGAGGTCGCACCCCCCCGGGAGCTGGCGCTGATAGCTATGTTCCCGGCAGCATCACGCGTCGCAGATCACGAAGCATCGATCGAGATCGTTTCCGAGAGCGTGATAGATCCAGAGAGGCGCGGAATTGGAGACGGGAGCGCAGTCGCAGCCGGCCCCGCAGCCCAGCCCGACGGAACTCACCGCCGAGACGTAGTCCGCCACGGCGCAGTCCCCCTCGATACGCTTCTCCACGCAGAGATGACCGAACCGATCGACTGCGATCACCGCGCCGCGATTATGATAGCAGAGATTCGAGGTAAGTTGGGGAAAGTGTCGAGGGGAATTGTGCTGATGGAAACCAGACGTAGGTCTCGATCCCCGTTTAACAGAGACAGGATGAACAGAACCCGGTCCCCTCTTCGACGATCCCCCCCTCCTGTTCTTTCGAGAGCCAACAACTATCGCCCCCGATCACGAAGCCCCGAGCGTCGCGATTCAGAAAGATACGCAGCGTCCAACTATCGCCGCCCTTCGCCGCGCCGAGATTCGTTGCCCCCATCCGCGATCAACTCCCGATCTGGGTCTGGAAGATCCTCTCCGCGTCCCAGCTCGCGCAGAGGAAGAGATGAACCGTCTCGGCCGCAATCCCCATCGCGGTCTCCTCGGGTCACGAGTGCGTCTACTCCCGTACCTATGGCTCCGGCTCGCGACTTGGTTCGTGAGACTCCCCGAGAGCGAGAGGTGGTCCGTGAACTTAACCGTGAGACTCCTAATGACACCCCGCGTCAGAGTCCTCGCGATGATAGCCGTGAGCCTCCTCGCCAACCTCCGCAAGAATCAGGACCCGTCGTACAAGCGAGATCGCCGCCCAGAGGCCCCGCTGCGCAAAGAGCGCCTCCTACCGGTCCTGCCGCAACCAGAACACCGTCATCAGCACCTCCACAAGGCCCCCAGGCTGCTCAAATGAACCGGCATACCCCTACTCCGACTAACGCTCCTCGTTCTGATATGCCTAGTCCGACCGTTCCCCCGTCAGGTCCTAGGGGGTACGTTGCGCCGCGCGGCGGTTATCCTCAGCGCGGACGAGGCGGTTGGGCTGCTATGCCGCCTCGCCACATGCCAGGAACTTCTGTCTCGCCGACCATTCTTCCTGTTGGCCCAGGCGGAATCCCAACCGGACCGAGAGCCGCAGTTGGGCCGACAGGGACATCACCTTCTCTAGGGTCTAAGCCATTCAATCCTCCGACTGGCCCGGCGGCACACAATGTGGTACAACGTCCTACACTGGCTCAGAGTCTAGTGTCGTCAATGACACCTCTTCTTCCCGTTGGGAAGATTGACCCGACGCTGGTTCCGCAGACTACGGGCGTTGTCAAGGAGCTGGAAGTACATCATCGGAAGCTGAAGGAAGAGGAGGAAAGGATTCGGGATGACCTCAAGACGAAGCAAGAGAAGCTGCGCAAGTATTTGAGGATATGGGAGAAGCTGGAGAGAGAAAGCAAAGCATTTGAGCTCAAGAGTGACTTGAGCGAGAAGAGTCTGCAGAATCTTGCTGGGGAAGGACTTGGAGGAGCTGCATTTTAGTAGGGTGCGCTTTCTTGGTTCGGCGGGGAGAAACGGTGTGTGATTATGTGTATTGTGTTTTTGGTGTGTTTGCCATTAGTCGAGGACGGGCTGCAGTAGCATATGATACCCTCTGGCAAGCATGGCAGCAATGATAATAGAATTGCGTTTACTAAGTACTGCGGTGTTCGTTGCTGTGTCTTGGTGAGTTGCTGTGAGAACTGCTAGCGACGGGGCAGGCCGGACAAGGTCACGCGACCTCGCGCAGCGTCACGGCAGACAGGGGTATTTGCCACCAATCGGCATCACGAATGGACTCGACCGCATTCCAACCCACTTGTCACGCATGCAGTGAGCTACAGGACGAATGGCTTGCGGGATGTTAACCCGTGGTTTTCTATTCTCCGTTTTTCTATTCCGAGTTCTAGAAAGAACCCCATCATGTCGTGCCAACCAGTGAAGCGCAAGGCGGCATCCACCACCACGGGTAATCCTCTTTCTCACAATGACATGTGTCCCCTCCTCTCCTCAGACGATAACCATGACCACCTCTCACCATCCTCCTCAACGTCCTCCCTCGCCGCCTCTTCCATCCTCCCTACACAATCTGGCAGATCACCTCAAAACGGAAGAAGAAATGTCAGCATCCCCGGCAAATCCTTCACTCCCCGTGCCATCTTCGTCGGCCTCCTCGTCGGCCTGGTCATCTGCTTTTCAAACATGTACTTCGGCCTCCAAACAGGCTGGGTCTCTACCATGACTATGCCGGCTTCATTATTGGGATTTGGGATCTTTAGACTGTTGGCGAAGCACCTGGATGGACCATTTTCTCCGGTGGAGAATGTCCTGGTGCAAACTGTGGCGGGAAGCATGGCGATCATGCCGTTAGGGTGTGGGTTTGTGGGGGTGCTCCCGGCGCTGACGTATTTGCTCAGGGAGGACGAGATGGGGCCAGTGAGGCTGGGACTGGGAGGGTTGATGGTTTGGGGTTTGGGGTTGTGTTATTTCGGGGTGGTCTTCGCGGTGCCTTTGTGAGTTGTTCATCCCTGGTTTCAATCTTATTTTTTATGGTTTAGGGCACTCATGGCCGGGTATGTTATAAAAGGGGGAGACAGTGGTTTTCGTGCGGCTCATGGGGGGTTAAACGGAGAAGAAGTGTCCTGGGTGGGTGAAAGCTGACTTCACAGACGCCGTCAAGTCATCATCAGAGAACGTCTCAAATTCCCAAGTGGCTTCAGTACTGCCGTCCTAATCGGCGTACTCCACGGCCAGACACGCGAGACTGGCGCGGCTGGTGTCGACGAAGGAGGCTTCGCAAGTTTGGTCCCAAGTGAAGAGGAGGAAGATATGTCTACCGAAACAAACGGCACGGCCGCGTGGCGTCGAAATGTCCAACTCCTACTGATCTGCTTCCTCCTCTCGGGGCTGTCTACTTTTGCCACCTACTTCTTCCCCGTGCTGAGGAACCTCCCCATCTTTGGTCCTGTGGCCGCGGGAACTTGGCTCTGGACATTGAATCCCAGCCTGGCCTATGTCGGCCAGGGTATCATCATGGGTCCGGCCACGACCCTGCACATGCTTCTCGGCGCTGCCGTCGGCTGGGGTATTCTGTCGCCATTGGCCAAGTACAAGGGCTGGGCTCCCGGAGATGTGGGCGACTGGGAGCGTGGGAGCAAGGGCTGGATTGTTTGGGTTTCACTGTCCATTATGCTTGCCGACTCTGTCATCAGTCTTGGCTATCTAGCCATGAGCTCGAGCCTGCGCTTTCTCCCTCAGCTTGGAGAAAGCGTCCGGGTGATGTTACCAGCGAGATTTAGAAAGACGGTCATCCGACGTCGCTCTGGATACGCAGCTATCGCCGATCTGGACAACGCACAGCAACCTCATGGCGAAGATTGGGAGGCTGGCTCCGAAGAAGATGAGAAACATGAACTCGACGCCCCTCCCGATCAGCAGATTAGCGACCGCGTCGTGGCTATTGGCTTGATTCTCTCAATTGCCTTTTGCGTCGCCTGCATACATTTTGTCTTCGGCAAACTGGTGCCACTGTACGCCACTGTCACGTCGGTCTTCATGGCCTTGGTTCTCAGTATCATGGGCGTACGTGCCCTCGGCGAGACAGACTTGAACCCTGTGTCGGGCATCAGCAAGTTGGCACAGCTTTTCTTTGCGTTTATCATTCCTCAGTCCAACAAGTCGAGTGTGTTGATCAATCTTGTGGCTGGCGCCGTGGTAAGTTATTTCCTATTTGATCTCTAAAAGTGTTGCTAATACTGTATAGTCCGAAGCGGTATGTTCTTTTCCCATCCAAAGTTCATCCCGTCTAACTCCCATAGGGTGCCCTCCAAGCTGGAGATCTCATGCAAGACCTCAAGACCGGCCACCTCCTCGGAGCTGCACCCAAAGCCCAGTTCTGGGGACAGGTAATCGGCTCAACCATGGGCGCTATTGCCAGCGCACTCATCTACCAGTTATACACGGCGTGGGTCCTCTTCTTGTTCTAGAGTCCGTCTCATATCCTGACAAATTTAGTGTCTACACCATTCCCGGTGACCTGTTTCACGTCCCTACTGCGTACGTCTGGATCTTGACCGCCCGTCTCGTCACCGGCGAAGGCCTCCCCGCCATGGCAAGGGAATGGGCTATTGGAGCTGCCGCTCTCTTCGCAGCCACGACGGCGCTGCGCATCTACACAGCCGAGCGATACAAGGCATGGCATGCCATGATCCCTGGAGGGATTGCTGTGGCGGTCGGAATGTACAATGTCCCGTCGTTTACGCTGGCGAGAGCTATTGGTGGGGTGCTGGCGTGGTGGTGGAAGGGGTGGAAGGGGTGGCATGACACGTCGTTGATTGTGTTAGCTTCAGTGAGTTTTTCTTTGAGCCTCTTTTATCGCTCTCGGAGCCTTCGCCTAAAAGTGCCAGCTGGCTAACACATGGGTATTAGGGCTTCATCCTCGGTGAAGGATTCCTCAGTATTGTCAACTTGGTCATGCAGAGTATGGGTGTTCCTCATTTTTAATCTACCAACAGCTCAGCTTCTCCGGAATGTCATAACTATATTGCATTGTTAAAGTAATTTCTTTTCAAGGAGTTTGATCACTGATCGCCGAAAGCACTTACTTTTACTTTTTCCTTTTTTTTTTTTTTTCGGAAGGGGGGGGGGGGAGCTTAGAATATAGAGTTGGTCGCTTGTCAAAAACTATTCACACATCCGGCGAGTGTTTAGCATTTGGCATTTGGGTATCCAGTATTCTCATAAATGTAATCTAGGCGTTTAAAGTACACGTTTTAATCGCGGTTCTGTTTCTTAATCTGATACTCGTTCGTTCACAACTTAGTGTACGTTTTGGTTTCGGTTCAGTGATAGCTTTGTTGAACGTTTGAACTGTGACTGTGTCCGGACCTGGCTGTGGTTAGTGGGTCATGGTTAGACCGTCGTTCAGTACTCGCCCCGTTATTTATTTATATTCCCAGTTTTCTTTCTCGTTCTCCAGCGCGGTAGTGATTTAGTTTTCATACTGACACTAGAGGAATAATACATTCGCAAATGTCACGTGCCTGCCTTTAAATATCATTGTTTCCGAAAGTAAGAGGTACCATAAACTCTGCTCTGCGTACAGACAGCATGCGCAGGACCGACCGAAGATGCAAACAGCGCCCTCCACTCACCCAAGTATTGCCTCTAATGCAACAGCCAATCTTGCTCCTGTTTCTGTCCCTCTTCAATCCCCCATGAGATTTTGATATTCAGCCCCCTGGCATGCCCCTCTGCCGTGCTATACTTGACCACCCCCGCAACCTCCTTGCCCACATCGGCCTCTGTCACAACTGTCTTATTCTTTTCTTCGTCGACCAAGAACAGAATCTGCCTCCAGTGTGTCTCAGTGCCCGCTGGTCCCGTGGTAAATGCAACCCTGTCACCCGACGCCCACTCCTTAGCAGTGGTAGTCGGGGTGACGCTTACATCGTCACGTGTGCGAGCAAAGAACATGTCGAACCAGATGAGGAAACCGTTGAGCGGGGATGGCGTTGTCAAGGTGCTCTGGTAGGGTGCCTCGAACACAAGGTCATCAGTCTTAACGGTGTGTAAGTCGAGAAAACGGAACATGCTAGAGAATCCACTCAGCGACGTCTCAGGCATGGTGACGACGCGGGAGTCGACAAACTGGCCTGTCTTCATGGCCTGCATGTCGAAGCCGTAGACATCGTTCCAGAAGCGCACGTGGTCGTCCATGTACTCGGCGTCGGAGACGGGCGCAACCCACATGGATGCGTGGCTGGGGACGACGAGTCCGCCCGGGACGAGGTAGCGATCGCGTGCGTAGAGAATACTAGGGAGCATAGCCTCGTAAAGGAGGGCGTAGCCCATCCACTCTGAGACAATGATGTCAACCTGTTTCACAGGCAAAATGACGTCCTCGATGCAGCCCTTGACGCAGGTGATAACGCCGTCAAGTTCATTGCGGAAAACGTTCTCGCGCGCCTTGTCGAGGATGTCAGACCGATCGACGGCAATGACCTTGGCGGCACCGGCACGCGCGCAGAACAGGGAGAGGATACCCGTGCCACAGCCGATATCAAGGACGGTCTTTCCCTCGAACAGATCCTTATTGTTGTAGATGAAGTCACGGTATGCATCCGTGCGGACGGCGTCCTTGATCATGGTCTCGTGTATGTCGTTGTGGGCATATGACTCGAAATAGTATTCCGAATCATCCTTCTTGGGCTTCTTATCTTCCACCGCTGCCTTAGCCGAGGCATCTGGGGGCTCTTCATCCGCCTGCCAGCGTTCATCAAGTGTTTTCTGCACAGCAAGTCGGTAGTTGGTAAACTGCTTGGTCAGTTGCTCCAGCTCCGCCTGCAGCTCTGCATTCTTCCTCAGCAGTGTCTCGACCTGTGGCGTCTCGGCGGTGCCCTTCTCTCCCTTAGTCTCTGCCGTGGATGTGGTCTCAGGCAGGTCATCTAGACACAGGATCAGAGCATCATCGTCCAGCACAGGCTTCAGCAACCCTTCATCAGCCAGATCCACAGCACTGACAGCGCTAGACACCTCCTTGCCCTCGTGAACACGCTGTCTGACTAGATATCCGGCATTAATCACACGTCGCTTACCAGAAAAAAAGAAACTCACTAAAGTTGATCAACTTCACCGATCCGTGAAAATCTAATCCCAACTTATCACGCACCCCCAGAAAATCCAAACCCGTCTTGTCCTTGCAGTACGTCAGCATCGCCGCGGCATCCGAAAACACGCGGTCGTCGACCAACGAGATGATCTGGAGCGTCTCCTCCTCGTCTGTCTGGTCTCCGTTGATGCCGGCGACCCACTCGGCCGAGTCGCCTGAGGATGACGAAGAGTCGCTGATGGGGTATGCAGACATTTTTTTCTTCTTCAGCTAAGTCGTCTTACACACGGCTTGGTTATGTTTGTGCTGGGCAGGTGACATGGGTAAAATGTACTTCGTAAAGGTCGAGAATGGCCTGTTGTGCTTTTAGCAGACTCGAAATCCCCCCGAAGCTATTGTTACTGGGGAGGTAGGCACGAGCAGCTTTGCGGATAGCTTATGTTGCTGCTTGCGATGAACCTTAAAAGGAAAGTGGGGTGAAATTTTCAACTTTTGTGGCGGGGGTGAAACCCCAAAATTTTGGCCCAATGCGGGGACCAGGTAGGTGGGTGTGCTGTAGCTTGTTTGCGAAGTTTGGACGGCAGAGTAGTAAAAGTTCCAATGGACATCCAGGATTCCAGCCTCTTTAGTTCTGATTTGCTCAAATGCGTCGCCTTGCCTCGACTCACATCGCTATCTTGGGTACCTATGACATTAGTCTTGCGCGTTTTGTCTAACTCCTCTATTCCTCGTCCCCTCCCTCCTCTTCATCCTCATCTTCTCCGTCCGACACAGTCTCGCCCAATGCCTTGAGTCGTTCCTGCAACATATTAGCGCCCGGGCCCAATCTTGCCAATACACAAAATACCTTGTATTTGGAGACCTTCTCCTCCAGATCGCTGAATACAATGAGTAAATCATCCAGTTCGTTTTGTGTCGCCTTTCGTTCCTCCTCCTTGGCCTCCAGTTCGTTGGTCGCCTGTCTCGGATTAGCAGCCATATTAAGCTTCTCGAAACGCCGGAATGAAATACCGTCTGTTTCTCTTCTTCCAGTTTCTTAAGCAGTGCTTCAATACTCCTGGTCTTCTTATCCAGTCCCTCCAGCTCGCCGTCTTTCGCCTTGACCTTGCCCTTAAGCTCTGCGACCTTCCCTTCGACTTCTGTTCGGGCCTTGTGCGCTTTCATCAAGTCGACCTCAAGTCGGCTGATGGTTGCTTTGAAGTCGGCTTTCTCTGCTTCAGACCGCCTCCGTACCCTCTCGGCCTCTAGCTCTGCCGTTCTTCGTTGCACATCTAACTTGCGCTGCATTTCTTCCTCGATTGCCCGCTGCTTCTCTCGCATCATTTCCATTTCGGCGTCATGGCGCCGTAGCAGCTCTTCTTGGTCACTTTTCAATCTTGCTGCCTCAGCCCTAACCTGCTGGCGAGCTGTCTGCTCCTGCGTGAGCTGCTGTCTCAGAGTCTCGGCAGTCTCTTCGGCCAATTGTAGTGAGCGCTCCTTGGCGGCTAGCTGGGCACGGATCGACTCTGAAGCCGCATTCGCGCGCGCAAGGTCTGCCGCGCCTTGATCGCGTGTACGCCGATGGTCTGCTTGTTCCTGGCCGAGCTGGCTGGCTAGAGATGATTTTTGCGTCTCGGCTTCTTGCAGTGCTGCATCCTTCTGCCGAACTTCGGCGCGGAGCGAGTCAACAAGTTCACGCGAGATGCCCTTTTGCACACCGTTGGTGATTACCGAAATCTCTAGACCTGGCTCGCGGTCAATAGCGCGGAGGACACGGCTGAAGTTGTCCTTGAAAAACTCGACAAATGTGTCGTCGAGGAAGACATCCGGGAGGCGCTGCTCAACTCCCGTGGAGTCGAGCAGTCTTTGCGGGAGAACTTCAAAATCACGCATCAGCGGGTAAGATCTCAATCTCGAGAGCTTGTCGATATATCGATCACGGCCCATTCGAGTCATGATCATGTCGCGAACAGTTGCACGGGGGACGGGTGAGTCCTTTGTCGAGAACTCGTAGACAACACCTGCTAGCATAGCACTCAGCCCTTGTACGATGACGTCCCCATTGGGGTTCTCGACTGCAGCCTGGATCAGTCCCTGAAGGTTGGTGAACTCGCCAAGGAAGTCGTTGACGCCGTCAAGGTCCTCAAAGAGCCAGCAGAGCAGCAGCATGAGGTAGCCAACCATGACCCGGGGATCCTCGTGTTTGGCTACGGTGCTGATAAGATGTGCAGCAATGGTCTGGATACCCGTGACCACCTCCTCACCGCTTTCTTCATCGCCTTCTGTGACTGCCATAGCGAGGGCTTTAGTTTCTGGATTCTCGTGGATCAAATGTAACATCAACACTGCCGCAAACCAATACCGGTAGGGGTCCGCCGTGACAGCCTCGGGAAGCGGTTGAAGCAATGTAGTGAGTACGTTGGTTGGCTCGTCGGCTTTCATCTTGTGGCCGTGGATCGCCCTCGTGAGGAAGTGTCGCCGCGTATCAGGATGCTTGTAAAACCAGGCCTTCAAACACGTACAAGCGGCCATACGCCAGTCGAATTCCTGCAACCTATGCCTCACCAAGATGATGTGTAATAGTCCATCGATGACGAAGACTTTGGGCACCCCGTTCTTTTGTGGACCTTGTCCGGTTTCTATCGAGTCGAAAGGGAAGGGCGCCTGGAGCCCACCAAACGTCTCCTGCAACCGGGCATTTCCCCTGATCATGTCGGCGCATGCAGTCAGCGCCTCAGCTCGGATTTCTAGCTCTATGTCGTGGCCGAAGGCGAGCAGGAGCGTGTTCTCCAAGACGCCACCGTTGAGAAAGGCGAGCTGGTTTTGGTTTGTTCCCACGGCACCCGCCACCAGGAATAACCGTAGAACAGCCAGCAGGGCGTAAATATTCCTGTTCCGCTGTTTCTTGACCCAGTCAGCAATGTCCTCGCCACTTTCATTTCCACTGTAAGCCGCCTGCAGCTGGCGACTGAGCTGGACAATGAATCCCATTTCTCGGAACATGGACTGGTTCGACGCATTCAGTCTAAGCAAATTTGCCAGAAGCCTCAAGCAGTCCTCGACAACCCTCGCTCCATCGACGAGGCCACCCTCTGCATTGATAATGGCAAAGACACGCTCAAAGCCCTTCTCGAACGCCACCAGTTTCTGTATATCAATCGAATCGGGGGTCAGGTATCGGAGGAAAGTAATAGCCTCGTCGCGGATAGCTTCTCGTTGGTCGTCAAGGGCGGCGACCAGACGGGGGATACCCATGGGCGCCACGAGGATGCACTCCTCAGTGCGCTCGGTGCGGGCCTCGAGTATCTTGGATAATAGCTGGAGTGAGTAGAGGCGAGTGTAAAAGTCATTGCTATCGAGAAAATCGAGCAGCAGAGTGATGTTCTCGATGCGTTGCGTGAACTCATCAGCCAGCCACAGCGCAATCTCTTCAGACTCGCGGGCCTCGGGGCTGTTCTGGTCGGGGCTGAAGATCATCAACAGTGTTTCGAGCACTACTTTGACCGTGTCGACGTCTTCGCCATCGCGAGAGAGGCTCCCGATGAGGCCACGCAGAGCATTGGAGGCGACCGAGGCTGGATACTGTTTCGCGAAGCTTCGTAGGCCGAGAATAGCGGCGCGACGGTCCTCGAGTAGCGTTGCCGTGCTCAGACGGCCGCTGAGCACCGAGATGGTCTCGCTCACGGACTGTTTGGCCGGCGCCGCCGTGATGGTCGAGAACATTTTTGGGGCCGACGCAGGAGGTTAGATGCCATCGAGGCGGGCCATGAAGGTGCCCAAAGTCGGAGGCTGCCCTTCAAGACCTGATAAAGTCGCTGTCTCCCTATGCGAACTTGACTTGATTCACGTCGCACTTTCAATTGAATCCCGGATTAGCTTCTATCTCACCACGGTGATCAGAAAAATCTCGGTTGCATTGGGTGCGCCGCGCAGTAAGGTTCTGAGACCTTGAACGAGGTGGAGGACAGGTGTACGTTTGTCGGTCTGGAAGCTCTCGCGGCCCGTCGTAAGGATAAGCTCCAGGCCTTGGCAAATAGTGTAGTTTGCTCCAGTTGGCCAACCAGACTGTCCACCCTCTGCAGGGCTATCACAAAAGTTTTGTCGAGATAGAATTATTTGATCATATTTCTTTGAGCCTTATTCCTCCTCTTTTCTGTTCATCCTTTCCTTCTATCTCAGTTCTCACATAAATTCGTTGCTGCAAAGTCCGCAAGCTCCAGAGCCTGTTTTGGGTGCTGAACCACTTGAGGCCCCACGGGTCCGGAGTACCCACTGGCTCACTTGGCTGTGGCAGTGCATTCTGGGAGATCCAAAAACCAGTGCCATTTTGAGCCGCGTCTCGTCAACCTCCTTTCGCCGCGTTGTCGAGTTTTGCGACGCAGCAATTTGCGCCGTCAACCCCCTCTGTTCGATAACACCGGTCAGCGCGAACAAAGGACGTCCTACCAAACAATTCGCGACTTTGCGGGAACTCTTGCTTGCCGCGTCCTTTGTTTGGCGACAATCTCGCTCTCGTCCGCGTCCGCCTTCGCCGCGACTTTCTTTTCGTTGCCATTCGATTATCGCATTTCTAAGGGGCTTTCAGCCTATCAGTCTCCCCACCTGCATCTATCCGTCGCAGCTACTGGAGGTTTCGAACATGGGTATTCCAGCTGCCTTTCGGTGGCTGTCCACCAAATACCCAAAGATCATTTCTTCCGTTGTCGAGGACAAGTCGATCACGATGGAAGATGGCACCGTTGTTCCTGTCGACGCAACTCGACCGAATCCGAACGGCGAAGAGTTCGACAATCTCTACCTCGACATGAACGGCATCGTTCACCCCTGCTCTCATCCCGAGGATCGACCGGCTCCCAAGGATGAGGAGGAGATGATGATTGAGGTTTTCAAGTATACAGACCGTGTCGTAAATATGGTTCGCCCACGCAAGCTACTGATGATTGCAGTCGGTCAGTTAACTTCCTCTTTTTTTCTTTACGGTATTTGCTAACCTATCCCAGACGGTGTTGCACCCCGTGCAAAAATGAATCAACAGCGGTCTCGACGTTTCCGTTCCGCCCGTGAAGCCAAGGAGAAGGAAGAAGAGAAGAAACAACTCATTGAGTTGCTCAAGAGACAAGGCAGCGGCCCCGCAAAAGAAGAGCCGGTCGAGGAGGTGGTCAAGAAGGCTTTTGACTCGAACTCCATCACCCCCGGCACTCCGTTCATGGATATTCTTGCTGCCAGTCTCCGATATTGGTGCTCCTACAAGCTCAATACTGACCCTGCGTGGGCTAAAATCAAGGTTATCATCTCGGACGCCACCGTCCCTGGTGAGGGCGAGCACAAGATCATGGACTTTGTCCGCTCACAGCGCACTTCTCCGGACCACGATCCTAACACACGGCACGTTATTTACGGTCTTGACGCCGATCTCATCATGCTTGGTCTGGTCACCCACGAGCCCCATTTTCGTGTCCTGCGTGAAGATGTCTTCTTCCAAGAAGGTAAGGCCAGGATGTGCAAGATTTGTGGGCAAAAGGGACACGATGAAAGAAACTGCAGAGGTGAGGCAAAGGAGAAGCAGGGTGAGTTCGACGAAAAGGACAAGGCGCATCCCCTCAAACCCTTCATCTGGCTCCACGTGTCTATTCTGCGTGAGTATCTTGCCGTTGAGCTAAACATTCCTGGTCTACCCTTCCGTTTCGACCTTGAGCGAGCTATTGACGACTGGGTGTTCATGTGCTTCTTCGTGGGAAACGATTTCCTGCCTCATCTTCCCGCACTTGAGATCAGAGAAAATGGAATCGATACGCTGGTTGCCATTTGGAAAGACAACCTCCCCCATATGGGCGGATACCTTACAAAGGACGGCGCTGTCGACCTTGAGCGCGCTCAGTACATTATGAGTGGCCTCGCAAAGCAGGAAGATGCCATCTTCCGAAGGAGAAAAGAGACCGAGGACCGACGAGAAGCCGGCTTCAAGCGCCGCAAACTCCAGGAGGAACAGCGGAAAGGTAACGGCAGAGGCGGCAACCGGGACCAGGAATCCCCTGCGGCCATAAGGGCCCGAATCAAGGCTGGCGAGGCCAGCGGTGAAGGTCTCAACTTGCAGCCGGTGCAGAGCTTCTCGCGCAAGGTGCCACAGCCGGCAATCACTCACGATATGGTAGTGAACCGCAAGACCATTGACTTGGCCAACGTAGCCAACAAAAGCGCTGCCAGTGTGTTGAAGAATCTTCTCCAGAACAAACAAAGTGCCGCACCTGAGCCTACAGGGGCCGAAGCAAATACCACGGAGGAGGCAGCAACCCCTCCTTCGGCTCTAGGGAAGCGTAAAGCATCCCTTATGGAAGGAGACGGCGCTAGCACCCCGGGCAACTCGTCCGACGCAGACACGTCGGCTGTCGAAGAGGAGGGCCCTACCGACACGGTTAGGTTATGGGAGGAAGGTTATGCCGATCGGTATTACGAGCAGAAGTTTCACGTGGATCCCAAAGATATTGCTTTCCGGCACAAGGTTGCCCGTGCATACGTCGAAGGTCTTGCCTGGGTCCTCCACTACTACATGCAAGGCTGCCCCTCGTGGGAATGGTTCTATCCTTACCACTACGCTCCCTTTGCCGCTGATTTTGTCGATCTCAGCAAGATGACCATCAGCTTTGAGACAGGCAGAGTCTCGCGGCCATTTGAGCAGCTGATGAGTGTTCTCCCGGCAGCATCTCGCCACTCCATCCCCGAGGTTTACCATGACCTGATGCTCAATGAAGATAGTTCTATCCTTGACTTCTATCCCGAAGAGTTTGAGATCGACCTAAATGGCAAGAAAATGGCATGGCAGGGCGTAGCTCTCCTGCCATTTATCGACATGCCCCGCCTGTTGAAGGCCATGGCAACAAAGGAACACCTCCTGACCGATCAAGACAAATTGCGCAATACCATGGGAAAGAATGTTCTCATCATATCAGACTCGCATGGCGAACTCTACGATGACATCACAGCTAAATTCTACTCGAAGAAGAAGAAGGATGAGTCAACATTCAAGCTGGACCCAAAGAGGAGCGACGGCCTCGCTGGCACAGTGGAAAAGATTGAGCGCTACATCCCCCACGGAAGCTTGGCATACCCGCTGAGCAGGAACAGTATGTCCGATCTTGAGTATGACAGGTCATTAAGGTACGTTACTGTGTTCTGCGTAGTGATTTCTTCTTGGTGACTAACAAGTTTGATAGTGTACACTACGCGTTCCCAGCCACTCTGCACGCTCACAAGTCCATGCTGCTTCGCGGAGTGAAGATGCCGAGACCAGCTCTCGACCGGAGTGATATCGAGATCCTGAAGAGTAAATCACAAAGATCAGGAAGAAGCTACGGGGGGGCGCCTCTCAGGGGCGGGAGAGGTAGCTACAACGGCGGCGGCAGACGAGATCAGATCAACTATGGGCCGGACAGGTCTCAAGGCGGGGATCGTGGTTCCTATTATCCACCACCGCAGCCATATGGAAATGGGTACGGGAATGCATACGGTGGGAATAACTCTTATCGCGCGCCGCCTCCAGGCTGGCAACCTCCTCCGGGCCAAGCTGGGTTCGGTGCAGGTCTTCCCCCTCCTCCGCCTCCGACATACCAAGGTGGTGGATATAACAGCAACCGGGGCTATGGCAACGATCGTTACGTGCCCGCGCCGCCTCCAGGACAATATGGCGGTTACCAAGGTTATCAGGGAGGCTACCAATCAGGTCCACAACAAGGACAGGGTCGTTCATATGACGACAGGTCGTATCGGGACAACCGGAGCAGTCGCGGTGGTGGACGTGACAATAGAGATCGGTACCAGGGTGGAGGAAGAAGCGGCCACTAATGAATGACGAGAATAAAATCAAGTCGATTGGTTGTATGGTTAGGCATGTGCAGCGTAGGGGATGGATGTACCGGCTGGGTGAGGCTTTCGGTCTGTGTTTTAGTCTCACGGTGAGGTCGGCGGCTGTAGTCTACCGAAACCTTCATGTTTCCCTGATTGACATTTGACGTGTTGCGTGGTGTTGATTTCAGAGAGTGAAACAACCGCTGATGGGGAAAAGTAGAAAACAGCCGCTGCAACGACGATCCCTATAATCCCGTCTAACTCTGGAAACGGTCGCATTGTCTGGGTCCGAGTCTCAGTTTTTTTGGAATCTAGGAGGGGGCCACGGAAGTCAACAGCGGCATTGAGCCACGTCTTTGGTCGAGGCGACCCTGCATTGTCACGGCCCACAGCCTACGATTCCGTTGGCCGATCCATACACCACCGACAATGGGGGGCTACACTACAACCTAAAAAGTCTGGTCATTGGCTTAGTTCCTTTTTCTTGACGCTGGGGCATTCACACGCAGCACTGTGCATCACACTTGCACCGCACAACGCACGCACAATGCACACACAACAAACCACCACAGAGATAGCACAGGCAGCATCTTCGACAGGCAGCATACTGTCGAGGCGCAGGTACCCGAGGCGAATGAGGCAATGAGATGAAGAGATAGCTCGATTAGCGTCTCGTGGGGGTGCAGAGTGGGCATCCTCTTAGCAAGCGGGTGAAGTTTGGGCGACGAGTCAGTTCTCGCTAAACCCCCATTGAAATTGCAGGGCTGGCTGAGAGGCGGCGCGGGTGCGGCACGCGGTGTTTTTGGCAGTTGGACTGAGTGTAGCGTCTTGTTTACGCCTGTGAATTGATGGAGATTTGTCGGTGCTGGATGTGCAGCAGCGGCCTGTGATCAGCAATTTTTTTTTTTTTTGTTTTTTTTTGGGGGGG
>Ga0247760_1001895_pt1 | contig 17572 bp, 16 predicted proteins | sample UWRJL171409R4_FD_179936 | JGI IMG/M metagenome (GOLD analysis project Ga0247760, IMG submission 179936) | Plant litter microbial communities from Arlington Agricultural Research Station in Wisconsin, United States - UWRJ-L171-409R-4 | ecosystem: Environmental > Terrestrial > Plant litter >... | reverse complement strand
AATACACCACAACCCCCCCCCCCCAAAACGGAATAGCTGGACACCATTTTCAGCACATTGGCTACTGGAATGTTAGTGTCGGGCCACACTAACAGCTGATGATATGGCGAAATTCGGGAAATTTGCGTGGATGGATGGGGAGTTATATGTATAAATAGGGAACAGTGGCAGCAACAACCTTGCAGCCATTTGTAGCTTTAAGTCAAGCTTCCTTTTAACCCGGACCTGGATGCTGCTGCTTGTGGCATTGAGGCTCTGACACTGCAAAGTGATTGTGTAATGATTGCCTAAGAAAATCTTGGTCTAAAACGACAAAAACTGGTGTCCTCGTCTGCCAGTCATGTCGACGAGTTTATAACGTTCTGGTTGGCTGGACTCACCGGGCGCAGGATGCGGGCGTCATGCACCTCAGGCAGGGCCGTCACAACCCGGGGTATTCGGCTCCAATCATATCTCGCAACCACATACCACTCCTCGCTCCCCATCGCAGACATGTGCCCAGACCTTACCTTAGTTGGTATAAGGGCCTCGACAAGGCTCTCACAACTAAAGCCGTACTTGGCCGTGAATTCGGCACTTACTGCCGCGCTCTCTGGCGCTGCAGCCTGGAATTTACCCCGCCTGCCAAAACTATCGTCTTTGTCTCTTTCCGCGTAACAATGTCAGGGTGCTATGTCATCGAGGAGGGTAGGTTGTTGGCTTGGCATTACACAGGGTCGTTTGAAATCCCCCACCTCCACGCTGGGCAACGGTAATGCCATCGCCAAACACGCTCCATCCACCGCCCCACGCCTCAGCAGCAAACCCCCCACTGCCCCCAAACGCGATCCCCCCCATGGGAACTCTGCCAATGTCAAGAAGCACATACCATATTTATAATCTCACTTGACGGCATCCTCATGTCCCCTTTGAAGAGAAGGGGAAGCACATTCCGACACCCCTCCATCGATACAGAACGCGGCGACACGATTCGACTTGTCCGCCTAAAAAGGGGCCCCTTGGACGCCACCATATCATGCGAATTGCTGGAGACTTCTCTCAGCGAGGATCGAAGCTTCCCGTATGAGGCTCTGTCGTATACTTGGGGCAGCCCAGGGCCGGGCCAGTCTCTTTGGGACCACGATGAAAACAAGAGCTTTGCCGAGGTAGAAAAGTCGGTTACGATTGTGGTGAATAACTTGAATTTCTACGTCGCGCCAAACCTCTACTTGGCACTGCGCCATCTGAGAGATGTGGAGGAGGACCGGATTCTGTGGGTCGATGCTATCTGTATCGACCAGGAAAACGACAAGGAGAAGGGCCACCAGGTCGGGATGATGCGGCGAATTTTCGAGCAGTCTGCAGGCGTTGTCGTATGGCTAGGCGAAGGAAGCGCCAAGACGGATTTTTTCATGGACTTGGCCGCCGAGATCTGGACCGTCTGGCAACAACCCAACCCGACCAACCGGGTCAAGACGGCGCTTGAGCGCATGCAATGCCGTCGAAGGGACGGGTCGCGCTTTGACGAAGCATCCCTAGCCGCCTCCCTCCGAGACATCCTGGATCGGTCGTGGTTCACAAGAGTATGGGTCATCCAAGAAGTCGCATCAGCCAGTACCGGCGTGGTGATTTGCGGGTCCAAGTCGCATCCTTGCGACATATTCGCTTCGGTCACTGCCTTCCTTCTCGACCAAGAATCCGTCCGGGGCGCGTTGGGGCTGTTGCCCGCCGTTTTGCAAGCCAGGAAGGCGCTCATCGACGTCATGCCGGGACTGAACCGAGCAGGCTCGTGGTGGACCAAGGACCGGACGCTGGGCAACCTCCTAGCCAAATTTCACGATTCCCAGGCATCGAACCCTCGGGATAATACCTATGCTCTCCTTGGCATCTCTTCAGACGCCTGCGATCCAGAGAAATTTCCTCCTGATTACACCAAGACTGTCGACCAGGTGGTTCGCGACACGGCGGCATTCCTCATCTTTCGGTCCCTCGATTCCCCCGCCGCTCCGCTAGCCAACTTTTTCAGCCCGCAAGCGCTTCGGCTCTTATATCGGCGCGGGACCCTCCAGTATCGTGCGCTCGAACGCGCAATGGGTACCGGGTCCGCCGAGGTCGTTCGAGTCATCCTGAGAAACGAAATCTTTGGACTCCCCGATGAAGCAATCGAGATATTCATGGTGCGGTACGTCGAGTTTACGAGCGCGGGGGCTCACTATGATACTGTTCGAGGCTATGGTGATCCGAGGCTGAACAGCATGCTTCTGTCACTCGCTACCAAGACTGGGGAGGAGTATTCTGTTCGCACATTTCTTAGGATGGGTGAGAGTCCCTTTGAGACTAATGACATAGGTGGGTAGATAGGTGGTGTGTCGCGGGCGATGGCATTCTGGGCAGAGCTTAATGGGATGTTCAACCTGGTCGCCCCCCTGAGGAGTTAAATATGTCGATTACTCTGGCAATAGGTATTATCAATATGAAAGCGTAACTAAGGATACTGTGGCGGATAGCGTTGGCTTCTGTTCCTCGACTTGTTTTTTGTCTCTATCTTTTCTTTTCTTTCTTTGCTGACTTATTAAGTAGGTGTAGTATGAGAGTCAGATATTGGGGTGACGAAAGCGATTCAGTTATATACCGGACGTTACTCCCTCAGCACCACCAACAGTCGCCTGAAGTAGTAGTAGTATTTAGAACAAGCTAGGCCCTGTCATACGAGCACACAAGGAAGGACATAGCACCAATGCTCTTGAAACTGACCCTAATACACACCTGTTTCTATAACAGATTCGCTACCTACACAAGGTATATATCCCCAAACACATGTTCAACGCGATTACGATCCCCCCCGGCCGCTTCGAGTACCGCCTCACCATCCATCAAACCTGGTTGCATTAGTGAGTTCCTAGAGATATTCTCAAAGGGCTCTAGTCATTGTGCAACTCACCTTGCACATACACGGGCTCGTGGTATGTAAATCTTGACTGCCCCTCTGCCTGGACTCCCCTCAGCCGAACGGGCATTCGCATCCCCGCGAGAATGCAGATGTGATCTCCCACGCGTATCTCTCCAGGAGCGAGGCCCATACGACCGCTAGACGTGATGAAGAACGTGTTTCTCGCCGCGAGCAAGTCGATCCACGTCAGCCTGAGTTTCATGTCCTCCCAAGTAATGCCCTCGGGATAGCTGCTCGGTTCCCAGAACAGCCCGAGCATGTATTCCTCAAACTCTGCCCGCGGACACCTGCGCCACGGACGATGCGGGTCGTTGAAATCTTGGCTGATATCGGCGCAGACGGTAAAGACGAAGTCCATCATGAACTGAAAGTGGTTGTCGTATCGAACAGCCTGATTGTCCAAGGCACCCTCTTGAGATAGCTTTTGGTATAAGTCTTGCCATCCGGCGAGAAGCTTGAATGTTTGAACCAAGTCACCTCTGCTATCCACCGGATCGTTCATGACGTCGCCAAGGGCGATGATGCGATCCACAACGAGTCCCGAGACCGCAAGAACATCTCCCGTCCTGCTCCTGACCCCGCAAGAAGAACCGGCTGACGCGTTGTATAGACTTTCATGACTGCCTAGAAGACGGATTTTGTATCCGGGTATCTCGGTAGCTCCACTTCCCTTGTTTGAATCACCCGGCAGCATCGGCACCGAGGCAAGCATCTGGTGTCGAAAATCAGGCGCCCACGAAGGGATATCACTCGCGTTATGGTTCGCGAGGTGTAGCAGCTGAATCATGCCGAATTGCTTCATGAATCGAAATGCGAAATCGGCGAATACCTCTCCGACACTGAGACTGTAGCTCGGAATGATGCCAATATCCTCGGGCAACAACCCGAGCAGTCCGTACACGTAGTCGTGCGCTACAGATGCTTCCGTTCGGAAGAATCCATTAAGATGCGAGGGATTTTCTGCACGAATGGGATCGACATAAACGATCAGAGCCGAGCTCACAGCGGATGTCTCGGCCAGTACGGTCTTGTAGAGGGTGTTTCCCCCTCCGAGGTGCCGACGCGCAATCGCCTGGCAGCTGTCAGTGTACTGCGTGACGTGCCGCAACCAACAACCATTGAGATTGCTGTAAGGTCCGATTGAAAATGTCCCGCAGTGAATCGACATGGACCGAGCGACATGTGTCTCCTGCGTCGTCCAGCGCCGGCGCCAGTACACGTTGCGGAATATCTCGCCCAGGGCGAGAAAGTGGGCGGCTGTGTTGAACTCTCCCGGCATTTCGTCAAGGCTCACGTCCACTGAGTCGAAGCTCATGATAAAGTTGAGGAATCCAAATGCAATTTCGGTCTGCCGAGTAGCCGGTCCCAACCAAACCAGCACAGCCGTCGCCATCGAGTACACGTCCCTCATTAGACCGACCTGGGAACTTCGTTCCATCACATCGTCTTGGTTGATGCAGACGGCATCCATCCATATCCGGATTGGAACTCGTTCAGATCGGAACTGGCGCAGGGCCTCCCAGAGATTCTTGGTGACTGAAGTCTTGTGTCCGCACAGGATAATATCCCGAGTGCCCTCAAGACTGGCCCAGCAGTAGGACAGAGCAGCGTATTGGCCTGGGAGAAAGAGAGAGACGACTTCTAGATTGACCTCTATTGGCGCGGTGATGTCTGGGTTGGGCACTATTGTCGCAATTCGGATCTCCTTTTGCTTTGTGTCTAATGGATGATAGATTGGTATTAATGTGGAAGCTGCAGCCATTTTGTGGACGTTGTTTGTTGGGCCCCGGCCTACGAGAGACAAGTTGCGACATGGAGTTAAGGAGTTTTGTTTGGGGATTCATGACGTGACAATGGGCATGCCAATAAAAGTGGGGCATACTAAGGAATGATTACTTGGCCACGGCAGAGGCTTGTAAAGCGGGGTTGCGGGGAGATAATCACTATGTTGGGAGAAAAAGGGTGACGTTAATGTGATTATTCTAAGGCTTACCCGGCTTACACAATGCTCTAAAACGATAAAGTTTGGGCTCTTATGCCCTGTGGCTATAGGGCGCTGTGGCCATTGAGATTTTGTTGACCTAGATGTGATTATCGTCTGTAAGAAGCATCCGGTAGATAACCCTAGGGGTTTGCGCCATTTCTAGGATGGTTGCTCGACTGTTTGTCATGTATGCTCTTTACTTAGCTATGAAATAGAGCGATTAAACACTGTGATCCAACAAGACAAGATGCGCAAACTAGAGTGGAAATCCCGATAAATGTATACGACATGCCATACATATACCAAAATGTGCCCACCGAACAACAGTCGCCCACACGCTACGGTTGGTGTTCACACCAACAGTTAAATCTTCCGTAGTATAGTGGTCAGTATGTGAGCTTGTCATCGACTTCGCTCGAGACCCGGGTTCAATTCCCGGCGGGAGAGATTCTTTTTGACGTCGGGCATACCGTGTTGTTGCTTCATTCCTCTTTTGTGTCTCCGTGGGGTTGTGTGTGGTCTAGAGACTGGAAGAGGGGTTCGTCGGTTCATGAATCGGCGTCCTCCTATGCATGCGCCCCCTCACTCACGCGCAGTGTAATCGGGTGGGGATTCATCTATGGTGCTTACCTATGTAGGTATGAAAGTACACCTTTTGATCCACGGTGAGTATCGAAACCCGAGTCATGTGAAGTAGTGATCTGTGTTGATCATCCTCTGTGTTCTATTAAGGATTTATCTGTCTACCTAGAAAACTAGGTAACGCCCACAGCAGAGACCCGCTCTAGCCGTGACCCCCCCCCCAAAAAAAAGCCCTTTCCCTTCTAGTGCGCCACATACCCATCCTCACTTTTTGCTCTTCTTCTTCTTGGGTTTCTCCTTACTGCTAGAACTTGAGGTTGCCCCCGCTGGACTTTTAGAACTCCGCGCACCTGCTGACTTACGAACATTGGGTCGCGGCGAAGCACCTCGCTGAGGAGCCGGAGCCGGAGCCGGAGCCGGAGCCGGAGGGGTTACTGGTAATCCCGGTGAGGGGGTGCGTTGTTGCATATTGGCTTGCTGCGGTTGTGGCAGGGGAGCTTGCGGTTGGCTGTAAAAAGCCGAGTCATCATCGTCATCCGCGTCGTAAATATTCCCGCCTCCTGCATTGTCATCAACATCTAGATATGGGCCGGCGCCGGGATACTCGGGATCAAACACAGGAGGCATGGATGGCGTCGGCGACCCGCCTCGAGATGCCGCATACTGTTCATACGAAAAGTAATTCGAGACGGAGAATTCACTCGGCGCAACAGAAGCTTCACGCGAGGAGCGGGGCGGCTGATATACGGAGCTCCCTGCAGGCGGGAGCGGGGGCGGGAGCGGGGGCGGTGGGGGCGGCGCCTGAGGATTAAAATTCGGCGGTGCCACCAGAGGGATAAAATTAGGTTTTCCCGGCTGCGGTCTCCGTGTTCTTTTGGATGTTGGCTTGGCAGTGCTAGCAGATGGAGGCGGCGGCGGCGGAGGAGGAGGGGGAGGCCTTCCCGGAATAATATTGCGGTATTTGCCGTATTTAGCGGAATGGGAAGGGACGTTTGGGGGAGGAGGCATAGAAAGCTGAGAGGCGTCTGCGACGCCGGCATCGCGCACTTTTGCAGCCATGTATTTCTTCAGGTTTTGGTATTCCTCGTCTTGGGCTTTGTTTCGTATTTTCTCCAGCTTCTTCAACCGTTCGAGCTCTGCCTTGATCGCATCCATAGGGGGCGTCGGAACGCAGAACCTTTTTGCATCGTGGTATCTCTGCAAACAGCGTCCGCAGGCTTCACCCGGCGTGGCCTGACAGTACTTTTCAGCTGCAGCGCACGGGAAACATTGGAATAGCATGGCTGGTGGTGGCAGCGCTGGTGGCTCTGATTCCTCGGGTGGTCTAAGATGCGGGGGTAGGTGGAAGCAATGATCGCGTGCACGGCTTCCATGTTCCCGAATGCACCGATCGCAGTACACGTTGTTGCCGCTGCATACGCATGTAACTCTCAACTTCCGGCAGGGTTCGCAGGTTTTTGGGACTCCCCGGGTCGTCCGTACGTTCGGCTTTCGACTTTGCGGCATTTTCGCTTCATCAACAGGCAGGTACCGACTTAGCCGTTGATGAACTGACTCCCAGGGGCTTGAATGAAGGAAATGTGTCTGGGAGAAGGAGTGATGTTTGAGTTGCTGATGGTTCTTGAGCTTCCAGGGCTCTGCTCTTTATATTACCACTGACTAGAGTTTGCCTCAGGTGTTGCCTCATGTTTCAGACAAAATATCTCCGCATCTCAAGTTAAGAGTAACATCAACGTTTCTGAGTTGGAGGTCCAGTGCCTTGAATATTGCAAATCCGAACTTTGTCTCTAAAGGTGAGATCTCCCAAACCAAAGACTTGAAGCCAAAAGATAAATCACAGTCCCCCACCGCTTATGCGTGTGTTTATACGCAAAGATCATCCCAAGGGTCACCGATGGCAAGCTCCGGTTTATAACCCGTGCCAAATAAATCTGGACTTAACAAGTCAATCCCAAACCAGACCTTAAACACTCCGAACAGCGTAAAACTCCCAAGGAGGCACCGTATTATCGCATCAGCTGTGAATTCTGAGGCAGAAACATAGGTCTGGTTGGCATCCCGTCTTCCGTTTGACATTGTCTGCAGACTCACCCAGACTGGAACTTAAAGAGCGAACAAGACCATTCTATGAATACTGCAGACGATAAATACACGAAACTCGCAGGCATGACTCATGAATAAGCGCATAGGTAATTACAAAAACTGTTGAAACAAACATTGAATCACATCAACCTCAACAAAACAACATCATTCCCCGCCTCCCTCTCGAGGATAGATAGTGTTCACAAAGCCGAAGTCTTGAAGTTCCCGTCAAATCTCGTCGCCAAGATCCCCGAAACAGTCACACTGATATCCTCCTCCCGCTTAAACCAGCCGTTATTCTCCGGGTCAGCAACCGATCCGCCAACTTGGACTTTATACCATCTTGTCGCTGTAGTATGGTAGGTTGTCGTCGGGATTTTCCCTACATAGACAAATACATCCCATGCATAAGCGCTATGTGGCGGAGCCGTAAAGTTTTGCGTAAAGATCAGGTCGGTTGATTTGGTGTTTACGGTGGTAGTAGACTCCGTGTGCGTGTACGTGTACTTAAGAGTCACTTCCCACGTGGCTTTGAGGTTTCCCACTCCCGGGATTCCCGTGTCGGCTTCGCGCGTTATCGTCACGTCGATTCCCGCAACGTGTTCTTCAGTAGTGGTGATGGACCATTCGCGTACCGTGCCCACCTTAAAGTCAATGCTGGAGGTCATGGCTTCCGAAGTCTCGTTGCGGCCGCTGCTGTGGTGCTCAAGTCCGTTGTCTATGGACTCTACCCCCGTGGCGGTAACTTTGAAGGGTTTCATGGTTTCCTTGAGCGGAATGAGACCGTCCCAGCGGAATCCGCTCATGACATCGTTGAACCGTAGCTCTTTGAAGTCGAGAACCTCCTTGCACTTCATCCAGCCGTTGATGTTGTCAAACGTGGTTCCTGTTCCATCCGGGTTGTTGATGAGGGACGCGGTCTGGCGGTCGTGAAGGGTCTTCCAGCGGACAGAGGTGACGCGGTCGTTGATCCACCAGCCGTTGATGGAATGGACCTTGGCGGCTTCCCATTCCGCAAGGAAGATGGTGGCGCGACCGCCAATGAAGTTTTCATGCTCAAACATCTCGATCGCACCGCGCTTGAGGTCCACGGTCCGCCAGAACCAGGTGGAGATCTTGTCGTTCATGCTGACCTTTTTGAGATCAATAGCTTCCGTCTTACCTGTCCCAATCAAGTCAAGGCAGACACCACATCCGCGGATATCCGCAAAGTTGACCCCTTCCTCGAGAGGCGTGATGCGCTCGATCAGGGTCACGACGGTGCCGACGGGAAGGTTGTAAGCAACCCAGGTGGCGACATCATGGATGGATGAGGGGACCATGTGTCGCTTCTTTTCGACGTATTCGTCAAGATCGATCATGACTCGTCGGTCTTTACTCCATTCCGAGTCTTTGAACAGCCAGAATGTGTTGGACCTCACCGTTTCAGGGATCGGCGTTGCCGGGGCGGGCAGTGTAGTGAACTCTCTGACAATGTCTGCGTCGTTCATTTTGAATTGTATCCTGAATTTGAAGATGAAAGATGAAGATGGGAAAAACAGGAAAGAGTATCAAGGAAGTTGCCGAGCAAAAGGGCTTTAAATATACTCGATATCTCTCTCTCTCTCTCACTAAACCAGCGACTCAAAGTTCTCGCTAGGAAGGTAGGTAGGTAGGTGGAATGAAAGTGGACTGATCGCGTGGGCTGACTGAATTGGCCGGTACAACCAATCCCACCTGTGAATCTCTGCCGCCATCATATCACGAACTCGCTGGAGGGTTACATGGGCCAATCAGGAAGTAGCACTGCCGTTTGGTTTTACCTGACGATCAAGTGTTTCTTTCTGTGTGGACTGCTGATATACCTGCAGGACAGGTACTCAGCCACGATAAATGTGCCGGAGTGTCAGAATCAGAAGCACTTTGATCATCAGGAAGAAACACTTTGAGGCGAACCTGCCAACATGTCATCTACCGAGCTTTCACTCATTTCAAGACTGCTCTGTTGATGAGACAGCGCATCACTCCAAGTAAATCAAGAGTTTCCTAACTGATAAAGTGACTTCCCGTTAAAAACAAGACAGCCGAGTATTCTGTAAACGAGGGTAAGAAAAAAGAGCGGTCAGAAAAAACAAGCAGTCTGCACAATCTCCGCACCATCTGATCCCGTCCCATCTTTGTGCTCATCACCCAGTCCCCAGCCTTCTCTATAACATCAAGTGGCCAAGTTCTTTGTTAGACCGCCCGCTGACTTAAGAGTGACAGTTATCATTGGGCACAATGCCCGTCTCGCACTTGCCGGCGCCGCCGCACCAGGTAATATACGAGATGGCACCCGTCTCCGAGTCGCAGCTGTACAGGGCATCGTAGATTCTGCTCCCGTCGGTGGTGTTGGCCGCGGCCTGGAGCTCGGCGTACGTGTAGCCTGTGTTTTATCATGTGTTAGTTTTCTGTTCTTTCGGAGACTGGATGAAGTTCAAGAGAAAAGGGGAGGGTACCAAAGTCGCCATTGGCAAGGACCCAGCCGCAGTTGTCATAGGGGTAGCGGCATGGCTTGGTGAAGGCACTGGCGCCGGTGATGGTGAGGGCGGCGACGGCCGTGAAGAACTGGGCGAAGTGAACCATTTTGGTGAGGTGGTTGATAAAGGTTGGAGTATGTGGTTTAAGAGGCTGGTTGAGTTTATGTTTGTTACTGCTGGAAGAAGTGAGCGGTGATGGAGACAAACTGGAGGCAGAGAGAGCAAGAACCTTGGACATATTTATACAAGAAACCTCAACTATTGAATGAGTCTTCTCTCCTCGTCTCTGTTCAACGCAAGAGAGCTGATTCCCCCTCTTCCAGCTCATGCTCCTAACTTGGGACTAGAGGTCTCGGTACCATCGGGAGGGTTCTCCGGCCCTCGCCTCCCCAAGGCAGACTTTCTCACAACAATCACGATTCTTGAATGACCCGTGGTAATGCATCTCCAAGGGCGCAAGCATTTCCGGTCCGAGAAACCGGTTGTCAACCACGGCGCCGGTGAAGATGGATGGTAGTGGCTTGCGATTGGCGCGGATATCTTTGGTCTCAAACTCGGTGACGACGCATACATGTATCTTGAGGGACTATCGAATCCAGAGCCAGAGTTCACCTAGTCATGAGGCAGAGTGAAAACACCAATGTGAGAGCGGTGTACAACAACCATGACGTTCTCACCCTGGCGATGGTGTCTGTGCCCGAAAAGGGGCATGCATCTCGGCAGGGCGTAAAGCGTGGGCTGACGCTCAAGGTTACCTAACGGTCTCTTGTCAGCAGGGTAGGAAGAAGCTGTGCCACTTCAGCACGCCAGTTAGAGCCTTACACAGATGAGGATGTACACACCTTGGGCAGGTTAAGCGAGGCGGGAGCATGAAACGGGCGTACTTTTGTGTGACATGTTCTTGTCTGCAGCTAGATGTTTTGGGACTGTACCTGCCAGGCAGAAACTTCAAGCCACCAAGTGTGCCGCTGCTGCCGCGTGGATACATGCGCGTGTAGCGGTCCGCGGCTTGGTGTATGCATACCCGTTGCAAAGAAAGTGTAGTCTTGACAATAGCTACCCGGTTCATCCGTTGTGTCGTGGGGGCTGCGCCCGAATACCTGGTTGCTTAGTGTGGCCAGCCCAGATCAATCCCCCATGTCGTGGCCGATTCACCATGCGGCATCCCGCTCTACCAAACTTGTCGGAGAAATGGTTCGTCAAATCAGCATCAGCCCACACACCAGGTTTTCCCCCAACCATTCGCACACACAGGGTTAGATCTCGTCCCAGGCAAGGATCGGCGCGTTCGATCAAGGTTGCTGGACCAATCAAACTTGCAACATGAGGCTTCGGATCTCGAGAACTGTTTGTCCGTCTGACAGGAGGGTTATTTTCTCGTTTGGCCGTAGTGAACCCGCCAATCCTGTGACCATTTCCCGTCGGGACTCGCTTAGAACAAACGCGACTCTTACATATGCAAAAGGTTGGAAATGGAAGCATTAATCGATATCAGGGGAGGGCATGACCGCCGGTGATTTTTTTCTTCTCTGCTTCAACTAGCCGCACGGGACAAGCGTGACATTTACTCAGTCACGATCACATTCGACTACCTCCTGAGAGTTGAGCCTAATGCAGTACACGCCAGGTGCGTGTGGTTGAGAGCTAGAGGCAACGGTCGGAATATCGTCTGTGCGGCTTATTCGTATTCCCCGCGTATTGTTCCGCTGCATGCATACATGCACAAACGAAATAGTCCCAACCAAACTCATGGGTGTATCCGGATTGGACTGGATGACATACACGCCATGTAACTTATCTAGGAACGGCCCGAAACGGGAAAATGTTACTGCAACTAGGTGGTAGGTAGGTAGGTAGGTAGTTAGCGGTTTCACTCCCCGGGCCACTAATGCAGGCATGAAAGTATAGGGCCCGCGGGGGCTCTAGAGAATCTAGTATTTGATCCAAGCTTGGCCGAGAATAGTTTCGTCAGCCACTCCCAATCAGGGCTTCCCGTGTGCGACTTCACAGTTAGTTGTCGTCATTACGTCTTGTCATCTCTTAATGCAGTGGCTGCTCTTCTCGTCCCATTCCCACACCACTGGCTCTTTCCCCCGGTTTAGTCACATGCTGGACACCCCTGATAAATGGAAAAGGAATAAAGGAGGGAATCTCGACAAGCACGTGCGATGTGCACAAACTCAGCCACAACAACCACCCGCGTCGCCTTTTAAGGCGAAAGAGCTCCAGGTACAGGTAGCAGCTCGATTTCCAGTACCGAAAATAAAGAAAACCCACCGGTTCAGTTCAAGGTCTGCATAATAACAACTCTTACTTAGGGGCAGGGAACCTGGGAAGGCTCGCTTCTGTGTGCCTGGACATGGTGCATGTGGGAGACTGGGGTTGCATCTGTGTCTGTTGTGAGATAGGGTTACATCTGTGGGGCCCAGCAGATGAGCCTGCGCGGCGCATTCAACCTGTTTGCGCTCTCAACCCTGGAACTGGGCCGGTGAAGGCTAAACTTCGCGCTGGCGTCTCTTTTACATGTTTGAGCGGACGGGAATTCGGACAGTGATCCGAACACCCCAGCTCTCAGCCCCGGCGTTGACAACCCCCAACTCCCCAAACCCTGTGCTATCAACCTTATGCATCATTTCTGCTCACATGATCAGAGTGATCAATAGTATTATCGGGTTTCATTAGTCATAGATTCTTGCACATATGGCTCTTTTGACGTTTGTGGGAGCGGTCTGTTTAAGAATGGCTGTCCACAGCGTTCCAGTGCTTCCAGTAGCAGTGATTAGTCACCGCCCAGCTTGAACATACTAGGTAACAATGTGATGGGGGCAACATTGTACGGCCGTGGAACAGAGAAGAACGAAGCAATAAAAAAGCAAAAGAGAACCCAGCATATAGAGATCCAGCGCATTTATTTTCTTATGATCGAACCCAGGCTCGAACTGGGGACCTTCAGTGTGTGAGACTGACGTGATAACCAACTACACCATCCGACCTTGTTGATGGTAGCAATCTCTTCAGAGAGGGTTGTAAATCGGCGAGGCAGAATTGACGATAGGGCTGTAAGCCGACAGCTTGCTAAAAGACCCCATGTCAACCAGACACAAGCTGTGGTGAACGGCAGTGGACGACGGGATATGTTTTTCGCGTGACTGGTACCGAGCATCAATGACATCGGTGAGAGGGAATTGATACAAATTATGTGCACTGCCTAACCCACTTCAAGGTAGTGATTAGTTGGTTAAAGAGTTATATATAGTGGGTTTTGTGTCAAATCATAGTGAAATAGGTCGCCGCTTCAAAACACTACGCGGCAGCGACTGCAGAACCACTCAAAAAAATGAAGGATCTCGGTAACTCATACGAGCGTGGTTTTTGCCTTTATCCGAAGTGCAATATAATTCTCTTCAATTTCCACAAGGCATTTTGGTACGTGTAACTTTGTCTCATGCGGGGAAATGTATTTGCCACGGGGCCTGGTTCCGGTTATCTCATAATGAGAAGAGAGGACTGCTTCATGTCCTCAGTTCAGGTCTTCTCACTGTCACCTACAGGCCGCAATGAAGATGAAGAAACTGAATTGCAGGTTTTTGCTACCCCTGTTCTGGGGCCTCGTCACCTGCCTGAGCGCCAATAATCCATGCGAAAACCGCGACTTCCGTCCACCAGTTTATTCACTCAGCAATTTCAGGTATCGCAAAAACCAATCCTCAAAAGGCGCAGCCAACTTCACCATAACCGACGTCGCGAATAACTACTCGATCGAATGTGGAAATGCCGAGCTCTCAGGAGATATCAACTTTTATACTCCGGACGACACACTCTGGTATGACTGCGCGGCCCAACATACGATTTCCTCTCCCGAAAAAGGCGATATTATCTCATCATATCAGTTTGGTTATGGATCCAACAAACTGCGTTTGGAGCAGGAGTGGGCTTGCCCGAGGCCAACTGGACTCTATCCGTATGTGAAACAAAATGAACCATGACACTACGTACTCCCGTGCTGAAATACCTGGTAACAGATGGACCTATTTTGCACTCGCAGAGTGGTCATTTACGAAGCTGCTAGACTGCAAAAACGAGACAAATATGAACACCACGAACACGAAGTTGTGGGTGGCCAATTGCACTTGGGCAACGGATGAAGCGGTGAACCGAACGAGCACCGCTTCGTGGATCTTACCAACTCCTGATGCCACTGTCTTCCCTATTCAGCCATCGAACGTATCAATCCACGTGGCTGAAGAATCTCTTAACAGCTCTTGTGTTAGGAGATCATTCACCTACCCCGGATGGTGGGTTGACGTCCCCACGGCCCAGAGCATAAGGATACGAAACATGGCCACGAACTACACTGCCACGTGGTGCGCAACCCCTCCAAACAACGACAAGGGGTCTATATGTGATAGGGGAGCATGGGAAACTCTCGGACTCTCTGGACCCCCTGAGACACAGTTACGGCGGAGCAGCACGCCGGAAATGGTGATCAACCAAACGTGGAAATGCGCCGGAGTCAAGTCCGAATTCAGCAGTTCCGCGTCATTTACTATTCCCAAGAACCTCTCATCTTACCAATCCTTTGAGGTACAGGGTACGCTCTCCAAGCCCGTCGAGCTACGACCAAACAGACCACCGGCACCAAAGGGCATCAAAACACCAGGCTGCACCGCAGCTTCGGCAAACCCCCGCTGGACACTATCGAACATCCGGCAGTGGCAAGAGAGATTTGTGGCGATCAGTGCATTTGTCAGCTTCTTCCGACGCAATGGGACCTTAGATTTTGACCTTTATAACCACGCTAACCAGCTTACCACACATTGTCGCGTCGAAGGCGAGGAGTTGACCAACTATACTGGTTTTCCGCTTACTGTGGACACTATTCGCTACGACAAATGGTTCGACTGCGATGTCAACACTTCCGACCCGCATCAGTTTCCAAAGTACAATGTCTCGACTCTTGTGCAGTTCGACAAGCGCAATGGGTTTTTACGTCTTAATCACACTTGGTTCTGTAGTGATGAGGGGGATGATCAACCGTAAGCAAACACTTTTTCTCACTCATCTTTTATTCTCTCATAGGTATTGTATTGATCCCCATCAATGACAGTCTCTCCTTCAACGCCCAAGCCTCCATCCCGCACCTCCCGCTCCAATGCAACGACACAACCACCCCGGGCACTACGATAGGAAATGCACAGTACCAAACCGAAAGCTGTCTCGTCGCCGGCCCAGTCCCGTTTTCAGAAGTCGCTAACATTACCAAAACCCCGCTTCCACCCGGGGAGTTATCGAGCCCGGACCCGACGCTACGAAGTTGTACAGCTAGTTCGATATTATCCACGGCCTGGCATTTACAGGGGTTAGAGTCCAAAACTGACTGGGGGATATATATCTGGATTCCCGAAATGGAGGGTTTAACGACCTCGCTTTCCGTCACGGTTTTAAACACGGGGTTTGGCAAGCCGTTGGTCACGTACGTGTATGGAAAGGACTTAACGCCGTATGCGCCGTTCAGACCAAATGTCACTTCAACGACGAGTGGTCCTAGAGAACAGAAGTGGCATCCCTGCGCAGGCGGCACGACAGACTCCACTGGGAGTTACAAGAGTGGGCCCGACCCCGTCGGACATGTTAGCTGTATGTTTGCGGTGGATTTGACGACGGGATGGGTGGGCGTGAGACAGAGCTGGATTTGTGATGATAAAGATGCTGAACATCCGTAAGTGACTCCGTACCTATCCTCTGAAAATTTGGCTAACGATGAGATAGAATTCTCTTCGAAGCAGAAGGAGCAGCTTATTTGGATCTCAAGTGCCAAGTGGAACATGGTTGGATCTTCGATTCAATCAGATGCAAGTGGCCAGAGCCAAAAGCCATCCTGCCAACGAGGATTTCCTGGCGAGCGGCAAACAAGACGGTCCAATGAGAGTGGTCCTACATAGGTCTCGAGTTTCAGAAACCCTATCACGCCCACCTAGATAGTTGAATACCTAGTTTGAATCCCCCGCACTGTTCAGCCCCCCCTTTTGCGGCACACATATTCCGCTGGGCTAATTCCGGTGAATGCGCCACTCGAGTACGGCCCAGGCGGCTTGGCACTCCATTTCTCCATGGGCTCCAACTTTGCCATTGCGAGCCCACATACGGATCGAGTCGCGAATGAGATCGCGAATATCCTCATTCCCCACCCAGCCTCCCAGTTCTCCCCACGGCGAAACGGCACTGAATGCACAGGAACCGTAGGTGGCAAGCTTCCTCCACCCGTCGTACAGGTTCACTTTCCAGCTGCCATCGCCGGCAATATTGCGAGACAGCCGTTCGCAGTCCGCTACCGAGGGCGAATCGTCACGGTAGTCATCCAAAGGGGTGGAAGGGCCGCAGTCATTTATACGCTTCGTCAGGGTTGGCGAGCTGTAAACGTTTGGGTATATTAGCTTAGTACTATCTAAGCTATGCCTCTGAATTTAATTTTCAGAGAATGGAATTAAGAGAATAAATCGGCACCTACCCATCTGCCATCGAGAGGATGGAAACGGCAAAAGCCAGCTTGACCAGAGAGAACTTCATGTTGTAAGGGATATGCTGTGCAGCAAATAAAAAGTGCTGCGCTGGTTTCAGGAAAAACTCTAAAGAATGATTTGATAAGACATGGTCGAGAGCTCAAGCAATACTTGTAGCCATTTTCCTAGATCCTTCAGGAATTGCTAGAACAGACGAGTTAAACGGCCCCCAACTCTACACGGTAGCCCAACCGCTTCATACAGATTATGACACCCAGATCCTCTTGACTACGCCGTAGCCAAGACGCAAGCGAGGATATCGAGAGAGACAACCAACTACCTTTGGTGGCCATCTTCGGATGGCTAAGTTGGAATTTACGCCCGACAGGGCTGGGAATGATGATAAAGTATGCGGACCAGAGTTTTTAATAATATATTCTGCTGTAAAGCTGTTGCAAGCGCAGCAATAGGATGCGGTCGAGATAAGGGTATATAGGCTCATCCAAATGAAGTTGGCACAGGAGCTCAGAAACGGCGCCGAGGGGATAGTCGCTTCTTGACAGGGTAGTTACAAGTACTTGTAGAACATTTGGACATATACAGCGTCAGGCCGGGTTCTTTCTACTAATACTGGTAAGGCAGGTTACCTAGATAACCAGAGGTCATATGAAATTGGCCCTCTCCATCTCCACACTTGCCAGAAGAAACGGACCAACTCCAATGAGCGAATTCTCCACCACCGGAACACCAGTGTAGTACTGCAGAGTATTAGCATCGACTGGAGCCACGCAAAACTCAGGAATAGGCAGGAGCACTCGCCTTGAAATCCCCGTTTCCATCCAAACTCCCCACCCTCACCGTCCCCTCCCAGTTCAGCGTACCGCCCGTGCCATTTCTCGCCACAAACTTGTCAACCATCAACTTATACCCTTTCTTCACAACCTCGATCATATCCCTCGCTTCTTCGTCCCCAGAAAACAAGCCGTTTCTAGCCCCC
>Ga0247760_1001894_pt1 | contig 17576 bp, 20 predicted proteins | sample UWRJL171409R4_FD_179936 | JGI IMG/M metagenome (GOLD analysis project Ga0247760, IMG submission 179936) | Plant litter microbial communities from Arlington Agricultural Research Station in Wisconsin, United States - UWRJ-L171-409R-4 | ecosystem: Environmental > Terrestrial > Plant litter >... | reverse complement strand
ATGGGTGAGTAATGCATTGTTAAAGTGGCGGTGGGCAAGTTGTCGTGAATGATACAGAATGTTCCAGAACAGGGGGGGGGCCAGAACAGGGGGGGTCAACTTAACCCTTCTCACCACCTACAGACGGGCACCTACGAACGAGAAAAGCAACCCCTGATGAAAAAGCTCAAACTCATCTTCCTCTTCAATCCCCTTACCGAATGGATCGACACCACCCACCTCATGCGTCTCTACCTTCACGACGAGTCCAACAAGCAAGGCAAAGTTGAAGGCACCTCCGACTCGGCCAAACAAATCGCCAAGTTCGTTCGCGACTACGAGATCAACATGGAGGATTTTACCCCCTCGGATATCGACAAGTACACCTCCTTTGAAGATTTCTTCACTCGCAAACACAAGTCCGGATCCCGCCCGATTGATTCTCCCGATGACGCCTCCCGCGCGGTCTGCGTCGCTGATTCCCGCGTTGTGGCCTATGAATCCGTCTCCGAGACCAAGGAACTGTGGATCAAGGGCCGCGATTTCAGCATGACCAACCTCGTTATGGACACGGAGCTGGGTGCTCAGTATGCCGGAGCTGCGGTGGCGAGTTTCCGTCTCAGTCCACAGGATTACCATCGTTACCATTCCCCCGTCACGGGAAAGATTAAGCTGTTTCGGAGTATCCCCGGTGATTATTACCAGGTTGATGCGGTGGCGCTGCGGAGTGATGTGGATATTCTGACAAGGAATAAGCGGCAGCTAGTAGTGATTGAGACGGAGGAGTTGGGCGAGGTGTTGTTTGTGGCGATTGGTGCTACGGATGTAGGGTCTGTTGTGTAAGTCTTCCCTCCGAACTGATGAGGTATGTGGACAGGATTGATGCAAGCAGGATCCACGAGAAATATCGCCAACCCGGCCAGGAGATATCCAAAGGCGACGAGCTGGGCATCTTCCAGTTTGGAGGATCCTCTATCATTGTGGCGTTCCAAAAGAATAGGATTGTCTTTGATAAGGATCTTGCCGAGATGAGCAAGAAGAAGATCCAGGTTGCTGTTGAAGTTGGGATGAGTTTGGGGAGCGCGGCTTCGTATTCGGGTTCGTCGTCTACAGAGTCTTCGGCAACGCCGTTGATAGGTCCATCGCCGCCGGGAGACAAGTCGTATGCTGCTGCAGTGAAAGAGGATAAGATTGACTAAAGTGAGATGGCTGTACCAGGGTTTTTGCGTGGTTGCGTGTATGAGGAGCGGAATCAGAAGTCGTTATGAGGAATGGGAACGGTTCGGAAGGGCTGAGGAAAAGTAACCAAAAATGGATGTAAACGTTGGGATCGAAAATCCCACAACCCTCATGGTTTGTTTAAGTTGGTTTATAGTCATTTTGTTGCCGAGCTGGTGGACTGTGACACTCATACCCGGTCTCATGCTCTGGTGTGGTGTCAATTATTGCGTGAACTTGTACGTCTATTCATCCCACATAATATGCGACCTACAGATTATGAACATTGCACCATGTCAGAACCTCAAAACCTGTTTTTCCGGCTACTTGAGTACCTAATGTCATGCACCAAGCGCCATATCTATCCCATCTTTACCCAAAAAATATTATACAAATTTTCATGGATTGCTCAGTCAGTTCGTCGGCCGCAACGGCCTATGACGAAGAGACTTGGTAACCCAGCCTGAAGTAGAAGCACTACCTGGTCAGCTAGTTGTTCAACTTTAACAGTCCAGTCACCGTACGGGTGACAACATGCGGTCAAGCACCAACGCGGAGCCTACCTACCTACCTACCTACCTTACTTTAGGTACCTAGGTAGGTAGGTAGATATGCAGGTACAAAAAGGTAGGAAAGGTAGGAAAAGGCAGGAAAGGGTGGGAAAAGGTAAAGTACATACTGAAAAAGAAAAAAAAGAAAAGAGCGAGGGAGATGAATGCAATCACACTCGACGGAGTATGTTGTGGACACCCCGAACTAAGGTCCTCAAATGGACATTATTGTCTCTCGCCTGACGGGCATGCAGATTCGCAACGCGGATCTGTAACCACACGAGCGCGACCGATATGAAGATGGCGAAGACGGAAATGGCCACGGAGACGATACTGATTATCGAGTTTGTGTCTAGCTCCATTTTTGTATTCACGTTGGCAGTGGTGGTGGTGGTGGTGGTATCTCCTATTTCTGTGGGATTGGGATTGAGACTGAGAGATGTAGCGGATAGAGTTGAAGTTGAGGTTGATGGGAGAAGCATGGCGTGCAGCAATCGGGTGCTCTCCAGTCCTCTGTTGCCAGGAGGGAAAAGTTTGTTCAAAGTTTGGAGAGAGACAAGGACCTCTCTGAGCAAGTGGGTTTTCTTATGTGCAGTGAAGATCTTGAAAGTTGACAGTTCTAGGTTGGTATGGTGCGGATACTAAGGGAAGAAAAAGTTGGACTGCATCCGGGGCGGGCTAACTGGGGAAAATGGCTCCAGGCCGTTGCTGGCCCATCAACTTTTGTTTTCTTAGTCGTGCTCACGGGGTGATAACTACGAACTGCGATGGCTGTGTCAACAATGTGTTGTGGTGAGTGCACGATGAAACAGCAAGTGTTTTTGGCCAATAGGAGATTGCGAATGGATCCATCACTGCGAACTGCGAGCTACAATGACAAAACATCAGTCTCACCAAGTACTAAGCTCAAAAAGTTATGTGAAGACGCCAAGAAAGTAAAGAGTGAAGATTTAGCCTGCTGGCTTTTGACCTCGTCGTGATTGTCTGTTGCTCTCGTTGTCTAAGAAGAAGGTTTCATCAGTCAAAAGTTCGAGCTTGGTTCGACCTCGCAGTTCGCACTTGGAGTTCTCGAGCGATTGGCTCTGCTGCGCCCCTCTGTTGTGCCCTGGAAGCTCGTCTAACATTCCTATTTGAGAGCCCTGGAAAATGCTGGGTGTACCCAAACGGGATTAGTCGCCTGCCACACCTGCGGGTTCCTCGTGGTCGCAATCTGGAACGAACCGGAACATTTGACCCTGAGCAAGACCAAGTCGACATGGACGCGCAAGATCAACCACCATCCACTCCTAGTCCCAGAAGGGGAAGACCGCTGAAGAATGGCCATCAGGCAAGGGTGAAATGTGACACGTGCCGAAGAAGGGGCGTCCGCGTACGCACTCCCATTCATGTTCATTCCCAATCTTCAATCCTAAACCTCCCTTTCAGTGTAGTCCCGAGAGAGATACGCCAATAGATTTGGAGTGCGATACTTGCAAAAAATCAGGCAGGGTCTGTAACGGATACACAGCCTTGACAAGGCGAACCAAGACGCCAAAGAAAGCCACTCCACTGGCGAATGTGCGCCGCCCATCGACGCCGGAACATGCAGAATCGTGGGTCTTGGAGTCTTCCCAGACGCAGAGACGGGGTTACCATTCAAGGGAATCTACCACGACCCCAACTAGACGGCATCAGCGACCGGGACTAGAGGCGATCCCGCTCGACCCATCCCTCCTGGAAAGTCCAAGTAGACTCACGCCGATTCTGCCGAGGGTCGATCCCATCGACTATGGAGATCTGTGAGTTGAAGCTGATAATCTCTCTATCGGCCCGTCAATGTTAATATTCTGGTCTCTTAGAGTGGAGGTTACCGAGCTTTTCGTAGTTCTCGGTACCGAGCTTGCGACACAAACTCGTCAGTACCAGAGGTTGAACGACTTATTCGGTCCATCGTCCGGAGCATCATTACCAGAGGCCCTGATGATTGCCGTGCGGGATCTTGCTGTGTCGTTGGCGGGGGAGCTCCACTCGAAGGCCGGCACGGCGCAACCCCGAAGTGCTGAGCGGTTGTTGTTGGACCAATTTCACCCGTTGGTGCAACTGCCCGAAGGATCCTCCACGTACGACCAAGTGCGTGAAGTGAACTTTCCAGAAAGGGTGATGAAGCTTGGATTCTTGGGAAGCGATTTCATGCGTCTGACATTCGAAATTCACCAGTCCGGACAGGACCTTTCATCGGATAACCTTCTGGCACTCCCGTGGCTAGAATTTGTGAGCAGGATACCTCTCATCCAGAGGAAATTTAAAATCGGAGTCGATATTTCCGATCTTGTTGCCAAAGAGCGACCCTGGCTCCCCGCGGTCTTGATGTGCGGGAAGTGGGGATGCGACTATGATTCTGAGTCGTTTGTCAACTTCTCGTTTCTCTGGAATTGGATGAGGGCTGACGTGCAACGTCTTCTGAGGAGCCCCGCAGCTCTTCTCTCCATAGCAGACGAGGAAAGTGCGATGGCGGCGTTTCGGGACCAAGGGTGGGACCTGGAAGTGCAGGACCGATTCGGGCACACATTTCATCACGCTGCTGTGCTGGCTGATCCGTGGGGCGGCAGGGTACGCGTCTTGATCAGCGACGGAAGTCCCCTAAAGGTTTCGGCAGGTGGCAAGACGGTTTTGCATTATGCTGCTGCGGTTGGCACAGGATTGGATGCGAGCTTTTTGTGATGGTCTTTGCTTGGGACATGTAGATTTGAGGGGGTGATGCCTGAGGCTGTTCACAACGAGGAATGCACAATGGTAGGACTAGGACCCCGCCGCTTTCCTCACTCATGCTTGCCGATTTGGGTTTCCTCTAAATGGTCCATCTGCCGTCCTACTCTCGTTTCGATGCATTCCATCATTGCTCTAGAGGATCGACAATCGGAAGGTAATATGTTGTTGATCATGTGGCGTCGCTGGATTCGTGTTTGCTCCAACACCCACAGCACAGTATATGCAAGAGCCTGAAGGAGAATACAGACTTTTTCCCGAAGCGGCTTATCGAGCTGCTTTACGATGGAAGATGGAAATTGACTGAGTGGGACACAACCGCATCGAGCCCCGGAGAGTACCTGATTCTGAGCCACTGTTGGGGTTCCGAGTTGACGCAACAAGTGTGTCTTACTGCGGCGACAGAAGCTGGTTCCCTCATTGTGAAACCGGTTTTAATGCTTCCAGATACCTACCATGATGCAATTGATATTGCCCAATCGCTGGGCTACAAATATCTGTGGATCGATTCTCTCTGCATCATCCAGGGAGACCCGAAAGATTGGGAAGAGCAATCCTCCCTCATGGGCTTGATTTACAAACACGCAAGCTGTAATATTGCTGCTACGTGGGCCAAAGATGGACCCCAACGTTGTTTTAACGACGGAAGAGACCCTGCTACGCTGGCACCAACGTCAATCATACTTCCCTCCCTCCAAACCATGCGGCGGGCAGAATCCTACGTCATGCTTCACCTTGGGGGAACTGGGCCGACAAAGTCCATAATGCACCCCTTAACTGTCGGGCATGGGTTTTGCAAGAGCGGTATATGGCGAAAATGCAGCTTAACTTCACTACAGACGAGGTGTTTTGGGAGTGCCCCCAATTCACTGCTTGTGAGCAGTACGCCAGCGGTATTGCACAAAATCGCGTTCCGGGGGGGGGGGCGACACTTTCAAGGGCGCAAGTGTTAAGCCCCAACTCAGTCACCATCGCATTCAAACGCTTCGCCGAGTCTGGGGTGACGTCGTCCAAAAATGCAGTTCATCGGAACTCAGCTTTTCCAGAGATGAACCAATAGCGGTTGCGGGCATCGCGCAAGAGCTTCGAACTCGTCTTGACGACATCTATCTAGCCGGGTTGTGGAGGAAAGACATTCACAAGTAACTCTGCTGGCGCTGGAAACACTGCGAGGACCATGTTGGCGCAAATAACAGAGCTGACCAAAAACGGGCGCCTACTTGGGTCTTGGCTCAACGTTGACGGTGCTGTGGTGCCAGATGATAATTACTATGAGGATGAGGACTGCGGATCACACAACTTTCGTGGAGATATCAGATGCGGTGGTGAACAATTCCCACCCGTCCGGCTTGTCCGGCTTTCTCTCTGGGATCTTGCGCATCCGGGGACTTTGCGTGTCGTTGTCATACTCCGATTGTTTCACTTGGGATAATCAAAGAAATGGGCTTGTTATTCCCATCAACATTTTTTTTGGGATGAGTGGGAGCGTAAAGCGTCGGACGATGAAATGTGGAGAGCTAAGCAACAGACTCCGTGCCGGGCAGAGGCAGAACTGGTATTCTTGATTGTGAACGGGAAGCAGTATTACGATGGTTATGACTTTCTTGAGGGTTTAGTTCTAGCCCCAGGACGTGATGGCACATTCAGTAGGTGGGCTGCTTTACCCAAGAGTATCGCGGTGATCCGTTTCTTAGAATTATTGCAGACAAGGTTGGCGCAGAGCATTCCACCGGGATGCTTGAAAGGTTGAACGTCAGGAACCCGGGGATTTCAAACTGGATACAGACGATTACTATCATATAGGCATAAAGGCGGGGAGCACCTGCGGCACATAGGAACACATTTCTATGTGCTAGTAGGCAGATCAGCTCAACACGGACTCACAGGCATGTCCGAGCGAAAACGGATGATCTTGAAATCCTTATTAAAGTACCCGGTATGATGAGACTCAGTTGGTTGCCTCTGCGCAAGTGCGCCATGAAATTATTTCAACCTTGAGTAAGGGGCGACTCCAGATCTTGGCGCCCGCGCAATTTCGCGTGGTGTTAGGGGTCGGCAGACCGTACCAGTGACCCTCATCCTCCTTCGGCCAAGCAATGCCCGAAAAGGAAGTGCTGCGGCCTCCAAATTCACCGAGTCTGTTCAACAGTTCGGTTTGCGCGGTGGCTTGCAGAACATAGCCGCCAGTGGCGTAAGTCATGTTTCAGCTCAGACCCTTACCCCTATTTCCAGGAGCTCACTCAAAAACGGCACCACTCTTCTCTTCCCGCTGTCCCGTCCATTTGATGGATCCACCCCAAATTCTCAAAGCAAATCGACAAAGCGGTCAAGACAGTCCTACAAATTAGCTGATACATTCGAGTACAGGCACTAGACCATGGTCGGTAGAAGCCCGCGACTCTCCGCTTTTTCCGAACCTCGCGCTCACGTCAGGCTGTAGCCGCTTCGCCAGATATACCCCGCGCCTCAATCGCGCCCTTCGGACTCGGGCGACACGGCGAGGGTTGAGTAAGTTATTTGTTAGGCTCCCAGTCGTTGGGTCTCTGTGCTAACTCGAGACGCCCCAGCATCTTCGCTATCCACGGTTTAAACCCCCGTAGCAAGGACGATGCCACACACGCCTGGGACACGTGGCGCACCCCAGCCGGGCCTCAGGGACACCTGTGGCTTCGTGACGACCTCCCCCAGTACATTCCTGACGCGCGGATTTTCATCTACGAATACAACTCAACGGCGGTATACGGCAAGGACAAGGATACCTTTGTAGGAAAGGCCAATGAGCTGCTCGAATCCATCCGGATCAAGCGGCCCGACCGAGCCGAATCAAGGCCCATTTTGTTCCTCGGCCACAGCTTGGGGGGGCTCTTGATCAAGCAAGCGCTGATCAACGCGCACAACAACCCAAAATACACGCCGATCAAGGAAGCCACGACAGGGCTGGCCTTCTTCGCGACGCCCCACAACGGCGGCGACTGGAAACTCTTGAGTCTTGGATACGTAGCAGCCAAGATCGCCGTTGCCACCGGAATCCAGCAGGGAGACGACATATTGGAGACACTGAAGAAGGGCAGCATCTTCTCCGACATTATGCAGGAGCAGTTTCGGCAGCAGCTGATGAAGTACGACATCATCTCCTTTTGGGGAGCGTGGGACAACGTGGTGCCGCCCGAGAGCGCCCGCCTGGGGATGCCCGGTGACCGCGAGAACGTTGTGAAGCTGAATGCGGACCACAGTGGCATTTGCAAGTTTGGTGCGAGCCAGGCGGACCAAGACAACTTGGAGTTTGTGCAGTTCAACATCAAGGACATTTACAAAAAGGCGCTGCAGAAACCCGCGTCCGGTTTTCACGGCTGGACCCCCGACCATCATCAGCCAGGAAGTTACCCCGGACCCCCACCTCCCCAACAAGGAGCAGCGGGAACCTCAACGCCTCAGCCTCCTCCGCTTCCCCCGCGGTTCGCGGCCCCCCCGCCCTCGCACGGTAAGACGCCAGATGTTGGCGCCCAAGCCGCCGGCACACAGCGCATCACCGGCGTCGCGTACGAGCCCACCAGCACCGACGCCAGGTCCTTACAAGTAGCGGGCCACAAGAACGCTGGCCGCTGGGAGCAGGCTCGACAGCTTGAGCAGCATATGATGAACGAGTATCATCGAACTCTCGGCACCGCTCATCGCACGTCGTTGGCCGCCGCGTACGACTACACCGCGACCACCATTAATCTCGGCTATCTTGAAGAGGCCTCTCGGTGGGCCGATTGGACGTTCCAGACCAGTAGCAGCGCACTGGGCCCAAAAGACCCCGTCACGCTCAAGGTCAACCGCATACGGGGAGTGGTCCTTAACATTCGGGGCCAGCATCAGGAAGCCGAGAATATTCTTGCCGGCACCCTGGTGGAGCAGCAAGACCTTCTCGGCGACGACCACCCCGACACGCTCGAGACGGTCAAGGAATTGGCCATGTTGTGGCGCACGATGGGCAGGGTGAAGGATGCCGAAACCAGGCTCCAGCATCGCATGGAAACCATGACGAGGATCCTCGGCGAAAACCACATCCGCGTCGCCGACGCCGCTATGGACCTCCTTTCGCTCGCGCTCCACGCCCAGCGAGCAAGCCATCACGCTGCTTCATTTTTCGGCAACAGCCAGTTCGGCCAGGTAGCTATGCTGATTGACGACATTCACCGACGCCTTCGCGATTCGGTTGGGCCGCAGAACCAAGTCACCATACGGGCTCTGAAAATTTGCGGCGAGGTCAGGCTCACCAGCGGGGAGACAACAGCGGCGTCGGATATGCTCCGCCGCGCGCTATCCAACGCGGAATCGCTGCTCGGACCGGACCACCCGGAAACGATGGCTGTTGTCTGCTTGATGGCCGCCCTCTGCAGCCGACAGGACGGCGGCGGCGGCATATCGTTCACCACGGTCAGTACGCCAACGATGCGACCGTGGCTAGAGCGCTACGCCACATGGCTCGAGCAGCACTTGGGTCTCAACATCCCCGAGACGCGCCAGACGCTCAACCTCCTAGGTTTATCCTACATGTCAGAGAAAAAGTACTACGAGGCGGAGCGGTATTACGAGCGGCTTGTACAGTCGTATGGGGGAGTCCATTCCAAAGCGGCCCAGGATGCCAACCAAATGTATCAGCTTTGCCGCATGAACACCAGCCTCAATCGCCGTGCTGCAGGTGGCGGCGCCGACCTGGCCGGACTGTTCTCGAAGCTCGGATTCCTGGGGAAGTGATTGATGGATGAACTATTGTTTTTTTGATGTTTTTAAACCAAAAGCCTGGCCGGGGGTTGGGGACACGTTTTACATGCGATGGGATAGGATGCATGAGGGAAGACTCTAGGCCCGATTTAAAGGCGATTATTCGACTTCTTGTTGTGGCGAAAGAGCTGATAATTGGTTGCTAGCTGCCCTGTATCGTTCGGGACAAGGTGTCCCGAGGTAGAGAGGTCCGATGTATAGAATAGCAGCTGCGGCACAGCTCACCCACATAATACTCAATGCTCATCTTATTTCAGTCTTTGCTCCAGCATTTGCTCAATTTGCGGTGCCTCATGCATGCATGCTGGGAATTACTTCAAAATCGGTTTTGCAGTGGGCTATGTCCCTCTTGCCATCTGCTTGCGCGATTTCTTGTTCAGCCTCTCCTTAGGGGGCCCGGGTTCCTCCCAGCGTAGTCGCTCTAATTATTTTGTAGTCCTTCGGTATTCTTTCCTCGAAGCCGCCTTTTGAATGCTACAGTTATGGGATCTAGCTTGTCGGCACGGAAAATGCAAATAAATAAAGCGCGCTACATAAAGTCAAACTATCTAGATAAAGTGAAGGGAAACTGTCGATGATAAACCAATATGCAAAGGGCCAAAACCCTCCAAACTTTGCTTCCCCGCCCCCCTTTGTCAAATAACTATTGCCATGGGGATCCGAGTTTCCTGCTAAAGACGGCTAGTGTAATGGTTAGTTAGTCCCTTATACGGAGGGAGGGTAAGCATAATAACTGATCGATAGATAGCTTAGCCTGTAGTACAGAGCTTGTGTGGCATCATGCCAGAGCCATGCAAGCCGGGTTGTGATGGCGAAGTTGCTCAAGTATGTGGGGTTGGAATCAGCATGCTGGCCATTCGAGGCAGCTGCCAGAAACCCTAAAAGGACAGAGGACGGCAAAAGCATGCTGGGTCTGCTGCTCCACGCTTCATCATCATCATCAACCAGGCCGCAGCGGGGTCTAGGAGGGGGGTCATCAGAGCGGCGGCTACAGACTGACAAAACAGGCTTGAGTTACTGACCAACGAAGCCATCTTGTTTGACCTCACTGAGGATGTGGTGGTGGCAATCACCAGCAATCCCGACCCGCAGAGCCTCCGTGTCTTGGGGTGCCTTTTGGCTCACCGTGGCTCTAAGCTTGTCAAAAGTCACGGAGGACATGCTGTACTCGGCCGCCAAGCATCCATGCCAGGCTGAGATGATGGTGCGATTGCTCTTTCAACATGGTGGCTCTAAACGGGACAAGCGAAACAGTCGCCACGACGGCCTTGGCAAACGAGGCTGCCGCCTTGGGGTTGATCAAACACTTCTCCCAAAACAATTCGTTCAGAGTCACCGAAGGAGTGGTAAAAGCCGCGGCAGCGAACAAATCTTGCGGCCACCAGCTCATTGAGCATCTGATCGCCACACGCCCAGCAAGACGTGCAAGCGACAGAGGCTGTACTGAAGGCTGCTGCAGCAAATGAGCAACAAGGCCACAAAGTTCTTCGGGCTCTTTTGGACAGGGCGCAAGTGTGAAATACCCGGTTCTTTCAAGCAGGGTCTTCGGAGCCTCATAGTTGATATGATTGTTGATATCACCGAAGGTGTTCTCAAAGTTGCGGTCAGGAACGAGGGCCGGCACGCACGCGACATTTTCATGCTTCTTCTAGAACATGGGGCTCGAGGTTTTGTGACCGAGGCCGTCATGAACGGACTTGCAGGTAACATCTACAACGGGCACACGCTGATGAAAACCCTGGTTAACTACGACGAAGTCGCTGATGGCCCACATTACTTTGATGTGAGCTACTCGATACTGTCGGCAGCCGCCGCAAATAAGGACTGCGGTCACGAGGTTCTCCAGTGCATAGAACGGGGGCTCGGGGAGCTCCCGGACAGTGAGATTGTAGAAGAGGTCATGTTAGCGGCAGCAAGCAACAAGCGACAAGGCAAGGACATGATTCGGTACTTTATTCAGACTGAAGGACGCGAGCTCCCTATTACCAAGGAGGTTTATGAAGCCGCACACCGAAATAATGGCTGTGGGAAGGATATTCTGCTCTTGCTAGAGAGGTGGGAGCTGGGAGACTATAGTGGCGAGATATAGCTTACTTTAGGTTTCTGCTCTATAGAGAAAACAGGGAATAAGAAGGGCTCCATAAGTGACCAGAATCAATGGAGATCAGTGTCAAGAGGTGTGCGGGTATCTGTGGATGCGTACTTATGCGGGTGTTGATGGACGCCCCTTTTATTCACATGGACCTGGGGCAGTGATAAATGACCCTCCATATTGCATGGGGCACCGGAGCCGGAGTGTTTACGGGGCTTGTAAAGCCGTCTGACTTGACGCTGGCTGATCCCTTTATGTGCTCTGGTTGGATGGCCACAAGAGCAACTCGCTCTTGGGGTTCCTTTGCTCATGTGCGGAACTTGTGTGGTCCAACCTACCTACCCAAGACCAGATGAATACTTACTAACACTAGGATAACACGCGGCGGCCCCCAGTAGACTTTGTAGCAGGGACATGTTAAATACGACCTTGGATGCAGCTGTCGATAGGTACCTGCCTACCTAGGTATCCTCCGTCCGGCCCTTGGCTCGGGAGTCTCGGGGTTTGGGTGTGCCTGCTTTGAGGCCTTGCCTTGGTCGATCAACCTAGTTGTCGTAAGTAAAGTGATAATGTGATGCCGTCGCTGGAGGAACTAGAGGCATGAGCTTGATTATTAGAAGGTCTATTTTCTATGTGTGAGCCCCGGCGGGAGCTGGGGCGAGTTGTGGTTTTTATATACAAAGGAAATAGCTCAGCCACAGCTGAGAGCAAGCTCTTGGTCACAGGTGGCTCAGGTGGCTTGACTAGCTCCTTGGCACGACAGATAACTATCCGTATCCCGCCGGGATTTGTGTCGATTCGTGGTCATGTTACCCCATATGTGTGGTCAGCGTGTGCTCTGGTTGGTCCCCGTGTGGAATCCTTGCAGAGGCCGAGGAAATACTGCCCTCCCCTCCGGGTGTTACACATGTATAGCGGTCAGTCAGTCTACGGAAATAAGGATCGAGGGAAAGTAAAAGGGAGGGAGGGAAGAAAGGGAAGAGCTCCGTTATGAGTAAAACTATAAATTCTGGATCACGAGCCCGATTTTGTTTCTTATCAGCCCTCATCCCTTCTTCTTCTTCTCTCCCTGGACAATACCATCACCGCACAGACTCTCCCTCAATCTCACTTTAGACAAAAAAAAAAAATTTTTTTTTTTTTTGGCGCTGCACGTATTGAGGCGGGCAGGGACTGGACCCAGTTTTATCATCCTATCCGAGGCCACCTACCAACATTGACACCAACACCAACAAAATGCGCCCTCAACTCGTCGTCACTCTCTTCATCACCCTCTCGAGCGCCATTGCCACGCCAGCAAGCTTGATTCCTGAGAAACGGGGTGGCGAAATAGACTCTCGACAAGTCGCCGGACGATGCGAATGCTCGCGAACCGGAGATGGGAAATATGTCTGCACGCACGCACTGGACGGGAGTCGGGATATATGGAGCGATTGTCGCATTATCATGGGGAGATGGTTCTGCTGCGTGACGGGGCCGTGTTGTGCTACCCCGGCTTGTGATTGGTTGGCAAACTGTTAGCTCTCTCTCTGGGACCTAGTACGAGGTATATGTATTTTTGCGTTTTCAATGCTGGATCTTGTAGTGGTCATTGAACTGCATGCGCTCTCTCAACCCCATGGCACAGCAACAAACTTGGCTCCATGTAAGCATATCCACTCAACATTCTAGTTGAGACAAGTGAATGTGCCAACATTAAAAACGAGGAGTTGATTGTTTACTTTTGCACACAACCCGTACAGATGATCGACGAATCACTTGTCGAGGAAAAAAATTAAAAATAAAAATAAAAACCGCACGAGGTTTCTGTGATGTGAGGACATATCACATCACATTCTCCTGGACTAGGACCCCTCACGCGACCTCCTCTGGCCAGAATTCCTTTCTTTCTGATAATACCATTAGTAGATATAAGAACAATACACAAATAACATTTCTGTTGCCGAAGGAGTTGACGTCGTTCCAACGCTCGCAACAGATTGCTATTATATGTAAGAGCTAGAACCTGTTCTAGAAGTGGCTCCCGAGGAGGCAAGCGCGAGTTCCAAGTCCAAGCGCGTCATGAAGAAGAGGGAATTACCTAGCTGATTAGAAAGTGCGGTAAAGGGTTGCGCTTATAGCTGCAAGTACCTAGGTACGTAAATGGAGGGAAACCCATTACTCTGGGAGTTAACTGGTGGTACTAGTTAATTAACGTCGTACATAAGGCACAAAGCACGCTGTATTCGTTAGAAATCCCTCTGCCGTGCTAGCCTCCACTCCTGCTCCATTTTATACGCTCGTGCAAGTGCACCCGTGTCATCATCCTCATCCCCGCTCCCTCCCACCATGCATTGATGATCGCTGATGGTGTTAATCGCTTTTAGCGCATGGCCGCTCATCACATCTGGGAGCCGACGCCGATTGGGAAACACTCTTTCAACCAACACTATCCAGACCCTGGGAATGCCGTGCAGGAGTGATATAGCTACGGTAAAAGCAGCATAAAAATCAAGCATCTCGAACTCTCTAGATATGGGGTCTAAACCACCGCCATCCGCCAAGCGAAGTTGAGCGCGCATATCTTCAAGATACTTGGCGATGACTGGGTCGGCTTGCAGCGCGGCTCTGAGAGTATGTATCGCGACGAGCAGAGTGACGCATAGACCCATCTGGATAGCAGTCATCAGCACACGAGTCAGCACTCGGAGCTTGATGCTGATGCCCCGGTGTCGCCAGAGGTACGTATCGGAGCGTCTTAGCCTCAAGCACCAGTAGGGAATCGACTCGACAAGAGTAATAGCAATGGCTGCGGACGAGAGAAAGATGATTGCGGCCCCGACGCCGTTATATTTGCGGAGAGCGACGTTTTTGGCGTTCTGGCCCGTGGCGGGGAACGCAGAGAAGCCGTTGCCGCCTTGGTCGAACTCAGTGTCCAGCTCGTCGAGGCTGAAGGGGTATGTTATCGGCGCGTTCCCCGTCCTAGAGGTGTGCGCCCCGGGAAGGCGTTCGAAGAGGATTAAAATGAGAGGCCATAATTTGGATATGGTGAATATGCTGTTGAGTGCTGCCTGCCGTTTGAAATCACACAAGGTATTCACAAAGTATTGGTCCTCCTCGAAGTTTTCCCGCATCCACTGCTGTTGCTTGGGGATCTGAGAGGGCTCTCTGCTGCACAGCTCAGACCATGGGCTGCACCGTTCGCACATCGGGCCCACGTCGCCTAAGGTCAAGTAGTCGGCCTGAAGTCCTTGTTTTGCAGCTGAATGAGTTGGGCATTAGGTGGGAGAAAGATTTGCATGTTGAGCGCTTTTGAAAAAATTTCCCCATTTGTTCCCCGCTATCGTAGCAGACCGGCCATGCTAACAACGGAAGTGGTTGATGTGACTACGGATCGTAGCCTCAGTTGTTAGAGGAAGCGTTAGCCGATGACATAACATGCATACAGTATCATGCGTCGTGGCAACTGGCCAGCCAATCGTAGCTTCCCCACGTGCTTTTAGTTCTCCAAGCAGAAGCAGCGATCCGTCCAAAAATATTTGCTCCATTTTGTGCTTGCTCTCTCTTTAGCGGGCGTCCATTCCATCGCACGCATTACCAACCTGACCTGAGCGGCTTTCCAATCACGCGCCGGCATCCACAGGACGGCAAAACCGACTACAGTCATGAGCCTCTGCTCCTCCTGCCAGGTCTTCGATCTCCGGTCGCTCACGCGCACTGACCGTCAATGGAGGAACCTTCTGGCCAAATCGGTGCTGGCCGCGGCGCAGGGCGGTTGCTCGTTCTGCGGGCTTCTTGTAGAAATCATGGATCAGGATGCCGAGGCCCGAGAGATGATGCGCAGCTTAACAAATGCGTGCTGGTTGCGATTATATTTCGAGCCAGGGGATAAACACCCCCACCATGATAAGGGCCTCAGGATTCGGTGGCTGCACACCACCATGTCCCACACAGCAACGCCGCCCGCCTTTCCTACTCGCCCCATAGGATACCACGTCCTTCACGTGGCTGCTGACGAAGGCAAGTCAGAAATGCATACCTACCTACCTCCCTACCAAGTACCAACCAACCAACCTAGAATGACTGAGGAAACCATGCCTTAGCGTACTGGTAGCAAGACATGGGTGCCTTGCTAACTTGGGTGATCAGGCACACCAGCAGCCGTCTCGGGAGATGTTCGCGGCCGGTATGTGGAAGAATCGTCGCCCCTTGATAGCATTGAATTGATCAAGGACTGGTGGTTAGGCTGCGAGGCGCACACCTCATGCTCCCGTACACTGTCAGGGCAAACCATTCATTCTCACAAGACCCCGTTGCCGAAGCGAAGCATCCGAGTTACCGCTTCATCAGCCAAAGGCTCAGATCTCAATCTCGCGCTCGAGGAAACGGCGGGAAAGGTTGGTCGATATATCCGTTTGTCGCATCGGTGGGTGCAACCAGACACGGCCATGTCCTCGACAACCACCTCCAACTTTTCCAGCCGCGTTTCCGGCGCCGGTTTTGGGGATTTGCCGCATCACTTTCTGCAAGCGTTCCGAATCGCAGCCAGATTCGGAATCCAGTATGTCTGGATTGATAGTCTTTGCATTATCCAGGATGCCGCTGAGGATTGGGAGGCCGAGTCGACGATGATGGGTGGATATTACCAGCTAGCTGCCTTTACCGTGATCTCTACCTTTCCTACCCCTGATTCCTATGCCGATTATCTGCCGCCGAAGCCGAGGAGTCTTGCACGCCTCCCGTACCTGGACCATACGGGGGGGCGAAAGGGCTTCTTCTACGTATATCCCCAGCGTCCTGCTTCGGACCTTTCCAACAAGTTCACCGAGCACATGCGGAGGAGCCAGATATTGACTCGTGGCTGGGTGTTCCAAGAATGGCTTCTCAGTCGGCGCATTCTCTGTTTTACGCCGTCAGGGGTGTACACGCAGTGCATGTGCCCAAACGACACGGTGCGCAACCAGCTTGGCGAGGATATCGGACTGGACTCCGTCAGCAATACAGACACTGCAGCCTACCTTCCTGTTAAGTACTCATTGCGTTTGCAGTTCTACTCGGCCGAGGATATATACTGCAGTTGGGAAAGCGTGGTGGAGCAGTATAGCCGTCTGGCTTTCTCTTACCCGGAGAAGGACCGGATGGTGGCTCTTTTGGGCATAGCTAGGGAGTTCACCGCGAGGCTAGCTCAGACTCGATATCACCAAACTACCGACGATTTTGTTGTCGGGTTATGGAAAGGTGAGCTTGAGCGAGGGCTTCTTTGGGAGCAAGTACCCCCTAGGGTTCACCAGCGACTCTCCAACTTCCCAACCTGGTCTTGGGCGTCAGTTTACTCGGCAGTGAGATGGGAAGGGCGGCACCTAATCAACCATACGGGCTCTAATATCTCGGATACCTCGATGCAGATCTGGCGCCGGAGCTGGGTAAAGAAAGAATTCACCTCTGTGGTTTGTACGACCCCTCAGAGTCATCGAATTCGCGCTATCGACCGTCCGTTGGATCAACAAATTGGGAGCCTGCCGGAGGGACTATTAGACCCTTGTCGCGACAGAATCATGGCAGGGCTTAACACTTATGTCTTGCATCTCCGTGGACGGCTGCAAGCCGTGCATATCGGTGACTACCGCCGTCCCGGGGAAGTTCCTAATTTGGTAACTCCTGAGATGATAATAGATGGCTCCGGTCAGGAAGGCCAAAGCTTCAGCGCGCGGCGAAACGTCAACATTGCAGGGTTGCGCGATGTCATCATCAGCGGCTGGGCTTCGGTAGAACACCCAGAGTTCCAAGACGACTCTGCTTTTTCAGGAAGTCCAATGATATTCGCATTGTTGGTCTCATCGACGACACCCCGATTTTTTTCAGGCGCTTCAATCGAGTTTAACGTGCTCTACCTGCGGAGGAGCGAAAAAAGCATTCTTGACGGGTTTGAGCGCGTAGGAATGGGAAAACTGTTTGGCGATAAGGCGGCCGACGGATTTAGACTGGCGATGATGCGGGATGTAAGCCTGCTATAATTTCGCCCCATCTCGTTATCTTATTACAAGGATGAAACACTTGATGGCTTGGATGAGAAGCTGGATAACTAGATAGTTGGTAGTTTTTTATAGGACGGAAAGTGTCTCTATCCCCATCAGATCCCCCTGTCCAAGGACAAAAACGGGCTACAACATGAAACTACCTAGGCAACTAGGGGGGGGTTCATTTTGATGTATGTAAGCTGCGTGGTATAAGTCGCAAGCCCT
>Ga0247760_1001892_pt1 | contig 17580 bp, 27 predicted proteins | sample UWRJL171409R4_FD_179936 | JGI IMG/M metagenome (GOLD analysis project Ga0247760, IMG submission 179936) | Plant litter microbial communities from Arlington Agricultural Research Station in Wisconsin, United States - UWRJ-L171-409R-4 | ecosystem: Environmental > Terrestrial > Plant litter >... | reverse complement strand
TCGCTCTCTTCCCCCTCATCATCCGACGACAGTCCGGATTTCATGGCCCCAAAGTTGGTCAGCAACTTGGCACCATCCCCAATTTTGCTCTCATCGGCAAAGATTACCTCCCCATTCGGCCCTCTCGCATCCCTCAGATCGCCCTCGGACTTGATCCCGCTCATCAAATTTACGACCCTCTGCGCCGGATCGACTTCGACTGTTTCCTTCCCACCGACCTGTACCTTCAATAAGCACGACCCCATCAGCTCATCCACCGGCACCACCAAATCCACTTGTCCACCTGACCCAGCCGTGCGCACCTCGACGGGCTTCCCATTGAGCGTGAACGACCTCCCATTGCAAGTCACCTGCATCGGCGGCTCGCAGGTGATCTTGACTGGATACCCCTCGTGCACCGGCATGCCAGCCCCGTTCGAAAGCGTAATGGTCGTCATGTAAACGGGCTCCTTTACCAACCCCCTCTCTCCCCCATCGGGATCCATCTTCACCTCCACGGCGCCCTCGCTCCAGAGAGACGTCACCGGATCCCTCACCAAGTGTCTGAGTCCGTTCGCCCCAGCATCACTCACATACAACACCTCCGCTGCATTCGTCTTCGCATTGAACTGCGGACTCACAGCCGCCACGCCGCCACGTATCGGCACCCCTGACGCCACGAATGAAATCTTATTTCCCTCCGTCAGACGCGTCCCCTCGACGAAGTAGAGCCCATTTTGCTCTGAAACCGCAAAGATTGCGAGCTTGCCACATGCCACCTTCGAGCCATTCCCAGCAGGGGTGTACACCTCCGAGCACACGGCCTGTTTGAACGAGATTCCAGGCAGGATGGGAGGGGCCTTGAGCATTTCGATTGCCGAAGCTTCGAAGAATCCGATTCCCTGCTCCGAGGCAACCACGAGGTCGATCAAGCCCCAGGGGTTGACGCTGGAGTAGACGGCGTTCACACTCCCAAGCTTACCTGTCTGAAGGACGTAGCTGCGCACGCGGGACGCGGTAGCGGGGTTGATAATTTCGATGCTGCACGGACGGAGAGTGTTGGTGCCGATTTGGGTGAAGACCGAGGCGACGCCGACTTCGCGGGTTGTGGTTGTCGTCGATCGGAAGGAACCGAGAGAGACGGGGGCCATGCTGAGGAGGTGCGCGGCTGAGCCGGACATGGTGAGGTGCTGGAAGGCCTTGGAAGGGTCGGTGGCGAGTGGGTCGGCGATGTAGTGGGTTGCGGCGTAAGGGCCGTGGGCGGCGGTTCCCAGGAGGATGTGAAAGCCGGAGGGGGTGGCGGGAGAGGGGCAACAAAGAATCGATGTGATGTTGCGGTCGGTTGGGATGTGGGGGAGGCGTGTCCATTTGATAGCTGGGTGATGCGTTAGTGAGAAAGATGCGGTTGTGGGGGCGGGTTCTTACTGTCGTCGCTGAAGCCGTTGATTTCGGGGGATCCAGCGTCGCAGCTTAGGTTGGGCCTGTCCATGGTGGCATACCAGACCTCCTGCACCATGCTCCCTTCGGATTCAAGGGCGGGGATCTCCATACTGGCCACGAGATGCACTTTGTTGCCCAGCTCGAGGGTATCAAAGGCATCCACCACAGCTGTGGAGTGGGTTGTGGGCGGCGTGACATCGAACGCCTGCCATCCGGCCGTCGCGTTGTTGACGTACATGACGGCGTAAAAACGCTGCAATACGATTAGTCTTGCCCAGGCAGCGCGCATGCACGGGGGGAATGTGAGGTGCTGGTGGTGGGACTAACCGCCATGTTGGAGACAGAAAACACAATGGGCTGGCCGTTTGTATCGTGGATCAGGGCCAACTTCCTTTGCGTCGCCTTGGCCGAGGGGCCTGCATTGCCAAAGACGTCAAGCTGCTTGACGACCGTGGTCAGCTCCGAGCAAACCTCAACCTCTACCGTCTCAGTCGGATGGGGCTCAAAGGTGGCAGCCCCCCCGGCATCGGCCGAGCTGGGATTGCTAACGAGGGTCGGGAAAGGGACTGTCGTTTTCTTGATCATCGGCGGCGTGAGCCTTTGGTGGGGGTTGCTTTTCGCCATGATGGAATTTTACTAGTGCTGCCAGGTCTGAACTGTCTGGCCAGTGTATGGCCTTGGGAGCAAGGGGAGAGGCGCGTCCTACCGTATTAATACCTGGTTGAAGAACTAGCCATCCTCTCCTTTGCTTTGATCGTGTTCTTGGTTCCAAGGGTGCATCCTGTGTCCTTCGACCCGGAAATGCCACTTACCGCTCTGTCCGCGCATCCGAGTCCCCGAGTGGAAAGACGAGGTCTGCATGCGATGCGGTGATGATGCGGAAGAAGAAAAGGTGAGCGGTTAACAAAATTTGCAGTCGGGTCCTGGCTCGGAAGTGGGCGGACTACCTTATGCAAAGAGATGAGTCTAGTAGACCGACCCAGAGCCGCAGATATCTGTTCTCCAATCATGACGGCAAATACCACGTTCTCGTCCGAGATACGCAGATGCGGGGGTAGATAGAATGTCTCAGCTCGGGCGGTGTTTACTGGCGGTTTTCGTTAGGCCAATAGACTAGAGTCAAGGTAGCTAGTGCCTGTGTTAGTGGCCAGCTGAGAGTTGCGCCCCTGGATGGTCAGGGGTTGACTTCAGGGGCCGTGGCCCAATCCTTCTCGCCTGCTCCTGCGCCTTGGCATTTTCGTCATCCGGATGCGATGGTGTACCTCGACCGTGCAGAGGTTAAAACAGTAGCTATAACAGACTAGATTTAGGAAGACGCCGATCTTCGAAACTCAGCTCAGCCCAGAAGCGGGGAAGCTGGTTATTCTCGAACCTTGAGTCTTGTTTCGTTCAGTTGCGTTACGTGAAGCTGCATCTAGCTCACAGTATCACACATCCTCCTCTGTCAATTGGCGCCAGCACTGTCGGTGAGGGATTTGGCCGGCCTCAGGCTTCAGAATTTCGGCTCCGGGGTCTCTGAGGGCAAGCGTGGCTGTGAGTCGAAAAAAAGGTTCACGTCTCGGGCTTGGAAGCGCAGCGCGGTAGGCTGAACTTGGCGAACGGTGATCTTGAGCTGTCTGTGGTCGCCAAGGTGGAAAGAACTGGACGAGCAGCTGGGGCACACAAAGAGTGAAAACCGAACCAGACCCTGTGGATATAAAGCCGATCGTGCCTGCCTCATACTTCAACTCATTTACCCTCGCATCAGCAGCCATCACAACCCGGGCCTCCTTGGGTGCCTTACCTCTCCAACAAACTCCCAACTTCTCTCGTCGTTTCACTCCATTGTTCCACCTGCCCACTTCACATCATGGCTGATGTCCCCGGAACCCTCAGAGGCTATGACATTGTCTTGTCCATTTCAGCCGAGGCGATCAACGCGCAGTTCCAGGCGCTCTACAACAAGGAAATCCCGCAGGAATGCCTTCCTCCCCCTCCCGGCTTTGAGGACGAAGGGAGCCCTCCCCCGCGCCCCAAGTACTTCATCGACCACGAGTTCAAGGTGTTTGTCACTGAGGCCCCGGAGGAAGGCGCGGAGGGCCGTGAGGAAGAGGAGCTAGCCGAAGAGGACATGGACGGTGTGATTGGCCACATTGGGTGTCCCCAGGTCAAGTTCCACCCCACCAAGCCCGGGGTTGTCATCATGTCCATCACTTTCCACCGCGACGAGACAGCGGAGGAAGAAGACCGAAAGGACAGCGTTCTCCGGCAATGGACGGTCGTGAGAAAAAAGCCAGTGGAGAAAAAGTACATTCTCAATGGCTGGACCTTCAGTTGGGAGGCCAACGTTGAGCAGCGGGACATTGATGACGTCGTTGATAGTATGTGGATGTTGGTTTCTTGGCTGTCGCGGGTGTTCCTTCCGGAGTCGTGCTAATCTTGTGTGATTGCCCCAGAGCTGATCAACCCCGCCGAGTCACCCGAAAGTGACGTCCAAGTCACGCCTGAAGCCATCGAGCAGCTTAAGAGCAAGTTTGCGGGTGTCCCCTCCGACACTTTCACGGCCTCGTCCATCTTCTGTGTCATGGAGGCCGCCCAGATGACCGACACGTTCCAGCTAACGCCACCCCCCGGCCAACCCAAACCTAGCGATGAGAAATGGGCCATCCTCTCTGCGCTCGTGATAAAGAAGTTCCAGAACAGGAGAGACGATGCAAAAGGCGACGAGAACTCCCACCTTCCGTCGCGCAAGAACCCATTCGTCCTGGGTTACGGCATCCGCCAGAACGTGCCCGACATCCTCGACATCAACCCGGACGCTGACACGTCCAAGACGCCGCAATACTTTGTACCACGCAAGGTTGACTGTACTACGACGCCCTCTGTTGGAAACGAATTCACTGACGGCACGCTTAACTTCTGCATGCTCACATACCGGCCGAGTGAGATGACCGACGAGCCATTGATCCACATCAACGAAGACGATCGCAACGCCGGGCAATTCAAGCAGACTTTTTTCGACAAACTGTACGTTCGGGGCGGTGCAAGCAGCAATGATGGCGGCGACGGTGACGACGACAGCGACAGCGGCAGCAGCACTGGGCGGCCCGCAGGCCACGATGGCATCATGGCGTTCTCCAAAAAGATATTCAACGACATGTGGCTCAACGATCACATCGTCAAGAAGCTTGTGGCCAATCCCGCCGCCTACGGACATACGTTGCACCATCACTCTTGGGACAAGACACCTGTTGGACTCAGGAAGCTCGAGGCCTCCACAGACAAGAACGCGGCTATCCATAGGCTGGAGTACGAGTACGACACCATTCCGTGCCCGAGCGAGTCGACCTATGAGCAAAAGAGGGAGGCGTCGGGTGGGTCTCAACTTTCACTCCATCGGTGATGAGAAATGACGGCTAACCAAGCATACATCCGACAGGCAAGAACGAAGTCGACGCCGACTACACCTCTGACTTTCTCAGATACAGCGAGAGTGAGCGCCGGCAGGGAGACCTCAAGAGGAACCTGTACATCGATATCAAAGTATACAACGAGCTCAACCTCTCGCTCTATACCAAGGGTATCAACTCCATAGCGGAGCGCTGGGACTTCTGGAACGCCATTGGCGAGTGGATGATCGGCCGCACGGCTTTCCAGCGGTCGCAGTTCAAACTCGGCTACACCCTGTCGCCCGGCCAGGGCGGAATTTGGGCCATCGCGGAGGACGCTGCGCGGACGACCTTCCCTGGCCCAAACGTGCACGTCAATACCATCGGGCCGTTCCGCGAGTCGGCAGGCGCCCCCGAGGGAGAGCCGGCCGAGTGGAGGAACTGGAACCGGGATGGATGTCAGATGTGGATTGAAAATCACCACACCTTCATGGTGTTTGGGAAGAAGGAGGAGATGGCGAAGTTTGAGGGCGGTGCGAAGGCTTGGTATGACTATCATGATGATGAGCTGCAAGCTGGCATTGACAATATCCTGGGAAGCCTGAAGGGGGCCGTCATCATGCCGGCGGGTAACGTCTTGACCTTCGCCGGGCTGGATTGTGACGACCAGGGACATGTGTACTCGCATATTGACTATATGACGCTGAGCGATGTCAAGCTTATTAAACACTAGGTTGGATAGAGGAGCCGATGACTCGTTGGTAGTTTTCTATGTCTAAATCTGAATCACTTTATCTCGAACTATTTACTCGCCTGGACATCCCAGCTCACACAATCCAAAGCAGGCTCATCCGGCTGCTACTTTCACAGAGGGAAAACACGACACTGTCATATTAACACACAGTTATCCCCGAGTCAGGCCGTCAAGTGCAACAGGCTGCTAAGTACCCGGTTTCTATCTCGTAACGCTCCAAGCAAAGTTAAAGGTTGGATATATATATATTAGTATAGATGCTGTTTACAACAATGCAAATTACGGTTCAAAAAGTCTAATGCAAAATGTCTACTACTCAGCCATGCTCCCGCAATGCTCCCATCCCTCCCTCTCAAAGCTCTCACTCTCCCCCCCTTACACCAACAGCACCGCAACCAACCCCAACCCAATCACCACCCTCCCCATCCCCCACCCCTTCATCCCTGCCCCCGCACTCTCAGAAGAACTCGTCGTCTTCACCGCCCTCGTCGTCGTCGTCCTCTCCACCCTCTCCGTCATCGTCATCGTCCCCGTAAGCGTCCTCCCCGCCGCATCCGTCACCGCCAACGGCAACGTCGTAATCCTCGCCTCCTCCACCACCACCTCCCCCAGCCGTCCACTCACCTCCGGATGCGCCGTCTGCACCCACAAGCAGCTCGGCGTCTCCGTCCGAATCCAATCCACATTGCTGCTGACCTCATTATCCCACCTCCCGCTCTCGTACGTGGCCAGGTACGGCGCCGCATTTGCCGTGTTTGTCGCGGCCAGACTCGCCAGGGGGGTTTGGTGCGGTCTCAGGACGGCGTCGCATCTGGTGGGGTTGGGGAAGGGGCCGATGCCACCCATCTGGCGGACGTTGGCCTCGCGGCAGCAGAGGAGGTTGGAGAGGTTGAGGGGGTAGGTGACTAGGGTTTTGTGCGAGAGCAGGTAGGCGTACATGTCGAGGGTCGTGTCGATGATGCGGCCGTCGCAGCAGATGGTGAGGAAGTCGGTGGGAGGGATGGAGGTGGAGTTGGAGGAGGAGGAGGCGCCGCAGGTGTTGTATTTGTACGGTGGGTAGTCGGGGCCCCAGGCGAAGAGTTCTTTGATGCACCAGGTTGGACCGTTGCTGATGATGCCGGTGGGGAGGAGGGTGGTGAGGGACATGGTGGCGTGGTGTGTGGAAGATGGTGGGTTTCTTTTTTTTGTGGCGGAACGAGGAGCGGGATTTCAGGTCGTGAGGTGATTGAGGTGAGGTTGAAAGAATGTTTCATCAAGAAAATGAGATGAAGACAGGGGTGGACCGAAGGATCGACCTCTGGTTTGTCTTAGTCAGCCAGGGGAAAGCGCGTCTCATTGCTTGGCGGAGCGGGCCTCGGTGCAGATCACCACCACTCCTCGGCAACCGGCAACCTCCTCCTTCGCTACTTCTTCCCTCTCCAAGATATCCCTTCCCGCTACCATCCCGCAACTGCTCCATTCTTCAAATTGAAGCAGACAGCGCTCGGCCGGCGGCGAGGGACTCTTGTCGGATCATTGTAAACAGCATCTGTACTAATATATACCATCCAACCTTTAACTTTGCTTGGAGAGTTACAGAAGCGATCACCTTGATAAATCCACCACTTTTAAATCAACTTTTTTAAAAAAAAATTATCAAAGGCTACTCTCGTTGCGTTTCTCGTATGCGTCTCTTCTCTCTACCTACCTACTTAGCTGCTGCGCGGGCTCCAATGCTAGGGGACTGCGGACTTGCTCTTGTCGTCATTTCGAAGCCATTTCGAACAAGAATCTTGAGGGAATACATCATACATGGCCTACAAGCATCGCAAGGCGGTCTGGCGGATGGCGAGGGCGGTGAAGATCTCGACATTATCTCCTATCGCGATCTTTCCGTCTGATGTTTTTGTCAGTGAATCTTGTGAATCGTGCGCACCTGTTTGTTGACTTCCAGAGTTTTTCTGCCCTTGCTCTTTTGTGGGTTTCCTTTCTCCTCCTCCCATAACTGAACTTCTTCCCATTGGGGCTCACCGCGGCCACTTCTCGCGCAATCTGTTAAAAGCACCCAGCTTGAACATGAAGATTGGCAACCATGGACGACAGTGTCGCAATCTCGTCCTTCAGCGACCTCACCGCCGAGCAGGTCGAGGCTTGCAATGACATTTGGGCCCAGCTCTTGGCCAACGACCCCAAAAGCCGCCTCACCGACCAGAACGGCAGCGCCATGTGGGACAGGGTCTTACAAGTCCGCTACATTGATGAACCCTGGAATTCAAGGACTACTCCTTCCGCTACATCACCTGCGACAAGTCAGGATTCAAGGCGGATATGCAGTACATCGAGTTCGACGACGCCGACGCCGACATCTGGACATATGTTAGCCAGGCCATTGAGAAGTACGACCGCTTCGAGCGCTTCCGCGTCAAGCAGTACAACACCCACTTGGCGATTTACATTGCCCGTCGTCGCTTGCGCCACTGGACAAAGCATGGCTTCCACGGCTGGCCGAGCCTGGTGCCGGGGGATGATGACTCGGAGCTGATGGCCCAGTTCAAGGAGATAAAGACGGCTCTTCGCGCGTTCGGTGAATGGGTCAAGACGCGGAAGAGAGAGGTCTTCCGTCTGGAAAAGGTTGTGGCTGAACTCTCTGCATCTGCTGATGAGGAGGCAAAGGCGGACTTCAAGTTTGTGTATGGCAAGGCTGATAGCATGGATGCCCGGGCTAGATATCTGGTTTGATGGTAGTAGCTTGAGATAGACGCCGGATTCTAAGGCCGTCTCTTGAACACGATAGGGACTTTGACAATGGTCCGAGGGCTGAGCGCGCTTTGTAGGCACACGGCTGTAGCGTCGACAGCCCGGCACACTCTCGATGCAAACCACTTGAGAACAACTTCTGCTTTCCGCCCCAAGATGTGATGAGTGTGCTCGAGTACCCCAAGAACCAACCCGTAGAACCCATTTCCACAAACCCAGCCCCCAAGCCATGCCCTAACTCCAGGAACTTCTTTGCTCGGCAATATCATAACGTGAAGAACAGGATCACCTGACCTTCGTGGCAGTTCTAACTCACATGACCACGGCTCTCTCTCGTTGGTTGGACACTGACCAACCAGCCTCTGTCCCCCGATAGGTACCCGATAAGAAACTCTAGTCTAACTGACACCTTGAACAACTCCCGCGTTGAACCACAAACAAATCGAAGATATATCTAACATCAATCTGGTCCACCTACAAAAGCAGAAAACTGTCCAGCAGCATCTAAAAATCCCAACAAGGCCCCAAAGAAAGTCTTCATCCTCGCCCCATCATTCGACTACCCCCCCGAGTCCTCCGTCCGTCCCGGCGATCTCCTCTCGGACCCGTTCGCGCCTCGCCTGGCCGACCTCCCCCCAACGTCTCACATCACCCAGGCAGACCTGTGCGCGACTCGCGGCAAGGGTCATGGCGGCTCACTCTCTATGGTCGCACGCATCATCGAGCTGGCCGGGGCGACCCTCTGCGCCAACGTCTTTCTCAGCAGCTCAGTCGTGTATCGCGCTGCGTCCGTCATGACGGGATTTTTCGAACTCGCATCCCTCCGATGAAGCCATCCGCGACCTGGTGATCACTTCGCGTAGAGCGCAACGTCTGCTTTAAGGGAGGGACCGCGGCAAGCTCTTCATGATCTCTAGGATAAAGGCCGCCAAGGGGTTTACACACGCCAGCAGTCGTGACGTCTAGATGGGGGGTCACATTGGGGCTGATGTTCCCCTAGCCGCTGCTGTCGGCGTCCCAATCACTGTGGGTGTCGAATTCGAGGGTCATAGGGAGCGGGTCGAGGGTGTAAGTTTTACTGAGTTGGACGAAGTGGTGCTGACGTACCGTTTGCTCAGGATCGTCCCTACGGACTGGAGCAAGGAGAAAGACCTCACTTTGAGTGACTATCGGTCTAGCAATAGGGAGCGAATGCTTGGCGATAACGGCGGCGGTAGAAGGACGAGGGGGCGGGGCATGTCAAGGTCGGGGATGCAAGTATTTCGGATGTTATCTCTGAGTCCGAAGAGGAGAAGGAGGAGGTGGAATGTCACAATGGCGAGGAGTGTATGACAGTCGGTGACGATAATGTTGGCGATGAAGTTTTGACCATCCCACTGCAGCTATAGGGGTAAGCGGGCGTTGGGGGCAACTGTCTTCGGCGGATCCAAGGTGAGCCTGGGCTCAAACTCGCGAGGGATGTCTTCCGATAGCCGACTTCAGTTTTATCAATATATCCTCAGCGCTCAGCTTGAACAAGCCGATTGTGCGATGTAATACCGGCAATTCCCGGCGTGCACACCAATTTCTGCCAGAGACACCGGGGTTAGTAAATCCCAGAGAAAGTAGGAACCAAGGAGCCCGATAATGAACCCTGACTTCAAATAGCATACCCTTGAGCACCTCGAACACTCCTCGACAAGTGCGCATGAGCCTCAGGTCGTCCGACCGAAACGAATCGCTCGGCTGTGCCGTGGCATACTCGAGAAGCATGACTGCTACCGCAACGGCGATCGACGTTGCAACGGAGCACCCAGACATATACCAGCCGCGATCCTCGCTAGGCCAGTCCGACAAGACATAGACCCCTAGAGCCCCAAACACGGAACCTTCGTTACTTAGCGGAGGATTGAACCTGGGCTCAAAGGCACCAACTCGGTTTGTCCCCCTGATGGAGATCACCTAATCGCCTTGGCTGGCTGGGAATATCTCCCTGCTCTTGAGCCCCTCGTTATTTGCCGCTGCGAAGAAGGTAATAGCATTAGCTTTCACGTAGATAGCATGTGATATTGCTTTTTGGATTTGTTTGACTGGGTGGGGAAATCCGGAGGACATGGAGATAAAGTCCACATCCTAGTCCGTTGCAGCCGTCCGCATTGCCTGAGCAATTTTGTTTTCATCGGCGGGGCACTCAATTTGCGTGTCGATTGGACCCGGTGAATTGGACACAAAGTCCCTCCACTTCATGATGCGCATTGATCGGCCGCGAATGTCAAGAGAAGGTGCATTCTCGTCATACACAGTGTCCAAAATGGCAATCCGAACTGGCTTTCTCTTTGTACCAGACTTTCGTGTCTCCTTTTTCAACATTTTGTTGAGCTGGGTAATTTCTTCAAGCCAAGAGTCTGAGTCGCTTTCGGAGGCGACGGTGTGAATTTCGTCAATGGAAACCTCCGCCACGGTCAGCCGTGTTTGTTGTTTTTCGGAGTGGGGGAATGTAGTTCTCGGTTTGTCCTTGGAAACCAGTGCCGTGAGCTCGAACCTGTCAATCTCTGTGTGCAATCCTGTTCCCTCCACTAATTGACGAAGGGGGTCCACAATCTTGTCGTAGAGAACTGAGCGCCTCTGCTCGAGGTTCTCGGCCGGCCTTTCGGGTTGAAGGGAGCGTCTATGAAAAGCTTCGGGTCCAAGCATTTGGTAATTGCCGTCTGTAACTAGGGAATCTGCAGTCTTCGTGGAACGATGAACGGAAGTTGGTAACCTGTCTTGGGAGGCGCAACAGCTCTTGGTTGACGGTGTTGGCGCTCCAGTCACCGGGATGCCCCTCAAATTCGCTCGGCTAGCCTGTTGCAATATCGCTCAGGGTGACACCAAGGGCGGGGATACGAGGATATCTGTGCATCATTCCCAGCACCTCACGGTATTCGGGAGTCTGGTCCTCTGACAGCTGCCGAAGCTAGTTCGAAAGGTAGGGCTTGCAAAAGCAAACATTGGCTCGAGTCTTACCCATCCTCAGCCAATCCGAGTCGTAGTGGTGCCAGACAGCCTTGGCCAGTGTGTACGCGAGTACCGGCCGTATTCCGTACGATATGCGGAAGTTCTTTAGCACTTCTCCAAAATGCAATCCCAGGAAGTGGTCGTGTCGGCTGTGACGCTGTTCCACCAGTTCGGTTGGATCCAGAAGAAAAAACAGGCGGTCGTTCTTTATCGTGACAGACAACAGTGAGCCACACCTGCCTCATAGACTGGTTTTAGTCTCAGTCTCGTCCAATGCGAATCCATTTCACCCTGACGACCGGGGCAACTGCAAATGGCGCAGTTGACGAGGATCTTGGCAAGCAATTTGGCGCGACTGGTGTATCCTGCAGCGTCGTGCTTTGTCGTTGCAAGGCCTGCCACGGAGGGATCGTCTTGCTCGTCTCGCGGCTCGGCGTCACGGCAACCCCTGGGAGCCGCGAACATCGCTTCAAAGTCGATCCTGCGTCTTGAAAGCGCGGCTCGGAGTTTGTTTTGGATAGACAAGAGTCCCCGAGTCACTTCTCGGTCGCCACCGGTCGCCCGACGCAGTGCCGAGGCAATCGCTATCAAGGTAGGATAGGCCTTAGGCTTATCGCACAGCAACGCGTGTCCCCTTGAGGATATTAGCACCCTCGACTGCAGTAGAACTATTTCTCCCAGCCCGGAACTCACCGTATACGCCAAGGCCTTTTCCAGTTCGTCCAACAGCTTTTGGATTCTTCCGTCACTTTTGAGAAGTCGCTTTTGGCTATCCGAGAAGGCGCGGGAGGTCTCGGCGAACATGCATAGATGTCTACCGAGCTCCCCCAGTCGAGCATTCAACTTGACCCGCGCGAGGTCCGTCACCTGAGCCGAAATCCAGGGAAATATCTCCTAGGTGAGCTAGAGTTCGGAGTGCTGAGTAGCCGAACCGTCCATGATCGATCCGCTGTGGAGTAGCCGGTAGATGGGGTGTATAGGGCGGAATGGAGGCCTGAAGGACGGACACTTCGACAGGAAGGCATGACCGGTCCTGCTGTCAGGTCAACTTAGGTATGCACGCCATCACTGGCAAGAGCATGTGTCCCACCTGGTATTAGCCTCAGGCTCAAAGAGAGGGGTAACGGAGATGCTCCCAATCGCTTCTCATTGGTATGATATTGACGACAAGTCATAGTCGCTGAATAAAGATCTCAATCCCACCTCTCCCCTCCGGCCGAGTACCGACATTTCGGGTCATAGCAGCGCACTTTGTAGAATTTGGAAAATGAGACCGTAATATCAAGGCATCTCTTTATTCATTCGTCCGAACTGTGCAGTTTGGGGTGGTCTGTGTGCTAGTGTGCTTGGAAGCCTGTGAACTTTATGTTCTGCTTGCGATACAATTGACCCTCCTCGCCATCGTACGGAGCCCGGAATTCTCACGCCTCACACCCCTCGTCGCCGACGTTGTCTCCGTGCCTTTACCACCGCGGAAAAAAAAATATATTTTGACTTTCCAAAATGGCACCTCTTATCGAGCTCCTCCCACCTTGGCGCAACACCGTCACCAAAACCACCACCATCTACCGGGAACTCCCAACCGCTGACAACAGCAAGATGAATGTCAAGGAGGTTACGGTCGCAAAAGGTTTGTCTTCAACTTTTTCTAACTGGTTTGGCGCGCATCTGACAAAAATCGGGCAGTCATACTGCCGAAGAATGACAGCATCGACAAGTTCGACTCCGTTGCCCGTCTGGGCCTGGGTCGCGCTATTATGATCAAGGATGCCGAACCCAGCATCGCCGCGACGGCGGCCGCTCGTGCCTTAGACATGGATAATGATGCTAAGAAGGCACGTATGCTACTTCTTACTTCCTGGGTGAGCAAGCTCCAAGCTTTGCGCGCAGCAGAGAAAGAGAAGGACCGCGCATACCGCGCGGAGCGCTTCAACACCTTCATGGCCCACCGCGCAGCTAGTCAAGTCCAGCGCGCCGCCCACCGCACACCGGTCGCGAAGCCAGCCGCCGCACTTGGCATCAGCGCCATGGCGTGCGGTCTCGCGGCTTAGTTCGCCGCCAGCCGCACGAATCCCAAGGTTGCTGAGGGTGGTAAGCTCTTCCTACTCCTCGCTCTTCTGTTCTACCTATCTGATCTGACCTATCCTTTTTGTTCGTAGCTCCCGATAACAACTCTCAATCGCGCTCTTCCCACTAGACGAAGTCGAGTTCCGCTCGACCCCGAATGCGTCCAGAATCCGGCGATTAGGACTACCGAGGGGAGGCAATTCGGAAGGAGAACAAAGAAGTTGATTGAGAACAGCGAAGTTCTGCCGGCGGTGAAGTAGGGCAGCAAGTAAAGTCTACGAGGGCGATAGATTCATCAAGAGCTTCTTGCCACATAATGGACTTGTACAAATTATACCTCCATTGTTCTTGTGGAACAAACACAAGCCTCGAGCTCTTCGAAGTAGTACCTGGCCACCAAACACAAAATGTGCCAGGCATCATACACGGTGGGTGCCCACGCCTTCACTATCCTCCTCTGGACATCTTCCAGCTCGCTGTAGTAATCACGCCCGTAAATATCGAGGGGTCCGAGCATTTCGTAACCCGCCAGCCTGTCCCTCCACTCAAACTCGATCCAATCTTCGATCCATTTCTCATATTGCTCCAACCAGTCCGTGTATTCTGGCGCGTAGTGGGTGTATTCCATTTTCCGTTTCCTCCATTCGACTCCCAAGTTCTGTGATGGCGTACTGGTTCCCGATCCAAGCGGGGACGTATTGCCGGTCGTCGCCCGGAATCTCACAAGGTATGGTGAAGAGTGGGCATTTGTAAGGCTTTTTCGCGGAGGGATGTAGGAAGGTAGTCCTTGGTTGAAGGATGGAAAGTAGGTGTCTTGGGCAAGGGGCAAGCAAGGATACCCAAAATGAGCTGGGGGTATATATTATATCATGGGAGTCCAAACACAAGCAGCAGCTAACATGCCTCGTGATGTCGTAGTCGCCTGGTGTGGTGGTGGCTGACTTGACGCACGATAGATATAAAGGGGGAATGCGTGAAAAATGACGACCAGGTCACGCCAATACCTGCTTTCAACACAAATTGCGATTTTCCAGTGTCGGTCCTCAACACTTGACCGCCAACAAAGAAACGTACAGGCCCACCGCGACCCCAACGGGGCCACACGTGAGAAAACTCGTATCCATCACCTCATCTTCAGCAAAAGTGGTGGCGGCTCTCAATTTTGTGCTTGCAGCCGCGGGAAATAACTCGTCAAGATACAAGTCTTCCGCTCCGCCAAGGTAGTTCTTTGCACCAAGATCCTAGAAGCTACTACGGCTAGCTCCGATCCAAACAATATTATCTCGTTGCAAGGAGATAATGCAGTTCAAAATCCAGAACCCCTTGAAATTGAGGGCCGAGGGAAGGCATCCCCGGTAGATTCGATCAGCTTGGGACGCGCGTTTGGGAAAGGGCGTCTCTGAGGTTGCGGATATTCCCCGCATGGCCGTGGCCAATCGTGAGCCTCTAGCTACGCAGCAGCACCTGCGTGCCAACCTCCCGCTGGCGGCCTCATCCTCCACGTTGAGATTGTCCCGCATCATCCCTCCGTGGCACCCCGGCGTTGTGGCTGTCTCGACCTCAGTGGTAGCAATGCCACTCCCGCCTCCAGGACGCCCCCCCCCCTTGTCGACTTAATTGAGTGCTGCGACTCACGTTACTACCACCGAAGATGGAGGCTAAGGCTGCATTTGGCATCGCTGGAAACATTGTGCAGTTCCTCGACTTCAGCCAGAAACTATGCAGGACGTTTTCACAAATTTACCAGTCAGCAACCGGCGCAACCAAGGACAACACTGACACCAAAACCCTTGTCAATAGCTTTGCCTCTGGCCTCAACGCCATTTCGGCAGATCTGGCCAAGTACTGTGCTTATTTGAGCACCGATATCACGACCGATAGGAGCATTGGCCACGCGGATGGCCAAATGCAGACCGTCATACAGAGCTGTAGGGAGGTTGCGGCCGATCTTCTCGGCCGTCTGGAACGCGTCAAGCTGGGCAGCAAGCAAACCGGGAAACGAAAGGCCATCCTCGTCGCGGTGAAGGCAATCTGGAGGGAGACGGAGCTCCTGGAATTAGAACAGAAGCTTACCAGGTTTCGGAAGGAACTGCAATGGACAGTTATTGTGTCATTAAGGTAGGTATGGTACCAGAAGGCGAGCTGATCGCCACTACCCATCCGCGTCCTGACTCACAGCACTAACTCATGGCCCCGCAGGAAGAGCCCCGACTTGCTCGAGTCGCGACAGAAGGACCAATTTGAGATTTTGCAGACCTCTGTGTCTGAGATTTTGTTTCGGCTCATCCAGTCCAACATGACATCTCTCCCGGAATTCCCTTCCGTCATGTCACCGCCACAGCCGCCGCAACCGCCCATCCCACTGGCCCTCTTCGGCGAAGAAAACACAGTCCAATCGTGAATTGCCACCAGCTACGCGGGAGGACTCGTCCAGAATGAAGAGGATGCACTTGAGAGCCTGGCATTCTCCGTAATGCCCCACCGGGAAACAGAGATTGCCATGGCCGAGGCTGCCACATTTGACTGGATCTTTGCCTAGTCACGGGGCAGCGGTAGAGACCGTTCGTGGAGTAACTTCCATGACTGGCTCGTCGGTGAGAATTCTGCGCGGTTGTATTGGATCAACGGAAAGGCTGGGTCTGACAAGTCGACGCTGATGAAGTATCTCATTATGCACGACAAAACCAAATCAGCACTCGAAAAATGGGCCGGCTGGGCCAAATTGCTGCTCTCGAGCTTTTCTTTTGGCACAGCGGACACGAGCTACAACGGTCACAAGTCGGATTGATACGCGCCCCTCCTATACGCCTGCCTCAAAAACCACCGCGAGTTGATACCAATTGCCCTCTCCGGAACAGAAAGCATAAACAAAACCGAGCTCAACTGGAGCGGCTTGTGTCGCAGAAATTCTTTGACCTCAAATACGCCTTTTTGGTGGACGGGCTGGACGAGTACTCGGGATCGCACGGAGAGATCACCGACATTCTGAAAGCGATCTCTCAGCGCCCCAATGTCAAGGTCTGCGTTTCCAGTTGACCACTCCTGTCGTGAGGTCGCTTCTCGACGGTCTTGGAAACTACATGTGGGCGATGACCTCAGAAGAAGACTAGATGATCTCCCCGAGGAGCTAGAAGAGCTTTACTGGCTCATGATGCAGAGAATCAAGCCGGCGTGGTATTTGGAAGAGGGCTTCCGGTTGCTTCGGATGGTGAAGGTGTCGGCTGGCGGGGTTAGTCTCCTTCGCCTCTTCTTTGCCGAGATTGTCCAGTCTAGGATACTCGCCCTTTTAGGACAGGCCAAGTTTGTACCGGAAGTGGTGCCTCTTGTCTGCGATTTCATGAAACTGGCACACGCGGCTGAAATTGCCACGAGAAGTCCAAATCTGCTCCTGATACGCGCATTCAGATCGGTAGTTGACAATCTGTAGGGTATAATGCTCGGGAAGGCTGACGAGGAGAAAGATAGTGACGGTTACTGGGCCTCTGCAAAAAAGCGAGATTTCAGGGAGGAAGACCAGCTTGGCAACGAGCTTGGTCGACCGCTTCGAGACGCGGAGCGGCTGCCCAGCGGTATCAAAACCTTTGATGAGCTCTGACTCAGGTTCGGGCTCAAAGTTGTACGCCGCGGCTGTGGGAATCTCGAGCCCACCAAATTCGAACGACCTCTGGGAGGCCCGTGAAGGTCCCATGCCATTGAAAGCTGCAGAAGAAGTCAGCATGAAGGCTGATCGTGAGACTTGGCAATGAATTTCAGCAGGGAGGCGGTTTACGTGGAGCAGTTCCTCTAGAACGGCCGACGAAGAGGGCCGGCAGTTGTCGTGGCGATGCAGAGACTTGGGCTTACGTGAAAGGGCTGCTGGTGCCAAACCGCCTGCCGACAGGTATACAATCTACGAAACGCATTCAGCAACTCAGCTTTTACATCTTCACATTACCCCTACGCGCTACAAAACTACCTATCCTTCCTAGATACGTCCCTTGGACTTTGAACAACATCTTCGGCTGGTAGCTCCACCGCAGGCACCTCATTCACTACCAGCTAAGGATACGTGTTGACCCCGTCCTCCATCTCCTGCGGCAGTGCCTTCGGGAAACTGTCAGAATGTAGTTGTGGTTTCTCTAACACATCCTTCTCTAGAAGTCGCGACCCCACAACCGATCGACCTGATCGCCGATCATGAAGACCACGTGCACCCCCAATTGTAACCATGCCACAAAACATCCATTTCCTTACTAATTTCTATGAAACAACATGTTTTCT
>Ga0247760_1001890_pt1 | contig 17604 bp, 8 predicted proteins | sample UWRJL171409R4_FD_179936 | JGI IMG/M metagenome (GOLD analysis project Ga0247760, IMG submission 179936) | Plant litter microbial communities from Arlington Agricultural Research Station in Wisconsin, United States - UWRJ-L171-409R-4 | ecosystem: Environmental > Terrestrial > Plant litter >... | reverse complement strand
TGGTCGTAGGGGCTTCGGGTCTTTGCACCCCTGGCCCAGTGCGCAGTACCGTGCGTACTGCCTTTCTGCACTGTTCCTTCTGCGGGGGATTCGTCGGGCCGCTCCGGCCCAAGTGACGGCCTGCAGGGTCGTCACACTTATATACCCCACTACCATTCTTCCATCTGCAGCAGTGGTGTTAATGTATTGTATCTTGCTCTTCACTAATCACTGCACTGATCACTATTCCTTTTACGTTATATAACATGTACTGGCCGGGAACCCTTATAAACGCTAGAGCTTTTCCTCTAGGCCTGTTGTGCATTTTCTTTATCTCTTAGCTTTTGCTTATCTATACGCTCGTTCTCATTTATTTATTATTGTTTTCCCCTTTAGAAATGCTGCACCACTCTTATAATCACTGCTAGAGCGATTAGAAAGATGAGGTTGTAATTTGATCTGTTGTGTGGCTCTCTGCTTAAGCTAGAGGTGCATCTTTTATGTGTTTCTATATATATAAACTAGTTCGCTATATCGTGGCTATCACAGTACCGTCTCAGCTTAGATAGCAATAGCTTACAGCGCAGTCGCTTAGCTGTATATCGTTCTACTTTTACTAAGAGTATAGTAACTTTAAGCCTTGCTATCTTATGCTGTTATAGTAGCTGATCGCTAGTTTAATCGCTGTAACTACTAGCCACTCTTAAGATCCACTGCGTGGATCGTGCCTTCCTGTCAGAAAGAAAGGGGTTTAGGGGCCCTAGCTATCTAGTTAGCAGACAGATTCTAGTATGTAGTGTTTCTGACTAAAGCCACTGTAACAAGCTATAATTAGCTGCATTTTAATATATGGAAAACAGTTTAGCTAGGTTAGAGCTTTCTCGAAAAGAAAAAAGATTATGAAGAAAATCTAACTAATGGTAATGTAACAGGCTTAGCCTTAGTGCAGCCTCGGCGACACTCAGCTGTAGGGCTAAGGACTACAGAGGTGGAGCCCTACTGGCAACCCCTAAATGAAGCCATTCTTAGAAATGTTAACATATACAGATAATAACACTAAACTATAACAGGACTTATAACGACTCTGGAATCTTCTATCTCTAATAAAACTAGCGCGGTTATGTGTATATAGATAGCGCTCTCTCATAAGGCCTTTATCCCTTTTCTTCTTTTTCTTATATCTTGTATACTTATAAAGTAGGCTTAGCTAGTTACAATACATCGCCTTCCCGTTATCACACGCAATCGTAACGAGTATAGATATCTTGTAAGATTGTGGAGAACTCGTAACGCTCTGCCTAGCAGCGGTATATTTAAACCTCTATATTATACTCCTAAGAGCTAATACCATCGTGTTAAAGATTTGCTGGTTAGAAATCCACAGTCGGGAAAGAAGAAAGGAACACTACTAAGGTATAGTTAACTAAGCTAACTGGAGCTCTAGTGTGGGTATTGGAGTTAAATGGAGTGTAGACTTAAAGAGCCTTGAGGAATAAAGCTATATAAGAGGATAAAGTTAAAGATAATGCATTGTTTGTTTTAAAGCTTTTTTAATTTAATTGTAATAAGGGAGTTGCTTTACTAGTTGATATTTTAGCAGGTTTAAAGAATGCTTATACTGGAGCCTAGCGAAGCTAAGCTTCATTTAGCTTTATGATCCACACTTTAGTAATGTTCTTACTAAGAGCTAGAATCCCTTCTTTCTGAAAGATATCATTTTACATTTAACTTTAAAAATAGATTATACTTCCATGTAAAGGTTTAGTTAGATAACTATAAGTACGTTGCTTGGTTCTAGCTCACTACTTTTAAGTAGCAGCATTTATCTGTCTATGCTAGTAAGGATTAGTAACTTATATATAGAAGGTATTTTATATATACCTTTAAGTTCTGTTAGTGTATCTGTCAGCTTATTTACAAATAAGGCAGTTATATGAATTTATCACATGATAATGGCATATAGTTATAAAGACTGTTGGTAAGACTGTATTATAAGGCTGTTGCCTGAGATCTTTATGTAAGTGTAGCCGCTAGCTGTAAGAAATGACTATATATTGGGCCACTCCTTAAGCCTCTTTGCTTAGGTTGTGATATAGAGCCTTTCGACCATTTGCCCTTCCCGTCTCTCGCTTACTAATTTACAGTCTGCAATAAGTTTCTACGCTTGCAATTTGTATAAAGTATTATAATTTTGGTCTCTACTATACTGTAGCTTTATCTGTTACTATATTATAAGTGTAAAGTAAATAATGTAAGTGTTAAGTCACTATCTTTGCTTAATGCTACTTTATAGTACTTGCTAACATAACGTCAGCATTGTAAAAAGCAGGTAATGTCAGCCATTCTTAGCCTCGCGCTATAGTTTAATGTTCCTATCCAAACTACATTAAAGGAGTACACGGTGGACAGGAGGGTCCGTGCGGCGAGCGGCTTGGAACTTTCCAAGTGCCAGCTTTTAGACGTGCCTTTACACGATTAATCGCGTTCTAGCTTAAGCTCTTTCGGGAGTAAGCGCGCGCCGCTATTGTAAGTTTCTCCAAGACCAGAGTGGTAATTGAGTTAACGTGTGCGTTAGTTAGTCTGTGCTTTTGCTGCTGTGTTAGTTAAAGCAATCCGGCTTGAGGAACCTTTTAGAACGTCCTGCTCCGCTTTAGGAGTTCCTTTAAACACTTACTCTGTAGTTCCTCTAAGCACTTCCCGCTTCGCTTTATCTAGGTATTTTTCTGCTGCTACCGTATTATTTATCACCTTAAGGCAAACAGGGACTTATTATGTTAGTTAAAGACGATCTAGTGATATGCACTCCCCCTCTGAGCAACAGTTGCTAGGACCTGGATCCATCGCGTAATTGCCCTATCGAGGTCTAAAACAACGAACTCTGCAATATCTGCAGCTAACTTAACTTTAATGAGTTTTTACCTTACAGTAATCTAGTAAGTTTAAGGAAACCGAAGACTATCTTCTGCTTTAGGCATATCACTCGATCGAACTGCTCCCTCTGCTAGTTCCTCTGGAATTGCTACTCCTAAGACATACCAGAAGATGCTAATATCTACAACAAATACTAGCTGAAATTAGGGTGGATATCGCCACTTTTTAGTACGAGAAGAATATTAAAATCGACAGCTTGTTAGATTTATAAGTAAGGACGTTACAGCTAACTTAGGTTATCCTATAAGTCTTAACTGATTCTTCCCGTTTAAAGAAACTTTGGAATATCAGGTAGGTATACTGGGAAAGTTGACATTAATATCAGTTTAATATAAGAATGGCTTAATGTTTGCGACGAGCTCTATGTTCCCTATAAGAATACAGCTAAGGATTCCATTCACAGCCGGGTTCCAAATATACAGTTTATCGACTGTTGCTTAATGACAGTAGTTTCCGAAACTATAGTAATAAGAGAATACGCTACTCTTAGCTATATTTAGGGCAATCAGCCACATATAGCTGTAGATATTCAAACTCGTTACCTTTACTCGCTCTTAAGAGTTATTAAGGATGCGATTTTACTACTTTAAAGACTTGGGATTCGGTATCTATAAGTTAATTAATATTACATCGATGAAGATAATGTAAGAATAAAGTATATGTAAATTTAAAATATAAGTGAGATTTACAGATAATCGATATTAACTATAGTTATAGCAGCGGGAGCAGATTCCAGATGTAGCCTCCCTAGTTTTAACACGACTAGTTAAAGACCTTAATTAACTATTTAGCTTAGTTGTCACTGCTTAATTAGTTTCCTTTCCCTAGCGATTGAAATCTTTAAATCTATATAGAATTTACGTAGCTAGACCTATTAGGAAGGAATTCTTTCCAAACGTCGATTTATCTTCACAGAGAGTCAAATCATGTTCGAATACTTAGGATTGCATTACTCTAATACCTTATCTGTACCATTTTGTTACTGTATTCTTAAAAGGGACTTTATTATAAAAAGATTAACTTAAGTAGTCCTTTCCGTCTGCGATCTCGCTTTAAAACCCTTAGATTATTTTACACCAAATAAGTAAATATCGCTACTGTAGTCCCTCCTTTAACGAAAACACTCTTAACGCTATAGCTGGAATTATTACAATGTATTTTAATCTGAAACAGCTTGTGTCCTTCCTTTATAGTCTTCCTATCTTCCTTAACGAACTTTAAGTCGACATAAGGAGTATACGGTTTATTAACGCACTTTTATACCTAGTATCTAATATATTAACACGATAATTTCAGTTCCTAAGCTGGATTTAGCTAGGGTAGAAGAAATTTAAAGTTGCTAAACTGTTATTACCCTCCGCGGCTTATACACGGCTTACTTACTTTTTATTATTATAAAAATTACGTAAATACTATATTATCTACATAGATATTAGTGTTAAAGCTAAGTATTAAAATGGAATTATCTTTGACTGGGAGATATATTATTAAAGAATACTATATATAGACAAAACGGGCAGTTATCTGACGTGTTTAAGGATTACAGGTTAGGTATTCCGTTTTCAAGTTAGCTAAGAGGGGTCTTAACGGTTTATAAGTCCGCTTACTCTTTTAAAAACATTACAAAGTTATTCTCTTTATCTCCTTAATAAGTTACTTATAGTTATCACATCTATAGGGACTTGATCTTTTATTAACTGTCTTCTTTTTAAAAAGCTTAATTAAGGAGTTGGATATGAAAGAATTGGCCGTAATTGTTAATCTTTAGATCCAGATGCTTCTTATAAGCTATTAGTGTTCCGGGAGGTAAAAAGTGCTTAATTTGGAAATCTTGATTTAGAATGGACTGAAATAGTAGCTGTTTAGTCTTTTTAACCAATGTGGGGTAGCGACTTCTTATACCTGATTTTACATATATACATGCCTAATTTGTCATAAAACTCCTAGAACTGCAATCCTAGCACACAGGTTCGCACCTTCACATATCTACGTATCGCGCACGTAATCATCTTACCATTTGCGTTGAGAAACGTCTTAATCGTCTGGCTAAGGGCTTTTGATTGTTTCTAACTAGTTATGCTAACTATTAATGTACTCGAAACTCCTCCTTATACAGTCGCAACTGAAATCGGCTTCCGCTTCTCAAGGCTACAGATTTATTCTACGCACAGACTATCTCGGATTGCTGACATGACAGCTTAGAAACCCCTCCTTCTTCGTCGGAACAACTGCCTTACGCATAATTCTATAGACATAGGCTCATCCTACGATACGTAGGTGTTAAGAGAAAAAGGTAATATTCGCCCCTCTGAGTGACTAAAGCTTGATCACGCACCTTCTGCTTCACTGGGTCGATTCCAGACCCAGCCCGACTAAGCCCTCCCCGTTATGAAAGTCGGCAATCCACCGCTACGTAGCGTTGTTAAATAAACCCCTTAGTGTCTCCTAAGGACATAAATAAACTTAAGCCTTACCTTTAAACTACGCGAGGTCTGTTAAGAGGCTAACACTACCCTCTTATCCTCCATACCCTCTTCCAACAGTGGGTGGGCGGTACTCTCCATTAGAGCCCCTGGATGCCTACACCCTGCGGCAAAAGTACAAAATACACTAGCGTCGGCGTCAAGCAGCTTAAGACGGCAATCCGACCCTGTTTTAACATCTGCAGCATTCCTAACTAGGGCTCTGCCAATGGGAGGACGGGAGGTCAATTACGGAGGACAGCAAAGTCGTACTCTACCCCTCCGCGTTAAGACTGTCTAGGTTTATCATGGTCCCGGATGTGATGAAGCTAAGCAGAGACGCAAGCGTAATATTCTTCTCAAGGCGGTTACAGCAACCTATACGAACCGATTAGCATAGTGGTACCACTTAAATCTTACATAACGTCTTCGGCACTTTTTTCAATCAATCGGTACGGCTAGCCAGAGCACAAATATAGTGGTTAGAGCACAAATATGGTGGTTAGAGTACAAATATAGTAATCGGAGTATAATATAGCTAGTTAAAGCTAGCGTATAGCGGTGTTAGTTCTTCTTTATAATCTCAGTACTTTGTTAGTAAAAGCCGAGATCAACCTGTAGTACGTGATTAGCAATTTAAAGGGTTTAATATAGCTAGCGTTATAGCAGTAAGTGACGAGTTCAGTGGAAAAAGGGATTAGCCTCTAATCGGCTAGCTCTGTTGTTACCTAATTTACAGTTAGATATTAAGGTAATATAAAGGTAATGAACTCGATAGGTAGCTCTAGCTTAGGGGGAAACTCTAATCCTGCCTAGTAGTGGGCAAGGGCTATGCCAGAACTATGCCAAGCTATATACCAATTAAGAGGTACCTACAACCTTCTCAAGGGGTTTTACTCCTTCTAATATTAGATAAGCAACCTTAAGCGGGTACAGAACCTTCTTTAGTCCCTATCTTGTACTAATTGATCTACAGTATGTTACTTGGCCTAATAGCTCTCCTATAGTTTGCTACTATCCGTAGCGGGGTATTAAGTTAATATAATATCCCTTTACAAACAGCAGCGGCTCTTCATAGCAAAGATCGGGTATTTAGGAACTACTTTGCCTAAGGCGCCTAGAACAGACAACAGTAACAATAATAACCAGATATCAAGGCCTGCTTAAGCGCATTATTAAGGGTCTTAACTATTCATCTAACGTAGCTACACTAATGCTTCACTTGTTTTTTTCTCTTCTTTCTACTCCTCTTATTTCTCTTCCTTCCCCTCTTCCTCTCGTTTCTCCTCTTTCTCCTTCCTCTCTTTCTCCTTCTCCTCTTTCTCTTTCTCCTTTCGCTTCTCCTCTCTGTCCAGCCCCTCTACCTTGCTAGGCCGCGCCTCGGCCGCAGCCATGCTCGCCAGCGCCATCACCACGTGCTGCTTCGTCTCTGCGTCGACGTCGACGTTGACAGCGAGCTCCTGCAGGCGATGCTTCCACCAGTCCCAGCGCTCCAGGCTGCACGGGTCGCCTACATCCCGGCGGTACAGCTCGCCCATCCCCAGATACTCGTCCTTATCGATAGCGTGCGCTCGCAGGCACTCTAGCGCCTGGTATGCCCTGTGGATGAACCACTCGCAGGCCGTCCAGAGCGTGCACGCGGCGTCGACCGGGTCCGCATCGATGGGCGACTCGAGAGGTTGGATAGCCCGCATGATGTAGTAGGGGAGGGTGATGAAGGCGGGCATCTGCGCAAACATGGAGATCCAGCGCTTCCATTGTAGCACCTTGACATCTTTCTCCGGACCCGGACCTGCTGCGAGGTAGATCATACTCCTGCCGTCCCAAAAGTCCCAGAAGTGATACTGCAAGGAGGCGAGGCCGTCCCACGTAGCAGTAGGAAAATACCCGGGCACCGAGTATACCTGCTCACCGACTAACCCGTGGAGTATGTGGATGGTGCGGACAAAGATGGCGTGCCACGGGTGGTTGAGCGGGATCTCCTCTACCATGTTCATTAAGTTATCCCAACAGGCATCGACAGGCGCATGGTCGCTGCCCTGCCAGGCAACCTCTCTGATAACGTTGGCCATGGCTGTCGCTCTCGTCTCGACGGCGCTGCTGCTATTGTCGTCTCCCGAAGCTCTGAGCAGGCTTTGAAAGGTGTAGAAGATGGCGACATGTTCTTCGTGCCAGTCAGTAGCGTAGGCCTCTGCCTCGCTGAAGTCGATGTCCATGAGAGGAGTGGGAAAAGACCCTATTGGAGGTGGCGAGTGAAAGGCTAGGAGGGAATGACGAGAGGGAATAAAACTCAAGAGGGGATGCGGACTATTTATAAGCGGCCTTCTTTGTTCAAACCAGGATGCCGCTTACCTCTTCCAGCAGCGAGGTCGACAAGGGCACAGCATTCCTTTCTTTGTCAACTGCAATCAACTGCAAAGGGCAAGCTGTTTATCTATCCAAAATAGCAAAACGAGGGTCTAAGAGCTACATCCCACGCCGAAATCCACCACAAGCTCAAACAGAGCGGAGCCTTCTGCTTCGGCCTGCCGAAGCTGGTGCTCCCGTGGTTACTGCTGGTCATTTGGTTGCGCCCCGGCAGCGGGGTGGTATCTGGAGATGCCAAACCTTGCTGTCTTCTTCCCTTCCTTGTTTGTTGTGAAGCCCTTGGAATCGTCGTGATTCATGGCGACGAATTTCAGTGGCTTTCCGGGTGTCCAGACGGACCTCACGGCACCCGGTGGTTGTCTATCCCTCCAAGGCTCGTTCCTGCCAGGAATAAGCGGCTGGTGGTACCATTCCAGCCCATTCTTCGTCTCCCCCGGAGGTATCGGCAGGTCCACCTCGTTGTTGTGGTTCTTGAAGGGGGAGGGATACTTGGGCTTCTTCTTCCCCTTGACGAGCTTTTGAAATTCCATCAACGCTTGCTGCCGTCTCGCCTCAGCAGCGTACATCCAGGTCTGGGCAGGTTCTTTCCCACTGCCGCATGGAACCCCATTAAAGGAGTACTAGGCAAAATAAAGTCAGCATCACCCTAAGAGAGGGGCTCGGTAGTTCCTACATAGGACGACTCGGTGGGGGCCCGGCGAGAGCTGGATGCGGCATGCTTTGAAGACATTGGAGAGGTGGACGCAAAGACGGAAGGATATCTGGACGAGCGAGTCGAGGGGGGATGGGGTGGATCAAGAACAAGGCAAGACGAGCGAATGGGCGAAGGCGAGATTGAACCGAGTGACGAAGACGAGAGCGGACGGGAGATTCAAGACAAGAGCGAGAGGGAGCGAGGGACGAAGCTCTAGTTACCCTCGTCTTGCGCTGAGCTGGGAAGCTGGTGCAAGGACCAGAGAGTTGCCCGACCACGCCGGAGACGATCTGGTGGCCAGTGCCGTGTTTCGTGGCGTCCAGGCCATGGCGGTCAGGGGGAAACAACAAAGAACCGCGACTTTGCGGCTGCCTCACGCTGCCCGCCTGAGACACCCGGCCCACCGCAGCGACCACCGCAGTGACCTTGGGTTCCGTCCAAGGAAAGGCAAGGAGCTGTTGCGACGTCGGAGAGATTTGGTGGTCAGGGGAGATGACAAGGAACCGTGATCACGCTGCCCGCCCGAGACGCCCGCCCACCGCGGCGACCTTGGGGTTCCGTCCAAGGAAGGCCAAGGAGCTGTTGCCCACGGAGAAGAGCTGGTCGGGGGAGATGACAAAGAACCGTGACTTACGGCTGCCTCACGCTGCCCACGTCGACAAGATTGGGTGGTCAGGGGAGATCACAAACCGTGACTTCACGGGAGGCGGCCACTGAAATACCCGCTCCACCGCAGCGACCAGCCTGGAGGGCATGACCCAAGGCCAAATTCGCGGCAATGGGACGGCAGGCCGGGAGCTCACAGAGGAGCAAGTGATGGACGAGCCGATTGTCGCTCTTCGAGGGCCATCCTCTCACCGAGGCCGGAGTATGCAGAGCAAGCAGGTGATGGATGAGCCGAGTGTCACCCGAGTGTCGCTTTCGAGGGCATCCTCTCCGATCAAGGCCGGGAGCATGTAGAGCAAAGGGCCCGCGCTAGCCAAGACCAAGCGGATCTTCCGGCGGCCTTGGTCTCCCCATCGAGGCTGGGAGCTTACAGATCGGGTAGCGATGGAGGAGCAAGTCTCTCCCAGGGAGCCGGAGCCTCGACACAGACGTGCCAGACCGCGACACATTCTACTACCCCCTCTACCCCCTTCGAGAGACATCGGGGGACAACTCCCAAGGCTGGAGCTTGCAGACCAGCAAGCGACGGAGGAGTGGGCGTGTCGTCTATCGTCTTCCCGAGGCCGGGCATACAGGGAAATGGCGGGCGGTGCCGGCGATGACGCGGCGAGGGAGAGGAGGCAACGGCGATGGATGAGCGGTGCCGTGTTGTCAAGGCCCAAGAGAGGAAACGTCCAAAGGGCGGGGTGCACAATGTACTGTTTTCGAGCAAAGCGAGTAGCCCGCCGCTAGGCACCCCCGGAGGGTCGCCGGAGGCTTCCCCACGTCCCCCTAATCATCCCGGGGAGGGAGGCGAACCCTCCGGGGGCCCTCCGGGGGCGCCTAGCGGTGGGCTGCTCGCTGCGCTCGAAAGACGAGACGAGGTGAGAGGTGAGAATTGGCTAGCTGCGTAAACAGGGCCAGGCGCTCCGGCGTCTCGGTGAACGAGGCGGTGGGATGGGAACCCGGTGCGCGGCTAGGCGTGGTGATGAAGGGGGCTGTAGGGAGGCCGTCCGATGGCGTGCGGAGCGATGGCCCGGACCCGGACGCCACGTGGTGCGGGGCCGTAGGTCCCGGCCTTTGCAGCTCAGGGAACCGCTCCTCATCGAGGCCCAGGACGTCCGCGAGCTGCGAGACAGCATCCTCAGGGGCGGCCTATGCGTCGTGCGCGAGATCCCTCAAGATGTTGTAGAACTCTTGAGGCACCCTTTAGGCTTTCCTCGGGCGGGTCCACGGATGATCACAGTCCGTCGAGAGTCTCGACCCTCAGAGTAGGGTGCTTGGTTTCAATCGGTTATGATGTTGGGGTCGCGATGGACGACCTTCAATTGGACCAAAGCCTTCAGGGAGTGGATAGTTTTCGGATGAAACGAAGAAGTCGGAGCCGAGAGCGGAGGGCGTCGCCACCGTCTCGCCTATCACCCAAGCTCCACATGGTCGAGTGGGAAAGACGCCCTGGAACCACGAGGGGGAGGACTGAAGCCTCACTGGAGTTCGTGTCCACACCAGAATGCAGCTCCACGCCGGAACATTCCGAGGGTTAAATCTTGGTGGAAAGATTACCACGAACACACACACACGTCCAACAGTCCGCCCATCGAGTGTCCCTGCAGAGGAACGAAAGAGTTACTCGGAATTGCCTCGGCCAGTAAGAGAAGCTAGAGAAGTTGGCCCGAGATATCATCAGCGCCGACAGTCTATGATCGCCACGGCCTACCACGAGGCATTCCCGGAAGGGTCAAGACAGTACGAAAAGTATTATGAAGACTCTGCTCAATTTACCCCTCGCGTCTGTAGCCACTACCCTTCACCCTCGGATTCAACCTCAACCCGAGATCGCAGAACGCCAGCTCCGTACCGCCAAGCATCAGGACCGGCTACAGAGGACCAAATAATGAAGACAGCAGAAGCGAGTTCCCGAGCTCGGTCAAAGTCGCTTGCTCAGGATGCTAGGACAGAAAACAACTTTCTAGAGAGCGGGTTCACGAGGGTGTCACGTAGCCCACAGCGTCTACCATCAACCGCAACAAGCGCGGGAGGAAGGGAAGTGACTTATGTGATTGTGGATGGCGATGCTGAGAGGCGGAAACCAAGTGCAAGTGCAGCGTCTGAAAGGAGGAGGCCCCTAAAGGGCATCCTCAAATCGGCCCCAAGCTTGACAGCTGATCAGCAAATGGGACAGCAGCAAAACCCCAAACAACCTTCCCATAGCCACAACCCTCGCCACTTTGGAACCGGACTGAGCACCCCAGTCCAGCGACGATTGAGGTTGGTCGCGGTGGAGGATGGGTACGATGATGAATATCTATTCCTGGACCCTAGGTCGCGGTTTGCATCTGCTGAGCGAATATTCTTTCAAAGCAGCCACGATGTGCCTTATCGAGAGCCACATCGCCGACACTCTCTGAGAAGAGCACCAGAAATCGAGATTACGGAGGCCAAACAAGAAGAGGTTAGGAAACATCGACGATTACTGCATAACGGTTTTCCTCAACCTGCATCAGGACACAGGGCCTCCATTGGCCTTTCTCGGAATTCAGAGGGAATTGATGAAATGTCCTTTGATTTTGCCGGCGAGGATCCGCAAGAATCACGCCGTCTGAGATGCTAGCGAATGAGAGCAGCAAAGAGGTCCAAGGAACCGCCCGCTGGTGGAGAGGATGCCATTATTCGGATTAGGGGCAACCGACGCCAGGTCGACTTGTACGACGAATCCTCAACTACCAAAGGTCGGATGGGCACTTTGACATGGCCTCGGATGCCTGCCTTGGTAAAGATGTTACAGCCAAAACCGCGGAGTTGAGGGGCATCTTGGGCTGGGATATTGATCAAGTCCAGAAGGCTATCGTTATTGTGCTTCTTCGGCGCTACTTCCAGCCATGCAAATTGTATTGGGACTTGATGGAGGCTAAGGCCGTGGATTATCTCAGGCTTTGCGACAGGGATCAAGGCTATGCACGTGGTTCTCGGGAGCTTATCACGCGTGCGCCAAGGGATTATGAGGTCCTTTGTTACCACCGTAGATTCAACGTCATGTTCTAGTCTTTATTCGCTCTCCTCGATACTGCTTTACGGTTCCAACCCACATCCTATTACAATCAAATCCTATTAGTAATTCGCCGTGTAAAAGAGCGACATGCTAGCGGTGGCGTGGTGGTCGGTTTTGTGCCCCTTTGTCAGGAATAGGGGTTCAGGGGCTCGGGTCAACAAAGTAAACAGAGCGCCGAGGGTAACCGGGCAACGACTGTCCGTTTCATTGCATGACTTGAGGGGCATACCTAGGTGTAGCCTCGACCAAATTGATGCAAGCGATTGTTCAAAGCCGTGCGGCACTAGCCAACATTTCTGCCTTCCAATCTGGCAATTTACTAACTAAGACCGGGCAAGCCAAGACAACGGGCAACCCAAGACAACTAAAAATATCCCATGCTGAATCAATCTAGTTCCGCTTTCATTAAACAACCCCCAGCGCGAGGTTGACCCGTACACAAGAAAAATAAAAAAGAACAAAAAACAAAAGGAATCCCCAGAGAAAAAAGTATCCCCCTCACCCCTCCAGCAAATGCTTCCTAAAAAACGCCTCCATCCTCCCCCTCCCATACGCGCCAAACCCATCCGAGTGCTTCGCCATGGGCAGCAACACGAACTCATAGTCCTTCCCCGCCTGATTCAGCGCGTGCACCAGCTGGTACGTGGCGCTCGGATCCACCACCCTGTCCAACATAGGCACGCTCAAGTACAATTTCCCCTGGAGCCTGCCCGCGTGCACCACATTGCTCGAGTCCTCATACGCCTTTTGCACCGGCCATCCCATCCACTGCTCGTTCCATGGGAGATTATCCATGCGGTTGTCGTGGTTCCCGGAATCCGCCGCGGCGGCCTTGTAAAAGTCGCCGTGCCAGAGCAAGGCCGCAACGGCGTTTTGGCCGCCCGCCGAGCCGCCAAAGATGCCGACGCGGGACAGGTCCATCCACGGGCGCGTGGCGGCGGCGGCCTTCATCCACGCGATGCGGTCGGGAAAACCAGCGTCTTTGAGGTTCTTCCAGCACGCGTCGTGGAAGGCCTTGGAGCGCCAGTTGGTGCCCATGCCGTCGACCTTGACGAGGAGGTAGTCGGTGCCCGCCCAGCCGCGGAAGTAGTCGAGCTCCGAGTAGCTCTTGGGGGTGCCGAACTCGTGCGGGCCGGCGTAGATGTCTTCGAGAATGGGGTATTTTTTGGCCGGGTCGAAGTTGGCGGGTTTCACGATGATGCCGTAGATCATGGTGGTGCCGTCGCGGCCGGGGGCCGAGAACATTTCGACGAAGGAGGCGGCGTTGGTGGGGACGGGGGTGCGCTTGACGAAGAGGACGGTGCCCGTCTCAGCGTCGCGGACGACTTCGGTTTCGGGCTGGTCGACGCGCGACCAGATGTCGGTGAGGCGCGTGTCGTTGTCGGTGAACGCCCAGGTGTGGTCGCCGTCGCCCAGCGTCTCGGTGCCGTTGCCGCCGTAGGTGAGCGTTTTGCCGCCGGTGCCTTCCAGGTTGACGCGGTGCAGGTGGGCGTAGTACGGGTCTTGGTTGGGGATGATTCCGAAAGCTGTGACCCAGATTCTACGTGTGGCAGTGTCGATGCGCTCGACCTTGCGGACCAGCCAGTTGCCCTTGGTGATTTGGTTTTTCAGGGTGCCGTTGATCAGGTCGTAGAGGTAGAGGTGGTTCCAGCCGTCGCGCTCGCTGGCCCAGATGAGCTCCTGCGTGTCTTGGAGGACTTCGCAGTAGTACTTGTTGCGGTAGTTGATAAAGGTGTCGCTGCGCTCGTCGACGAGGGTGCGGATCACGCCGTTGACGCCCATGCCGAGGACGCGGAGACGTTGGTGGCCGCGGGCGTGGTACACGAAGCGGTATTCGGAGCTGGTGGGAGACCATCCGATGTTCTTGATTTCGTAGGGATTCAGAAACAGCGTGTTGTTGGTCGGAATCTCGTTGCGCGTGGCCAGCTGGAAGATGCGGGGCCGGTCGATTCGGACGGCGTCGCCTGGTTTGGGGTAGTAAATTGTGTCGTACCGGGGCTCGAGCCGATCGGCTGGGGAAGACTCGATTAGGGTGATGGTGTGTTCTTGGGCGGGCGTGTACTGCCACGCAGCGACATGGAGTTTGTCGGGGGAAAGGAAGATGTATCCCGAGTCGAAGGGGCTCTCCGGAGTGCCCGTCGTGCTCAGTTGCTTTTTGTCGCTGTCGCTGTAGGCAACCCACAGGTTGGAGTCTTGGACATAGACGTAGGGATACCAATCCTGTCTCTTGGTGCCGACGGCAGCAAACACTCGGACGAGGAGCACACTGGCCAAGAGCGCGAGTCGAGCCAACATGGTGGGCGATGTCGAGTCGAGAATGCTTGTCTGCTCAAGTCCTTTTCGAAGGTCAGAGTCAAGGTCTTAAATATCTAGAGATCTGGTCTAGACAACAAAGCATGCTCGATCGTCGTCAATGTGGACGGCCCCGCGGTCCGTCCGATCCAAGGGACGGGACAGCTAGTCTGTTGCCATTCGGGCCTTTCCTTGGTCCTTGAGACCAACATATCTATGACATGACGGTATGATGGGCATGAGTGAGGTTGGTGATGGCGGCATGTTCAACTGGAGCGGGAGAATGTCTGGCCCGTTGCAATTTTCGGGCCCAGCCGCACGCCAAGAGCCAATTATACGAAGACCCGAATTGGGGCGTTTGTTTCGCTCGCAGCCGCAGTGCTCCACTAGCGATGGGCTGGGTGATGATCAGAGTCTCCGAAAGATACAACTGCATTCACTCGTCGTTGCCCACAACGCTGCGCAGGGACGCGGCCCAGTCCCGTCGGTGCGGCTACTGCTGATTGACATGCATGGCACGCACGTGCGGCTGAAAGAATGTGTAGGGCTGCGGCACACAACCACGGGCACTATAATAAGACTCAAGGCGCTTGAGATAACCCTTTCCGGTCGCGCTTGAGCCTCCTGTATTGGGGCATGGGAGATAAGTCCTGCAGGGCTAGCTGGACCCCTTTTTCTACCGTTTAATTACCCCGAGTCCCTCACCGTGCGTCTCGCATTCGCTTATGTCTGCCAAGGCTATCATTTCTGTTATCAGCCACCTCCAATGCGAATCACAAGAGCGATGCTTCTCTCTAGAGCACCCAGACCCCTTCACTAATTAGGTACTGCCTGTAAATTCGCTAGCACGACGCAAAAGTCCCAGATCCAACCCGCTCTAAACTCTCCACCGGTATCATTCCCCATGCACCCCTCGGCACCGGAAAGACCCCCGTTCTTGCGGCCGCCGGGGCCAAGTCGGCGAGCGCTTCGAGATTTATCCTTAGCCTTTAACCCGAGGTTGGTGATGATGAGGGAATGAGGATGTTTCGTTCCAAAATACAGGTACCCTTGAGATCCTTCTTCTACGCACCGGCACACGGTCGAAACAAGCCGGGACGCTCCTCCAACCTACGCCAATGGGCTGTGGAAAGACGACCCCCATCAGACGAAACCGGAGACTTGGGCATCTAATAGCCGCTTGAATATACCATAAGGGAGCTTGGAGCAAGTGCAACTTCTGACAATGGGTCTCCACTTCTTCGATGTCGCGTGGAAGGTGCGCCGTTTCGGTCAGGTGACAGTTGTCACGGAGCTCATGCAGCGTGGAAAGCAGCCATCGGAACTCTCAAAGCCTTCAAAAGTCCAGATGAAAGAAAGGCAAGGTGTACTAGCTTACAAAACAATCTACCCACGCACCTAGGCATCTATGTGTTGGAAGCGTGGCACTCTGGATTCTGTGGAATTGTAAGGGTTGCAACTGCGTGATTCTATTGCTTGTGTTCTTCCTGTCTCTGGCTCTGGCTGGAAGCTAGAGGCTTCTTTATAGACTATTCTGCAGGATTCAGGCTTCGTCACTCTGGTGGCTGAGGCTCACTGGCGTACTGGCAGTGCCAGGTATCCAGTCAGCTCCGCTGACTAGATGCCCAGGGCCTCTAAACCCCCTTTCTTTCTGACACTATAAGTTGTGGTAATCCCGATTTCTCGCCACTCCTTCTGCTTGTGGAGTGATGAGTTGTGTCAATTACAATAGTTATATTTTTAAGCAAAATGATCAACGTATAAATCCTCTAAGAGTTATTATGTGAGAGATCCAGATAATTAAGCTTTAGAGTAATAATGTAATAATAACTGTTAAAAGCCTTTAAAAACCCACGGCAACTATAAAGTTTACTAGAAGATATCATATATTATTATCATTATTATAATAGAAATTGTTGCTTTTTATAGGTTTTAAGCCAGTACTACAGACTTATCTAAAATAACAGAAAGGTGAACTAATGTAAAGTTGCAGCTAAGAAGTTTGAGAATATGTAAGATTCTTATGTACTTTGCATAGCTGTACTATGTATTATAGGGAACTTTATCGCTGTAAAAGTGTATTTCCTGATACTATATGTTAATAAGTAACATTCTTATATAATTGACCATTTTACAATAAGTGTACTTAAATCCTTAACTATTAAACTGTTTTTAAAATGTTATTAAAGTTTAAGACTTTATCATAAGCAAGTATAGCACTGTTAAGCGTTTATAGATTAATGACTTATTTATCAGCCTATTTAGCCATTAAATATTTTACTAAGTCTCGTTTAACTATATTTTTTATAAGGTCTTTAATTATACTTAATCTCACATCTGTATTTACCTAAGACCGTCTTGTCAAAAACGTAAATGGTATTTTACACCGTATATATCACTTTGCACTAAATAATAGTTACAATAAGTTTAAGTTAGTAGATTTAATATGCAATTTAATAACATTAGAATAAGTAGTTAGTAAGAGTAGAAGTATATAAAGTATTACTATCTAATCTGTTAAAATCCACAGGCAGTATAAGGGCATAGGGGTCCCCACTGTAGGGGCCCTTCAGGCTCCCTATACTACAGGCGTAGCCTATGTCTAGGGGGTTTTAGGCAGTATAAGGTTTAACCCTCTAATACAGCCTATAATGTCCTGTATTTACAGGTTAGTATTATTAGTAGGCTATAAGTTATTATTACACCTTAAAGCCTTAAAATAGAGTGGGCTGTAGCGACCTTAGTGCTAGTAAACTAGTATAACTGAGTTAACTGCGTACCCTGTAACGTTTTGCTATGTACCTTACACTAAATTACAGTGGATTCACAGCGTTATAAGCGCTATAAATATAGTGGGTTTATTAGTGTTTTGTTTTACTAGTTATAGTTAAGGGTTCTAAGTTAGTTATTGTAAATAGTGCCACAAAGGAGCTTATTTATTAGTGTGGAAGCGATTTTTAAATTTTACTGCTTATATAGTGTTGCACAGTAGGGTTCCACAGGCCTGTAGTACAGGCCTGTTGCTCAGAGGAAGTAGAGCGGTACTGTTCTAAGCTAACTACAGTCAACCCTCTCCATAAGAATACGGTTCCATTAGAATAATCGCTTTGTAAGAATAAAATCTCGGCCCCCGTAAGAATTTGTATGGCAAATAAGAATAACCTGTTTATTGGAATTATTCTTAT
>Ga0247760_1001889_pt1 | contig 17606 bp, 16 predicted proteins | sample UWRJL171409R4_FD_179936 | JGI IMG/M metagenome (GOLD analysis project Ga0247760, IMG submission 179936) | Plant litter microbial communities from Arlington Agricultural Research Station in Wisconsin, United States - UWRJ-L171-409R-4 | ecosystem: Environmental > Terrestrial > Plant litter >... | reverse complement strand
ATAAGCGAGTCAGCCAGACAAGCGAGTCAGCCACTTTCTACCACCCCACGACAAGTATCCTCAATTACACAACCACAACACTATGAAATAACTATAACTGAATTGGAAACAGATGAATCAGACGATTTTGCAGCTTCCTTGCACGTGCGTGCATTATGGCCAGGCTTACCACACACGCCACAATACCGAATCTTCGTACAAGACTCTCTTATACCACCACCATTTTGACGTCCTTCCTAAGCCAGCTACTCACCCATAGCCTTCTGATCCAGTAGATCCTATACCTCTTATATAATAAGTGACCCCCCAAGCCGTATACGTATTTTTTTAACTCTCCGTCGCTTACTAAGGCCCTTATTAGCCTTACGTAGTACTAAGACCTCTGTACGGAGAAGAGCCACCTCGTACATCACAGCCATCGTACCTTTAGCCAATCAATCTACAATAGTTAGTATTAAGGTTAAAGAGCTGCCCTAATGGTTAGAAATTCGAGTTTTGATAAATGCTAACTGCAAGGTAGCCTCTTGAGGGTTGTATAGTATTTGGAAGACCCAAGGTAGTACTATACCTAGGCTTAAGGCTAGGGGTGTTGGGGTCCGAATACGCATATTTAGCTCAGATATTACCTTTTCTGAGTCGTACGGTATAAAGCTGGCTCCGGCAAACCCCCCCTGGATATTTTTTCTGTAATCGAAATAAAAAACGCCTCTTTAAACGTATAGAGAAATTCCAACTTACTAATATATATAATGTTTATTCGCATTAACTACTTAATCTAGCAGCTATACGCCTTCTTCAACGGCCCAAAACAACCAACATCTAATAGCTAAAGTAGGTAAGAAGAGTACGGAGGCATATAAAATGTAATAATATTGTGCTTCTAGCAGTAGGTTTCGAATTCTTCGGAGTAGTGGCTATTATAGCCGTTAAGGATAAGTAGCCGATATTTACCCTTCGTATAAAATACTATATGGAAATTAAAGTACCAAATCCAATCTATACCTTTCTTATTAATAGTCCAGCTATTATCGGTTGTTACAATGCGCCAATTAGCCAGAAGGTTGCACTCTTGATACTAATTAGCAAGGTAATATTACCCGGCCAAAATAATAAATAGCGGGATAGCCCAACCCAAGGCGTTCACTCCTTAAATGACTGTAGCCTACTCTTGATTGCCAGGCTGGGCCTGTTTGGCCCTACTGCGGCCGTTCGAGGCAGTAACTACTATAGTAGCGATAATAATGCCTATTATAAAGCCGGTCTCGTCGAAGTTATATATATCGTTATTAAGGATCCCGTATTTGACTTTTATATTATGTACAAACGCAAATTACTTGCAAATAACTTTTAGATCTTCGCATTTAGCCTTTTAGTAATCGTATTTACGCATAAAACGCATCTAAAGTTCTAGTTGGCACTTAACAAAGTTGTAAGCCCATCGTACGCCTACTTTGGGCGCGTTACGTTTACGTAATAATTAATTGGCTATATCTTCTACGTACGAAAGCCGGGGGTGAAATACGCGTATATATAGCTTAATAATATATTAAATAATTGTTTTCTCTTTTAAATCCGTAAGTTTACGCGAATTGGCTGGAACATCGCATCATATAGGCCGGCCAGCGCGTCAGTTACGAAGGGTATCCTTATTAACAGTATAAATCTTCGCTGCAGCTCGGTTGCTAAGCTTTGGATCCCTTTAAAAAGCGTTAAGTGCCAGGTTTATCCTAGCTTTGTACGAAGTAGTTTCCATTATTAGTTGTGGAAAGAAATGGTGTTTTGTGCAGAAGAGGTGCGTCGCGTCGGAAAGTGGCTGACTCGCTTGTCTGGCTGACTCGCTTATCACGCACGTTACCCAGATTCGTCTCATATAACAGCCTGGTTATCTAAGACGAATCTTGGCTCACAAAACTTCCTTTTTCATTCATAGCCCTAAGCTGGGGTAAGCTGTGGCTAATTTGCCCTGACCTTTCTCTGATTCTTCCCCGAGTTAGGATAATACCATACGCCACCGCTGCACAGCCTTAGAGGCCCGTTTTCAGCCCCCCCCCGGCTAAGTTTCCTTTCCATGTCACCCGCCGTGTCTACATTTCTGGCATATACTAGTACATGTTATAGGATAGTACGTGGCATCCTGGTACTAAAACGTCTTGGGATTGTATTAAATATGCCAAGATATTATATAGGCATGGTACATAATAGGCTAGCACCTAGAATATACCAGGCACGTGTGGACCAGTCTTGACAGTCCTAAAACCTGGGCCTTTCTGGTTAGAGCAAACGCCCCCCCTAACTTTAGGTACTTTATAGCAACAGGTATTACACAGGTACCACCTAGACGATGGTGACTCTCCGCTGGGTATAGGGGTAGGTGTTCTGCGAGTTTAACTGGGTACCTAGGTACTGGTGGACTCCAACTCGTTCATATGCTCCCAACGCGCGGCTGGAAGGGCGAAGAATCAGCCCACGGATCAGCTGCCCCCTGCGAGCCACTTCGAGAAAGAGATAGCTTTGCCGCGGATCAACCTCGCCAAACCCGCGAACGTCTGGGTAGGTGGAGGTGCCGCTGTCCAGCGATGTGCCTTCCTTTTCCACACAAACAGCCATCATGAACTTGACCGGGCCTGTTTGCAAATCCACGCGGGTAACAGGGGCACCACTTGCCTTCATGTGCTGCATTTCTAACACCGTTGCTGGCGCGGTTCTACCCACCACCTCCAGCCGTCCATCCTGCACGTCACTGAATGGATGAGCCGCGTTCCGGGGCGTGCAGCTCGCGTCCACAATCTCGAGCGTGACCTGTGACTCGGCATCCATGTTGGCGCATATATCCACCCCGTGCACAGAAGCCCACGGCCAGCTCGGGGCCTGGTAGTCGGCGTGCCGGCTCCTCCCCGCCAAGCAATGGCATACCGCCCGCAGTCCACAACAGGGTCGCCTCCAAGTCCTGCCTCCAATGGCCGGCTAGATAATCCCATGCCGAGCACGATGCCGCCCGCGCCGCCAGCCCAGCCAGCGCCACCAGCTTGTCGGACGAGTATGTCAAGTCCCGAACCGAATACTTGTTCACGATCGCCATCCAGCGTTGCGAGAAGTCTACGGACGCACCGCCGTTGTGTACTAGCAGCGGGGACGCGTCGGCACACCACCGGGCGTTGTACATGGTATCGTGGCGTGCCCACCCTTTCCACCCCGACCGACCGCTACCGCATTCGCACGCGATGGAAGCCGCACACTCCCACGCCATCTCGTACTCGCCAAAATGCAGCACCCGCCTCGCCAGGACGCGTTCCTGGAACGTCCAGCCTCGTGTTTGCAACGCGGACCCTTCGTCCTCCTGCCTTGTCGGTACTTTCGCAGTCCACTTCACAAAATGCGCAGGTGTCTCTCCGCTCATGGCGGCGGGAGCGGCGCGAACGGCCTCCCCGTTGAGGCCGACGCCGCGGAAACGCTGCCTCTTGTCCGCACACGTCAGACCGGACGCGCTGTTTTTGTTTCCGGCATCGGCGGCAATAGTAAGAATAGCACCCTCGTAGACGTGCTGCATCTTGGCGGCTTGCTCTTTCCAGCCGGATCGAGAGTCTTGGATGATGCACAGCGAGTCGATCCAGATGTGCCGGAAGCCGAGCTTTCTGGTCACGAGTAGGGCGTGTTGGAAGGTCAGAGGCATGCTGGCCAGCGGGATGGCCGCTTGACGGGCGGCAAGAGTGGCCGTGGTTGTGGTCAGCGGTTGGTGGCTGCCCCAGCAGTGGCTGAGGGCGATGTAGTCTCCGGTGGAGCCGTCAGAGGAGATGACGAGGCGGGGAGAAGTGGACGTCGTTGTCGTCGCCAATGTCGATGAGTCTTGTGGGGAGCAGGCTGCCGCCTCCTCCGGCGGAAGAGAAATCTCCCTTGCAGGTTTTGTGTGATGACAGGCAGTCGCCAAACCACTTGGACGCCAGTTCAGTGCACTGAGGCGACAAGGCCGAGGGCGCGACTCTTTCGACCGGAACGTCCATGAATGGGCAGGGATTAGGAAGATCTCTGATGAAAGAGCGGTCAGCATCTAGCGTAACTGCAATTTCAATTGGCTTCTAGCCCACTGACACGGAATGAGAGAGAGCTTAGGTAGGTAGGTAGTTCCGTACGTACGGATCTCTGAAGATTCGGAGTGACTTGAGGACAGAACCAGAGGATAGGTCAAGCTGTATTCCCATTGCACGCAAGTGCCATAGTCGTCATTTTAGCTTTGCTGAGACTTTCAACATCCGGCCTACCGCAAACCTTCTATCTCGTCTGGCATCGCGCTTAAGGCCTGAGAGGAGCGACTCCTCTATTTCACAGGTGAACATAGATCCTAGGATACTGCATTAACAAGTAACAATTTACAGTCAAGCCCGGCTAGCTCAATCGGTAGAGCGTGAGACTCTTAAGGAGAGCTCCGTCATCTCAAGGTTGTGGGTTCGACCCCCACGTCGGGCTCAATTCCCGTCATCGTTTACTTTTTGGCCATGCTGCTCTCTGATAATCCCCTCATCAAAGTGTTGACAAGCAGTGGGCCTCTGCTTTTTTTCTCTTACCGCTACATCGAATCGCAATGCCATAACTCTAAGATAGAAGTAAACTCCCTAGGGCAAGATGTGCAACGAGGGTAAGCTTAGTGGTAGTTGACTACCGGCTCATCCTTGCAACCCCGCGGCTTCATTGTCTTGCTTTTGATGGCGGGCCGGCTCTGAAACCCATTAATTGTTCCCATCTACCGATTCGGCCCTATCTAGAAGTCTATATACAACGAGGAACTCTATGCCCCAAAGTCTAGACCTTATAAAAAATATCAGCCTTTTATCGCTGGGCCGTCTCGCTCTCTCCCCCATGATCATTTTTCCAACTCCCAGCATAATGGTGTGTGACCAACGAAGGGGGAACCACCATCCCCTCTGCGTACTTGTTTGAGGTCCGCGCGAAGGCATGACCCGGAAGCACCAACACATCGCCCGCCAGTTTGGGCTCCATCAAGTCCTTAATATCATCCAACGTGGCGTTGTACATGCTCCCTAGAGACTTGAGAATCCCGTTTGTAAACCTCCGCGGTCCCGTGAAATCTACCACATCGCCAACCATGTTCATCTTCAACTCCCCGACAGTAACATTCCTCTCCTGCACGAGCTTGCGAATATCCCCGAGGATATCTTCAATAACTGTCCAGATATGCGGAGAAGCCGGCTTCGCCATTATCGTCCACGTCGCAAATTCTTTGAGGAAACCTTCTCCCCACCCATAGTCGAATTCCCAACCTACTACCACGGACGCATCATCTTGATATTGAGAAGGAATCCAGGTAGAGATGGGGTAATCACACGATACGTCGAGGTCGCAGTATACGCCACCTTCGGAAAATAGGAGGAGGTACCGAAGGATGTCGGCTTTGAGGATGGGGACTATTTTTGATTAAATACATGACCAGTCAGCAGCTGCTTAACCCAAGAATCCATAAGGTGGGTGGGTAGGTAGTAAAAATATGGTGGGCGAAGAGAAACACACCGCTAAGACCATGGTAAATCTCCACCAAATCAGGTCGGGAGCTCCCAAATCTCTGTTGGACATAAACATCGGCAGAATGGTCCGTCAGAAAGTTGACGTGGTAGTCGGAGTTCCGGTTGATACAAGTGTCTGTCCACGCTCGGGTCTGTTCATTTAGGCCTTTGGGTCCGAGTTTATACCAGAGGGTTTTGGGTATCCTTGAGGGTGTTTGCGGGGGCGGACTCCCATGTTCTCGGCTGGTAGCCATGGTTTCTAGGTGGATAGTATCATGACTCAAGGACCGATAATGATAGATAAAAAGGAAAATAATAAACACCGCAGTCATAGTGGAGACTTTGGCGTTCCGGGATACTGCCGATAACTGGTTCGTCAACAACATGGCTGCTTTTCTCGTCCGCAACAAATAGTAAGCAAATGAGAGACAGTGATTGAGCAAGGTTAGATGACGGAACGCGGGGAGGAGAGGGGGGTCCATTTGAACGATGGCGACTACAACACCTGCGAGAGCAAACATCCCCCGTGGGCAAACATGACCGTACTGCAGATGACCTGATACACAACCCACACTGGGCAAGGTACCAAGTTCTATGTGCAAGGGCAATCAAAAGTCACTGCCTTCAAGTCGCTGGCCTGCATGTACTTGGGTTTTAAAACTCCGTATTAGATCAGCTGTGCTCCGTCATCGTTGCATCCATGTCGATTGCCAGCAAGGAAGGAAAATGTAACCAGGAGATTTTCCATTCATGAACGCACGCGTAACAGCCTGGACAAACCACTCCAGCCAGAACCATGCAGGTGGTACAGAGCGTGTTACCCTACAGACTTGTCGGGGTTGGGGTTGCGCATCAAGTCAAAGCCAATCAGAGGATGGCTGAGAGTTCGTGTTCTCGTATTTTCTCTGTCCCGGGTTTCCATGTCTTGTCCTTCTCCACTCCCAAATTTTTTTTTTTGGTTTTCTCCCCTGGCTTTGGTTTGTGTGCCACCCTCATCTTTGACGGATGCGATACACTTAGATAGGACCGACGACGACTCATGTGCAATAAAGACTTTTATGACTTGGAATACATGAAGAAATGCCATACCACAGCGACGGAATGAACTAAAATCTTGCCCAGGTCACACACACGGTTGGAGATGGAGACGCGGATGCATTCTCACGGGGATAGACCGGAAAGGAGCGGGGAGAGGATCGAATAGCCACTCACCAGCTCTTGTTTAAATCCTCCCGCATGCAGGCAAACAGCAACCCCCCCACTCCAGTCCTCTGCGCAGCGCCGCCGACTTCGCCACTTTACGACACCGGTTTTGTTCACGACAACCCATGACAGACCACAAACACGCGAAAGCGTAGAATACGACGGAAGCAACACGTGTAAAGAAAATAAAAAAATGCCACCACCATCTCTCCTCACCATCCCCCTCGAGGTCCGCGCCATGATTATCATCGAAGTGGCCGTGGCCCCCCAAACATCCCCTCCCAGCCCAAGCGACCTGCACGGCCAAAACCGCCGAACCCTTGACAGAGACGTCACCGGCGCATATGAAGAAACCGACCGAGTCTTTTTCCAGGCCGATGCCCCTTCTAACCCGGTCCTCCCGCTGCTTCTCACCAACCGCCAACTACATGCTGAAACCCTCGATACCCTCCGTCGCGCCTTTTCCACGACGACAACCACACGTGCAACTAACCCGCTAAGTTATACCGCCCATGTAATCTACCTGAAAAACGCAACACTCTGGCCAACATGGCTATCCGTCCCCATTCAAGCCTCGCATATCGACACGCTACACGCACAGTTTCGGATCTTCCCCTGTCCCGAGGGGAAAGAAATGCCTGAAGCGTCAGCGAGAGGCAGCATGTTTCGCGCCGGCCCAGGTGTTCCTGCGGCCATTGTCTGGCCGTTTTGGCATCTTTTAATCGGCTCGCTTTGTTCAGGAACCCACTCGCCTTGTGGGATCCCATTTTCGGTAGGGAGATTGGTTTTGAATTTTGTGCCTGTTCAATACCCCGGCGACGACGACGACAAGAAGCAGGATGGTGGCTATCATGGTTATGGTGCTGGTGCTGGTGAAGGTGCTAGTAGTGATGGCGGTAGTTCGGCGCAAAGGGTTTACGGACCTATCATTCCCGAGTTTTTTGTCCCCCATCTTCGGCTCCACACCCAAGGAAAACTTGGCAAAAGCTCCGGCATGGATGCTGCAGCGCGACTAATGAGTTTTGCGCTGGAAAAGATTGAGTACATGGCAAAGTTGGATGCCGTGATTTTTGACCTGGGGAAAAAATTGCACGAGAATATCGGGGTTGTGGAAATTCGTCTGGATGGAGAGGTCTTTGAAACGCTGGATTTGGCGAGATATCTTGATGAGAAAGAGGCGATCAAAAAATGGAGAGCCACAAATAGACGGACGCTAAGACGGAAGGATTGGCGGTGGGAAACGGATTTTCTAGCCTGGAAGAAAGAGGTTGAGGCGAGAAGACGGGAATTGGGCATGGAGGCAGGGGAGAAGAAGGTGTCGAAATCGTGAGGCTTAGGTCAGAATAGAGACCCCAAGTTTTATGGTTCCTAGACAGCAATACTATACTTGTCTCTACCCTTATCGAGGTGTATATATATATGTGTGTAGGTACCTAGTGAACTATGCTTAGTCGTGTTTCTTCTCATTCTCATCTCTCTCCTCCTCCTCCTCTTCTTCTTCCTCTTCTTCTTCCTCCTCTTCATTCTTGGTCTTGCTGATGCTTGCATGGTCCACTACCGCTGATCTGATGATCTCGGACGGTTTCCCGGCCCTCAGCAACTCCATCTCGTGGCGTAAGTCATCAGGACAGAACAGCTTGCACAAGGTTGTCATGTCTTCATAGATACTGTAGTAGTTTGTCAGGAACCCTCTCTGTCAGGTCCAGAAATAACGTAAAAGGATCATCAAGGTCAAATTGTAGCTTACACTGGTCTCTGGCTAGATCCGGGCACATAGAGGGTGTTTCCGACGTTGTACGGCAGTGAGTATAGGAGGTTTCTAGCATCCCAGTCCTCGACTAATAATCCAATTGTTAGCATAGAGGCGAGCTACGTAATTAGTGCAACAAAGGATGCATACTCGGCTCTGATACAGGAAACTTGGACTTGTAGCTGGTAATGTAGGCGCTGTGGCTTAGCTTGTGGCGAGGGGTACGCCAGTTACCCGTGTCGTACTCGTTGTGGCCGTAGAAGGAGCAAAGATCGAAGATGAAGGCATCGCCTGTCTTTGGATCCGAGGCTGTGTTTCCATCCCAACAATCTCCATGAAGGAGACAGGGTTTCAGGACTCTTCCATCGGACTGAAGTGGCAAAAGAAGACGAGGAACCACCTTAGTCAGGACCAGTCCCGAAACAATGTCAAACTCGGGCCAGTGAAGGACAGGCGAGGCCAACTCGATGATGTGACCGAGGTGGCGGCTAAAGACAACGCACCAAGAGTCGTCCCATACATCAATGGCCTGTACGATCTTGGTGTGGCAAGTCGCAATGTGAAAGCCGAACTTGCCCGTGGGCGAAACGGAGCGGTTGTGTAAGTCAGCGAGTCCCTTGGCAAGCGCCTGCGGTTCGGCGGGCTTGAAAGACAACTGGATTAGCGCATGCTTCCAACTCTAATGACAAAGCCAGCGATTTATGACTAACCTGGCGGGCAATTTGTCGAAACTCAACAAGAAGGAAGTAACTGCCCTCCTCGCCCGCAATTTCCCCCCAGGCGTATGGCTTGGGCACAAATCCTGGGGAGACATTTTCAACAGCCTTAAGGCACTCAAACTCGCCGTGACACATCTTCTTGCCAATGTCGCCAAGCTTTGGGACAACCTGAGTATCTCACCCAAATAAGGTTAGCCATTGCCAGCACGGGGGTCGCGAGCTGATATCATGCAAATTGATGCGTGTCAAGAAAGCTAAATTTGCCTTGAGGAAGTATTCCTGCAGAGCCCCATCAGGAAGTTTCACTGTCAACTTGGCCGTGTTGCCAAAAAGAGATTCGCCAAACTGTTCGGCACGGACAATGGCTGAACCCGGGATCGGGAGGGCTTGGATGAGTTTGGCTGTTAGCAACATCGTGTACCTAAGGTGCATTATGTATAACGACTGGATACATTATGTCCACACACCTTTGATCACATTCTCGTCCACCTCAACAATGGCCCCAGGGGTTGGGAGAGGGAGCAGGTCAATCGGGGTCTGATCTGTCGCTGACTTTGTTTCTCCAATCTTGACGTTGGCTATCGACTCTACCAACGTCTCGGCCGACAGCGACATCTTCAGCTGCGAATCGTCCATGTCGTCGGAGCTGGGTTCTCTGGGATCTGGAGTTTGTGGTTGCGTTGGGGAATTATCTGTTGACATTGGGCAGAAGGGGATTTCAGGCCCGTTGCAGGCACCCATTACTCCGCACTCAGCTGCAGTGATCATCCAATTGGCAAACTTCTGCTGGACGCGAAAGGTCATTGCAGCGGCAGTGTAGGCAGTCGCAACCAATAAGAGGCCTATTCTTAGCGCTGTCCACTTGGAAGCCGAGCTCACCAATGCTGTGCCACCCAGTCGCGCATATGGCCCCCACAAAAAAATGAAGATCTCGTGGAGGTCGTGCCTTCTCTCCCCGTGGTTCACTCTTCATCTCAGTTTTGCCGTCGTCACGTGGCCTGGAGCCCTCTGCACCACAGCGAACGTCGAGTGAACGCGTGGGATGCGTTCTTTTCGGCCGAAACCAAGGATTGCCACGCGTGCGAACCATCACCTAATCGCCTGTCACCCCTAGCGCATATTTTTGACGAATGTCGGCAGGCGACAGCGGCGCGAGGTCCGCAGTCCCCCGCCATCCAGTCGCCCGAACGCTCCGGCTTCCCCATCACCCCGCCCCAAGTTTGGCTCAAGTCGGGAAGCTGAGACTCCGTGGTGGGCCTTTGCGAGCTACCGTTCGCTAGCATGGACTTCTCGAAATCTATCTCTTCCAGGTCCGACCTCCGCCACATCCCGACTTTCCGATCTGGCGTTTCCCTGGTCGCGTCTCGCCATCCTTCCAACACCGACCCTCTCGGGTTACAATTGGTCACCGACTCGCCAGAGCCCGCTGCCGATATCATCTTCATTCATGGCATTGGAGGATCCGCCTTCCGGACCTGGTCGTGGCAACGGAATCCGGACTACTTCTGGCCGCGGTGGCTCGCTCACGACGAGCAGCTCGGCAATTGCCGCACTTTTACTTTCGGTTACGATGCGAACTTCAAGGGCGACGCACATGGCCTGGATGTCCTCGACTTCGCCAAGGACCTGCTCCTTCAGATGCTCAACTACCCTGAAACCATCGGCAAGGATAGGCCCATTCTGTTTGTTGTTCACTCCATGGGCGGTCTGGTTGCGAAGAAGGCCTACATTCTTGGGAAGCACGACCAGAGATTCGCGAGTCTCATCGCTAGTGTTACCGGCATTGTCTTTCTAGCCACACCGCACCGTGGCTCCCAGTACGCGAGAACACTCGGAAATATCCTTGCTGCAGCACCGATACAAGCCTCACCCAAGTCCTACCTGTCTGCTCTGGAGCGCCAGTCCCCGGCAATACAAGATATAAACGAGGTCTTCAGTCATCAATGCAACAGCTTGCAGCTTGTATCCTTTCATGAGACTCTGGCAGTCAAGATAGGGTTCGTGAAGCTCGTTGTAAGTACTGCTCTCTGCATGCTTGTCCATTATCAGAATTATGCTGAACTCTATCAGGTTGTTGAGAAAGAATCAGCCATCCTTGGGTACAGCAATGAAATCTCAGCTTCGATGAACGCCGACCATAACAGCATCAGCAAATATGAGAACGAGCTGGATCCAAATTACATCAAACTGAGAGACACTCTCAAAATGCTGCTCCCAAAAGGTGGGAGAATATCTCTGAAGGAGTCAGCCCACCTTCTTCCTAACTTCAAAGTTGCTGATATCATCTAGCCTCCACAGCAGATACTGTGCCCAGGCTCGACGCCGAAACAGTGAAAGAAATACATGACATCCTTGGTGTCTTTGAGGTCACCAGAAATGAAAACTACAAACGCTTCATTCCCCCGGACTCAGGCGCATGGCTTTCCCGCGAAAAAGGCTATGCATCTTGGCTTCAGGCGACAAGGGGCCCCGGCGATCCTCGTGTCTATTGGCTTTTCGGTCTCCCAGGTAGCGGGAAGACAGTGCTATCAAACATCATCATTGAGCAACTTCAGCAGCGCAGCCAACCACCGCAGTTCCACTTCTTTTCTGAGGCCCATCAGTCGAAAAGGACCATTGCCTACGGACTTCGCTCAATTGCAACACAACTTGCGCTGGAAGATGGGGCATTCCGCAGAGCCTTGCTGTCACTCCATCGCGACACCGGAGTTTTCTTCAACAACCAGAACGAAAGTTTCCACAGTATCTGGGAAAGGGTCTTCGAAGGAATAGTCTTCCAACTCGACTTCCCCCGACCCCTGATTTGGGTTCTGGACGGTATCGACGAATCCGATGCTCCAGACACTCTGCTGGCCCACTGTGCTCAGATCCAATCCAACACGCCCATCAAGATATTCTTCAGCAGCAGACCACTGAAGGCTATCTCGCGGTTTGAGAGTGCACGGATAAGGTCTTACTTCCTTCGTGAGGGCGACACGGCCGAGGACATGCGCAAGTACACTGCAAACGTACTTCGACGAGCCCTTCCTGACGATGAGGAGCTCCTGAGAGAAATTGTGAGCGAGACCATGAAGAATTCCTCGGGCTCCTTTCTTTGGGTCAAACTTGCGCTAGAAGCTCTCGAGGACAATTGGCACACGCAGGAGGCCATACGCGCTGTCCTAACCGAGTTTCCCGGTGGCATGGTCCCCATGTATAACCGGATGGTCGACAAAATCGAATCTCAAATGCCACGAAACTGCATGATGGCGCGGCGAATTCTCACTTGGGCCACCTGCAGCTGGCGGCCTTTACGCTTGGAAGAACTCCAGGTGGCACTCGAACCAGAGTTTCGCAACTTCATTAACCTTGAAGACACAGTCACGCAAATCTGCGGCCATTTTGTCAACATCACCCAGGCTTCCGACTCTCACAAGCAAATCTCTCTTATCCACAAAACGGCACGGGACTTTCTCACGAAAGGCGACATTGCAGCAGGCAAAACGCCCTTCATCAACCCACACGATGGCCACCTCCACCTGGCCCTAGTCTGCCTTCGTTACCTCTCAAGCGAGCACTGGCGTCGACACTTCAACACTATCAATGTTGCGACCCGTTCCCCGGTGCTTACAGGCAGAACATCAAACCGGTTGTTGTTAGCAGAAGATGGCTACCCCTTGCTTGGCTACGCGGCCTGTTATTGGTCGTACCACGTCTCCAAAGCACCTGTCGAGGCGCCTGAGCTGCTTCAGGCGCTGAAGACCTTCTTTTCCAAGTACCTGCTCTCCTGGCTGGAGGCCATTTGCCTGTCTGGCAACCTCCGGTATCTTATTCGTGCCGCACAGTACCTCAAGGCGTACGCAAGGCGTCACTTGAAGGCACGGAAAGACAGACCCTTGGCCTTGGCTGAACCACCAGAGTACAACATTGAGTGGATACAGAGCTGGGCAACCGATATCATCCGAGTCGTCGGCAAGTTTGGCTCGGTCTTAACTTCAGATCCACCATCTGTGTACCGACAACTCCCACTCTTCTGTCCGAAAAACACAATGATAGGGAAGACGTACGGTCTCTCCCGCCAAGAGTCCCTCACAGTCACCGGACTGAAAGCGGAGGAATGGGACGACTGTCTTGCTTCTGTCCAGGTCGGGAAGGACGAGTGGGCTACTCAGGTTCTAGCAACGGAGACGTGCTTTGTCACATTGGTAAGCCGTGGAGGAACAATCATGGTGTGGAACGCTGAAACGTGCGAGCCACTCCGGACGATCAATACCGGAAGTTACACCCCGCTCATGGCAATGAACAGGGCTGGGACAGCAATTGCGGCTGTTACCTTCGACAGCTATAGCGTATGGGATCTGCTCACTGGCCGGCGGTTATATCACTGCGAGAAGCTGAGCGACGCCATGGTACTTGATCTCCGGTTTGGTTCTGCTGACTGGGAGCTGGTCGTTGGTCTCAACATCAACGCAGTCGCCCGCATAAATCTCCAGACTGGCAAGCGCGACCAGTACCAAATCATGGTCCCTACAGACTCGGACTTTGCATACCTAGGGTCCCCCTGGCGCATGGCTTTGAGTCCGGATCTCACCAAGCTCGCCGCGGCCTGGCGCGGCCGTCCCCCGCTGATATGGGATCTCTTACCAACAGGGCCAGCTCACCGTCCCCGGAAATGTCTCGTCTCTTCGTCTTCTGACTCCATCTGCGGCCCTGAGGTGCTCCGATGGCACCCAGATGCCGAGGTTCTGTTTGTTCTTTGCCAAAACATGAAAGTCGTTGAATGGCGAATTCTGGAAGATGAGCAGAAGGAATGGGACCATCTTCTGGCTCGAGAGATGGTTATCAGCGACGACGGAAACTCGCTCATGTCGTGTGACAGTACCGGGGCCATCAGCATCTGGAACTTCCCTCGCCTAAATCTTGTTTACAGACTGATTAGCGAGAGCGACCCGAGCAACGACATGGCTTTTGGCCCCGGGGGACACCGATTCTATGATATTCGCGGATCCATCTGCAACGTCTGGGAACCGGACGCGTTGGTTCGCGCAGATGATCACGACCTAGAGGAGAGATCTAGTGTCGGAGGCACAACGATCTTGACGGAACCAACAATATCGTACTTTGATTCCCGTGGCCAAGATGTCACTACCCTTGCCTTGGATGCTGCGGACCGATACTATTGCTGCGGCAGAGAAGACGGCAAAGTGTGGATCCATGATGCGCTGAACGGCAAGCGGCTGAGAAAAGTGTATAGCCATTTGGCTTCAATGGCTGTGACGGCGCTGATATGGTCTAATACCGGCAAGTACATGGCATCATGCGATTACGGCAACTCTGTGATCGTCAAACGGCTGCAGGTCAAGGAAGAAGGAACCTGGGGTGTGTTTCCCGTCTTTGAACGCAGGCTGGGCCAGCCCGTGAGCCAGTTTCTCTTCAGTACCAGCGAAGAGTACTTGCTTATCTCTACAGCAACAGCCGACCATGTGTGGGATCTCAAGGCGAAGAAGGAGGTACAAGTACAGCAGTGGCCAGAACAGCAGTGTCGGTGGTGGATCCAGCACCCTAGCCAGAAGGACATCCTAGTCCGGATCAACCCAAGTGAGGTGCGATGCCACCAGTGGCCTGGACTTGACTTGGTCGGACAAACAGCGTCATCAAGTTCCCACTCTTTATCGGCAACATCTGGCGTGTCGCACAAAAGATCGCTGTCAACCTCGAGCGCCCACAGGCTAAGAGGCAGATGCGTCTCCTGGGCAGCCTTTGCCGTTGACCGACAATCCATCATCTACACAACCCTTCCGGACGACGGGAGCCTGACTACGTCCTGTCTCTCCCACAACGATCTCCATATTGAAGCCGTTGATGCTATCAATATCTTGCAGGATGGCGGAGAGGATCAACCTACAAAAAGACATTGTGCTCCAGGGGTCGCGGGACAGGTGAAGCGGCTTCTCGGCATGTACAAGACCAGCTTGGTCTTTCTAGACCACGAATGCTGGGTGTGCACGTGGAACACACACGACGAGACAGGGCAGGTCACACGGCACTATTTTATTCCCAGGGATTGGCTGAACACAAGTACCTCTCACATGACAATGGTCAGTTCGCAGGGAACCTTGTTTTGTCCAAGATATGGTGATGTGGGGATTGTGAGGAATGGGGTCCGGATTTGATCCATGCCATACGAATAGCATAAAGCTATCAAGTACATAGAGCACTTGAATTGTAAGCGTCCTGCTATTAACCGACCTCCGCTGTGATTTGCAAGCCCGGAAATACTATCTCTCCTTCAAGCACCACTTGTACAAGAACAACCCGCACCGCCCGAACTCAACGGCGACGATGCGAAGACTACCAAAACCGCTGCATATGCTGCCGTCGCCGCAAACATCTCTGAGCGTTTCGCATTCGTCAGGACGGCAACACTCGCGGCAAAAAGAACCATGAACATGGCTATCAACCCTAGCAATGCACTCTCATCCTTAACTATCCGCAGGATTACAATAGCTCCGAGGAGGAGAATTGCCGCGGCAATAGTGCTGATGAGGGTGGCGCCCCAGGCGACGTGGGTTTCGTTGACGTATCCTGCCTCTGCAGAAAGGGGTGTGGCCTTTTCGGGTGTGAGTGAGTGAGGCTCTATCGACTAGAGTCTAGGCTATGGGGTTATGGAATACTGGATTCATACCTTGAATATCCAGTGGTTTTGCAACATCCTGGAAAGGAGATCTTTGTCAACCTGCCTTCGGACGGCAACAAGATCCTGTCGTTTATTCGAGTCGCCTAACCGGTTGGAGGAAAGTCCCGAAAGGAGAGGCTGGCCGTTTTCCCCAGGATTGGTGTTGCGTTTGTAGAACTTCCAGGACTCTCTCTTCTGGGTCGGGAAGCGCCGCTATTTGGTGTTGACGAAGAAGTGCTTCTTCTATGCATCATATCAGTACCGCTACTTTCTACAACTTCAGCAATAAGAGTTAGGTGTCAACATACGATACTTGGCCAACATCGCTTCCATCTCCTCACATATCGCCATCCTCCTCTGTTCCGGACGATTTTGATCCTTTGCATTCTCCTCAAATGCCTCCCACGTCCGTATCGATCGCAACTCTTCGTTATCGCCAGAATGCATAGCCTGCTGATCGGCCTGGTCGAGTTTCTATTCCAGATACGTAAGCTTGCTTTCGAGATGAAGGAGGGTTCGTGCGCTTAGCCGGTCGAATCTGCGAAAGACAAAACCTTCGTGGTCTGGGAATCGCGATAGAGTCTTTGCAAGCGCTGGAAAGCCTATCTTTTCTGCCATTGTTTTGGAATTTTCGAGGGTCGATTGAAGGGGCGATGATGTGAATGTTCCGAAATTGTCCTGGGGTCAATCGACAAGTGTTTAGGTACTGACGTATCACAGCGAAACTTTGCACAGCCCCAGGCGCGGATTGCGGCCACCAGTAACTACCTACTTTACCTAAGTATCCAGGTGCCCAGTGGTGCCACGTCGGTACCAGCCTGATGTCTTGAGTTGGTTGAGCTCCCCAGACCGCCAACTCCGCCACGCGCGGTGGCCGACTCCCGAGAGCCATTTTCACAGGTCAAAACGTTGTCATGTTCAATCTCGAATTTCCTTCCAAACCTCGTCCTGTTTTCGAAGCCGTGCACTTTCCTTCAATCTGACTTCCTGGCACGATTGATTATACATTACTCTCAGGTCCTTCCCCCCCTCCCGGCCAAAAAAAGAAAAAGAAAAAAAAGCGTATCAGTGACTGCGGGGAATGAAACTGGAGCACTCAGCCATGCAGTCCAGGCCAGATTTCAGACCAACATCCCTTTCTACGGTTCGCCCAGATTGTTCTTGGGAATCTCCCTTTCAGCCATACAGAGGGGATTTCTACAGTGCCTATCAAGATGAGGAATATACTGCGCCTTCTAGAGCTTCCTTCGGCGAGAGCGAAGGGGTGGCCATGGTCGACCATACTTGCTCTCACCCTCCAGTATCTTTAACGGTAAGCGACTCCAATTTGTTTGTCTCTGATGTGTGGCTTTGTTGACGTTCATGGAAGGACCTTTTGATGGAACAGGAGTCATACTCTTTCGACGATCTCCGTGAAGCATCAGATCGTTCGCTGATCGAAATGATTACAAAACGAGGTCGCCGGGCGCGGAAGAGATCGAAAAGGCCAAAGAGACCGAAAGTAGCGAAAAAATGGTCGCCAAGGGACGACGACTTCGTCAACGCCCCGTGGTACGAATGTCCCGGCACCCTTAACGATATTATCACCGTAAATGCGCTTCCAGACTGGGGCTCATCGGTGGATGCGATGTCCGAGAACTTTGCGAAAAAAAAATGACCTGAAAATCGAACGGACACCACAAAAAACAATCGGACTGCTCGGAAATAACCGCGCTGAAAGTATCGGGCGTACCCTCGTCAGCTTCCGATTCCGTGGCGAAGAGCAG
>Ga0247760_1001888_pt1 | contig 17614 bp, 17 predicted proteins | sample UWRJL171409R4_FD_179936 | JGI IMG/M metagenome (GOLD analysis project Ga0247760, IMG submission 179936) | Plant litter microbial communities from Arlington Agricultural Research Station in Wisconsin, United States - UWRJ-L171-409R-4 | ecosystem: Environmental > Terrestrial > Plant litter >... | reverse complement strand
CGTCGCCGCCGGCGCGGCGCTGGGCGTGGTTTTGGTCGTAGGCGGTGACGAGGAAGGTGGAGGGTTGGTCGGTGGTGTGGGAGAGCCAGCGGACGGCGGCGCCGGTTGTGGGGGGGGCCGGAGGGGAGTTCGATGGGGTTAGGAGGGTCCGCCTCGACGGAGGAGCCGTTGGTGGCCTGGTAGAAGTGGAGGATGGTGGGTTTGGTGGGGGCGGGGCTGCTAACCCCGGATGATGCGGTGGCGACGCGGTAGCCTCGCCCCCAGCGTACTGCTGTTGATTGACTGACGTCGATGTCGGTCGAAGGGGATTTGAAAATGAAACCAGGGTTATCAACAACAGCCTCTGCGGCGAGAAGCATGCCGTATTGATCGACGGGCATGATGTAGAAATGATTGAGAGTAGTTAGCTCTAGAAGCGGCAGTTCGAGGCTTGAACCGTAAACCCGCAGCCCTGACTGGACAGGGGCCGCAGAGACGGTGGATTTGTAGGGACTACCTTGCGCGGCGATCCCAGATTGCACGTTGGTGACCTGAAGTGAGAAGTTACCGTTGCCACGGCTGTTTAGTGGAACGTGACGGTGTCTCTTGAGCTTTGTAGGGTGGCGAATCTGATTTCTGGCTAGAGCTAGACAAGTCCCGAATTGTGACCTCGAACGAGTTTTTCAGGTTGGGCATGCGGTGCGGGTAACCCAGGCTGTCGACAGGCTTGATTAAGCCAGAGATAGTGCTGGGGGCGGCTAAAAGCAGGGGAGGCAGGCCAATGGTTGAGTTTGCAACTGACCGCGAGGCTGCTGTGGGGGAAGAAGCTGTGACTGTTACGGCAACTGGACATCCAGCTAGTGGTATTCCGCCAACCAGGATTGAAAGATAGAAAGTTCCAGCTACGGAGGGTGTTGTGTACGAGAACGAAACCACGTTTTTGTTGAGCCCGCTTTGCGTAATAGTGGGTGCTGTTGCTGTGTCGTTGATCCCAACCGCTGTGAAGTTGATGGCCATTCCCTGGTGGTCAAAAGGCTGACCTGTGGAACCTAGGAGTGTGACATCGGAGGTTGCCGGGGTTTGCACAGGATTAGCGCAGAGGCCAGTGCTTGTCATGAAGGATTGCCCTCTGTCCGGTCCCTCGATGACATTGTTGGTGGAAACGTTGAACGTGCTGATCCAGTCACCTCCAGCAAGGCCTGACCGTCACCATCCATTGGCCAGATGATTGCACGGCGAATAGTCCCCCAACAGCCACTATGGGAACGTCGAGCAGGGAAGTTATGTCGGTTGTGGTATCGTTCCCCTTGATTTGCAGATTCAACGTCGCCTGAATGGTAGTCGGGTCCGGGCAGGTGATCTGGACGACTAGCGACTGCGCGTTAGCCGGCCGACTGTAGGTTGTAGCATACGCTGTTGGCGCTTCGAATACGAATCCATCGACGCTGACGGTTGATCCAGAGTCCGTGGTGATCGTAACCACCAGTTTCAAAATGTCGACAGCCAAGTCCTGCCCGGTCTTCGGCATGAGGGATTCTACCCGACGGTGGGCATACAACTCGAGCTGCCGCCGTTGTCAACATCCCGTACGGCCAATGCGTGAACCAGCAAGGACAGTTCCTTTCCTACATGGCCATCATATGCGAAATGACGCAGCAGTCGTTTAGGCGGGCTGGGATAAAGAAGAAAAACTACAACGACTAGGTAGATGTCAAGTACACAATGTCGGGGCAGGTTGAAGCCGTTCCTATTGTGTAGCTCGCGGGGAGAAGATTCATCGTCGACGCACCATCAAGCGAATCACCAAATGACCCCATCCGGTTCATCGCACCCGCTGATGAACCCACCCGAAACTTTTTGGCAACCCGGGGCAGTGAAAAGCGAGCTATGCTCGGCCCAGCAGACAAGGATGACGCGGACGGCGAGCTCAGTTCAACACATGATTTCACGAGGATCCAAGGTGTTCGTTTAGATTGCCACTTAGCAGCCATAGATGAGGGCGCCATCTACCCGTCCGCGCCCAGGTCTACATCATATGGTGAGTAAAACCTCCCAGTCCATCCCCGCCCATCCGTCACGGTGTGAACAAAGACCAGTAACTAACATGCAGCGGTCAACAAACTATGCACGGCAACCCCTCCTTGAAGACACTCGTGGCCATCGCCAAAGGCTTCAGACAAACACCGCAGGAATACGAGGAAGCACCCCTACCCACGGGTCTTCTCCTCTTCTCCGACCCAGAGGCCGACAGCCCCATCAACGATGTCCCTTCCAACGTCACGCAACTTCTCGCCTCCCCGTACCGCCCGAGGCCGCCACTGGGTTTCATCCTACCCACCTACGACATCTACAATTACCGGTGCTTTCGGCTCAGGAGAGGTGGCGCCTCCACGAGCGCGGGACGAATCATCTTTGGGCGAAATGGCGATGGCTGGCTGTCGGTTCAGTTCTCTTTGGCGGCGGTAGCGGATGCGGGTGCGGGTGGGCTGTTGAATGATTGGGTTGAGATGACGCCGTAGTACAACATCGAAGCTGCTCCTCGTGGTGGTAATACTTCATGAAATAAGAAGGCAGGCATGTCGGAGGATAATCCCGCCGGTCTTGCACATCGCCCGTAAGCCACCAATCCAACACCGTCATGATATCCAGCCGCCCAAGACAGACTGGAAGGTTGAGGTGGGTCGCCAAGGGCTCCGCCCCCTTTTTCAGAACCTTTGCAGATCTTGTTGCTTGGTTGGACCTGTGTCCTGATTGGTCCAATCCGTTCCAGAAGGGAAGTTTTCACAACTTACCTTGTTCTCTCCCGTCCACGCCAATGATACTGACTGTCAGGCTCTCGGAACGCTAGCTTTCAGCCGGGTTGATATAAAGTGTGTTAATGTAGGGAATTTTCACGGCCTCTCCGAATCCACTATCAACTTTGGAGGCCGCGCCCGGAGCATGAAAGTTGATCGACTTGGATGATCGTAAAGAAATGACGATATAAAGACTCGCTTTTAACTCTCGCCCAAGCCTTCCAATTGACCCCAATTTCACCAGACTCGAGCAAGCAAGCCAGCATCCAACTTGTCCATCTTCCAAGACCTCCCGAAAGTCCCCTTCCTCGCCACACTCCATGACACCGTCATGGGCCTTGCTTTTGTCGTTTTTCTGCCCCTCGGCGTCATCTTGATCCGATTCCTCCGCATCAAACACACCGTTTGGATCCACGAATTTGGTCAACTTGTCGGCTTGGCCCTCATGCTTGCTGGACTTGGTTCGGGCATCCGTCTCGCAAGAATCATTGATCGGGTAAGTTTCTGCCACCATTTCTGTCTCTTCAACTCCTGACCTGACACGTTAATACAGTTGCACAACAACACACACACCATCCTCGAAACTGTCGTAGCTGCTGCTCTTCTTCCTTAACCTTTCTTCGGGTACATCCACCATCGTCGATTCCCCGCACACAGAAGCCTTCGCCCTGGACTGCGCTAACATTTTGCTGCCAGGGATGGATGGTTGTGCGAGCCAACTACATCATTAACATCTACCGCGCCAGGCGCCACGCGTCCAAGGGATTGACTTGTACACATGTGCACACACCACGAGCAGTTGCCAAAAGGGCTGAGTTTTGACAGGAACGACGTTTGTTTAACGGTAGCAGAGGTGAAAGGTTTGCTTAAGTCCCCCTTATGATGTAAAGTGTTGCGTATATATAATCGCTTGGATTTAATTAGATAATCTAGTTAGTATATGAACCTGGCAATTTCAGCATAATCACGGTCTTATGCTGACTCAGAACACTCGCCGAGAACAATCGTCTATTTCCTACCTTGATTGCCTTACACCAACGCTGCCTGTAATAGAACAAGATATCGGAAATCGGACCAAATCGATTGTGTCCGGAGGGTAAACCGACAGGAGAAGTGCTAGGAGTGGAATAACCCACAAGCCCCAACTACCACTAATCAGAATGGACCTCACTCGGGCTCGGGCCCAGGCGCTCAGGTCCACGGGTCCGTTACAGGTCTGCTGCACTCAGACTTCTGTATAGTCGAGATGCTCGTACCTCGTCCTGGAGAGCTGTTCTTGGTTCCCCACACTAGCAACAAACCTCATTGTCTCTCTTTGCTAGAACAACCTATTTTGACAGTGATTTGACTGTCCCAATACCAATGGTAGCCTCTTTACTTCACTGTTAAGCATCCTTACATGCTCTGCTTTGCAGTCTGTTGCTCTTTGGTATAGGTTGTAACATTAGATTCCTCGGGATCTACTAGGTGAAAGAGATTTTATGCGCCGAATTAGTTGAATAGACTACCTAAAGTTCTAGTAATCATGTATGAAAACAAAAAAGGGGAAGCTGACTAAAGAGAATAAAAAAATCTGTTTCTGTTCGGGAAAAAAAAGGCACCCCTAAAAAAGGAGTAGCAGAGGTGTTGTGGATTCTTACCGTTACCTCCTCACGGGGGTACCCAGTAACAAGCACTTAGGGCACCTAATAAACCGGTAACGGTTTACTGGATGCAGGTATATTTCTTCAACATAGCATATTGACCGCGGATCTTTCTAGCACTATTGTTAGCAGCATGTGTGACATTTGTGTTCCAAGAGAAGGGACGTTACCGGGTTTGGGGTTTCGTTGACCAACACCTCAGTCGCAGTGCTCCCCCTAGCCCACTAACTCAGTTCCAGGGCACGCAGCGTTAAAATTCACCTCGATGGCGATGGGCCCGTGTAGGAAGCCCACTACCGGATAAAGCTTTCTCCTTAGTTTGTTTGACCTCCTCTCGCCTGCCGCACAGCTTGACGTCAGCACAGCAACCTGATAAAGCACGATACTCGGCATCAGAATGCTAAGTTAGGTAGAAACTTACCAACCATGACATCGTCTACCCAGAAGCTAATCGTGTCCGTCTCCCAGCAAACGGCGCACCCGACCGTTGTCCCCTTCCGTCCATCCCCACGGCCGTTAGCCTCATTCCTTCTCAAAAACTGCCCGCCCAACAGCTCGCCCATGCTTCCAGAGCCGTCGTAAAAATACCCATCATCGCTGTGGTAGCCAAACGAGCCCGGCTCGCGCCCCGGCAGCGCCCTGCGCAGGTTGGCAAATTCGCCACAGACGCCGATGGCGACGCATGGCGGCGCGGATTCCACAAGAGACGGCGCTATTGATGTGGAAGGGAGCCGAGAGGAGGCGGCCCTGGAGGAGACAGAGGGTTGAACGCGGCGGCGGCCGCGAGGAGCAGAGTCCGACGAGGAGGTGGAGGACGTGGTGGATGCCGAGGAGGATCGCTGCCGGGTGCGAGTCGGGCTAGAAGGGGAGGTGGAAGGGGTAGCGGTAGAACCGAGGATAGTGATGCTAAAGTAGGACGGCGTAGAGCTGCTGGAGAGGGGGAAGGGGTGGTTGGCGCGAAGTGTCACGGGCGTGTCAGCTGTCCCTTGAGCTTTTGTGGAGTTAAAATAGAGGGTTAGTTTTTTTATTTTTACTTTTTTTAAATCCGCCTATAATTATGTCTGGGAAATCCGGGGAAGGGACTTACGGTTGTATCTGAAGTATCGCCCATTGATCGCGATGCCTGCATCATCGCAGGGGTCGTCAAAGTCGGGCCACCGCAGCATCATGGCGGTCGGCGCCTTCATCTCGGTCGTAAAAGCCTTGGGCGAGGACGAGCTGTGTAGCAGGCGCTGGAAAGCTTGGTTCTTGGACTGACTCACAATCATTTGGAGCGTCCAGCCGTCGTCATCTACGACATTGAGCGAGTCGGCGAGGTCGAGCTTCTTCTCGAACCGGTTCCACAGCTCGGCCGAGTCAGCCTCAACAGCCATGCGCAGCTCCTCGAAGCCGTCGGCGCGGGGCTGCAGGCGCGGGTTAGCGTCGAGCATCTGCCGTGTCAGCGCTTCATTGCACATGGCGGCTCTAAAGACGGGCGAAGTGCCTGTTGGGGTGACGATGCTAGCGCCGTGCCGCACGAGCTCCGTCGCGATGTCAACATTGTGCATCTCAAGAGCCGTCTGCAGCGCCGTGAGGCCGCCGAGAACGTCCCAGCGCTGCTCCAAGATAGCCCGCATGTCGTCGCCGCGTGTCTCGAGTAGCGCTGCGGCGACGGACAGGAAGCCGCCCTTCGCTGCCAAGGTCAGCGCCGTGCGTCCGTCGATCGTGGCAGCGCGGATGTTCGGACGTGCCGGGTGCTGCAGCAGAAGCCGGACCATGATCTCATCACCGCGCGCCACGGCGACTAGGAATGGCGTGAAGCCGAGGATATCGGGCACATCGACGGCCCCCAAGGCGGCTAGGCGATCGACGAGGGCCACCTGCCCTAGGGCTGCGGCGATAATCAACGGGGTGCAGAGCTTCTCGTCGCGATGGTTGGGATTGATGCCCGGTAGTGACAGCAGATAGTTGACGACATCCAGCCTGCCTGGCTTCATGGCGAGATGTAGCGCCGTCGCACCGCGACGGTCCTCGGCTGCTATGTCCGCGCCGTGCTCGCGGAGCGCCTTGACCGCCGACAGAGACCCCCGGGCGGCCGCGAAGTGGAGGGGGGTGAACCCGTCCTGTCTGGTGGCCCCGTTGATGTCGGTGGAATGTTGGTCGCATAGCAGCGCTATGACACCTGCTTGGCCGCTCAGGGCGGCAAAGTGGAGGGCGCTGCGGCCATCGCGATCGACGAGGCTGGCATCGCAGTGGTATTCGAACAGCAAGCGAAGCAGCACCGCGCAGCTCTCTTCGCCGTGCTCCTCGTCCTCCCCGTCCGACACCCCCTTGACAGCCGCCATCAGCGGGGTCCCGCCCTCTTCGTCTTGGGCATTCACATCAGCCCCGGCGCGCAGGAGCAGACTCGCCGCCGCCACGGCACGGCCGGCACAAGCAAAGTGGAGGGGCGTGTGCCGCAACCGCGACCGAACCATGGGGTCGGCCCCCTTGTCGAGCAGCATCTGTACAATCTCGGGGTTCCTGCACGCCAGATGGAGAGGCATCCGGCCCTTGGAATCGCCTTGGTGGACCGACGCCCCGTGTTCGACTAGGAACGTGGCCATCTCCAGCTTCCCGTCGAACACGGCATCGGCGAGCGGGGTGCGGCCTCGCCTGTCGCCCGTGTCGGGCACCGCTCCCCACTGAACGAGCATTTCGGCAATCGGGACGCTGTCAACAACCACGGCATAGTGGAGAAACGTGTTGCCGAGCAGGGTGCGCCGCTCCCGGTCGCCTTCGCGCGGAAAGAGCAAGCTCACCGCGTCTGGGCTGTCTGACAGGATCGATAAATGCAGCGGAGTCCTGCCGTCGGCGTTCGCTCGCGTTGCGTCGGCGCCCCTGGCCATCAGCACCCTGATGTTCCCGCACCGTCCGTTCCAGGCCGCGCTGTGCAGAGGCGTGTCGCCGTCAGCGTTGGCGGCGTTGGCATCTGCACCGTGGTCCAAGAGCAGTGCAACCTCGTCCGGCCCGCCGGCCAGGGCGGCGACGTGCAAGGCAGTGAAGCCATTCTCATCTCGCGCGTCGACGGCGACGTCTTTCTCCCGAAGGAGCCGCGCCAAGGTGGCCGCGTGGCCCGATGCCGCAAGATGCAACGCCGTGCAGAAGTCGGGCCCCGACCGTCCGCGCTCGCGTGGCCACTTGTTCGACGGCCTTGCTGCCGCCCTAGTGAGAACCGGCGTGTTTTGTATCGCCTTGGCGCTGCCGGAGTAAATGGGGTGGGGGTTTCTCGTCGTAACAGCGTTGATGCGGGCTCCGTTCTCGAGCAAGATGTCAGCCACCAATGTGTGCCCTTGGGCGGCTGCGTGGTGCAAAGGTGTCCAGCCGTTGTTGTCGCCGCGCTCCACCAGTGCCCGCTCGGCGCTGAGCAGCAGTCGAACGACGGCGGCGTGGCCGCCTCTGGCCGCTAGAGCTAGCGGTGTGAGGCCGCGCTGGTCCGTTTCCTCTGTATCGCTGTTCTGCTGCCTGAGGAGGTGCCGAACCACGAGGAACTGCCCGTCCGCAGCCGCCAGGGACAGCACGGCGTCTTTGCCACCGGGAGGTATACAGTCCGCACCGCTTGATTCCATGAGGAGCTTGACGACGGCTAGCCGGCCTCTCTTCGCCGCGAGCTGGAGAGCCGTGTGCCCCCCCGGGACGGCTCTGGCGCGGCAGTCGGCGCCAGCGTCAAGAAGAATTCGGATGATGTCGACCGACCCGTGCTCCGCTGCTAGGTGCAACGGGGTGCGGCCCCCGGAACTAAATACATTTACGAAGGACCGGCCCAGCGAAGCCCCGCTACTTCCAGCCCTGTGACAAGCAGGGTGGCCAAGTAACGCGCACACAGCCGGCCGCTGTCCCCGGAGACATGCCAGGTGAAGGGGCGTGCTGCCGTCAGCTGTCCTCGCTGTGCTGGCGCATGCCCCTTCGCCGCTGAACCGGCTCGCCAGGTCCGAGAAGCCCTGCATCACGGCCACATGGAGAAGGCTGTGGCCGGTCTTGTCGACGTGGCCGAGACTCGCGCCTCGCGCCTCTAGCCTGGAAATGACGTCGTCGTGGCCCCACTTGACGGCTAGCGAGATTGGGGACTCGCCTGCGGCATTGGCGTGGTGGACGTTGGCCCCCCGCTCCAGAAGTAGGTCCACGATCCCGCCGTATCCATGGATCGAAGCCGTCGCTAGCGCGGCGAATCCCCGGGGCGTTTCCGCTTCCAAGTCCGCCTTCAGCTCAGGCCGGAGCAAGATCCGAACGATGTCTTCGCACCCAGAGATGCACCCGATGGAGAGGGGTGTGCGGTCCTCGAGTCCGCGCATGTTGATGTCAGCCGCCGCGCCGTGGCTGAGCAGGAAATCGAGCACATCACTATGCCGCCCCAGCGCCGCGTTGAACAGCGCGAGGCTGCCGTGTCGGCCCGATACGGTGCAGAGGAACTTCACCGTGTCGAGGTACCCCCTCAGCGACGCCAGATCTATGGCAATGTCCATGTCCTCAGCGCGGTAGCTCGCGCCACGTTCACTGACCAGCTTGAGCACAACACCATGGAGGCCAAACTCGGCAGCCACCTGGAGCTCACGGCCATTCTCGGTAAAGCCCGCCGGAATGTCGCAGCTGTGCGCTTCGACGTTGTACATGTCGCGCCACAGCCTAGCCACGTCGTGGCAGCCCAAAAACCGCATCACGAGCCAGTCGAGGGCATCGTCAACTGTGGATTGCCTGTGGTAGTGTACTGGCCAGAACCGCGCCGCATACCTCGCAAACGCTACGGCTCGCCGGGTAATTACACCCTGCTCCCCTTGGGTTCTTCCAAGGACTTCCTCCAACTTCCCAGAGAGAAAAAGACTCAAGAAGTTAAGGCACCTCTTGGCGATAGCCGTGTTCTGCTGCCCAGCGGACCAGGACCACGGCCCGTCCTTCTGGCCAAAGAGGTATTTCCGGAGGGTGCTGTGGTGTATACGGACGTAGTAGCTGCCGGGTTGAAACAAGCTCGCGCCCGTACACAGGTCCAGATCGCGTCGGATGTTCGTCGGGCAAGCGTCGGCGAACGCCGCGACCGCAGCCTCCAAGTACCCGAGATTGGGCTGCTCGTCCAGAGCGCCAGCCGCTATGGCCGCGCAAAGCTCGGCGTCATCAAGGGGCCTCTCCGCAAAAAGAATCCACGAGAGGGCCTCACGCGTCAGGTTGTGGAATTCGGGGTCGCTCCTCTCAAGAAGGTGGCTGTAAAGATGGTCGAGACCGCCAGGAACGCTCCTCACATCTCTGAGCAAGCTGGCGAACAAGGACTTGCTGCGGCTTCTGGATAGCACACGGGCTGCTACAGAGCTCTCCGAGTAGCTTAGATTCAAGGTCTGGAACCGCTGAATGATAGTTTCTCTGAAAGTTTCGTACTCGGGACGCTCAACAATAACCTCATCAACGATCCGGTCGAAGAATGCCAGTCGAGCATCGTCCTCGTCAATAGGAATGTCTAGGCAGATGTGACGATATTTCCAGTCGCTGCCGAACTTGAGACCCGAGTTGTCGTGGTCTCCACTCAGGACCAGCTTCATCGGTACATGTGCGGCTGTCGCTAGGTCTATGACCTGCTGAACAAAAGGCAGTGGGGATGGCTCCCAGTCGTCAACGCCGTCCATCACGAGGATGATCTCATCGTCAAAGGGAGAGCGGAGGAGAGTTTTGAGTGTTTGTAGCAGCATCGGCGTGCTCGTAGTGCGCGTGTCTCGCATCCTCCTCCAGTAATCATGGATGCGGTCGATCAGCTCTAGCCGCTGTGTGAGAAGCTGGAAAAGCAGCATGGCTGCCATCGGCCGAACTAGGCCGGCCTTCCTCCTTGCGTCTTCGTGGAAGAAGCAAGCGAACAATCGATTTGCACCACCTCTTGGGGCCGACTGTGGTGAGTAGAGAGTCTGGGCAAAAGAGCTCATGTAGCAAGACTTCCCTGTGCCCGGACTGCCGGAGACGTAAAACACCCCAGAACCTTCTGCTGAGACCCAGGCCTCAAAGTCCCGTCGGACCCAGGACTCCCCGATTTCAGGAGGGTATTCGTGAACATCCCACAAGTAGAACCCCTCCTGGAGGCTCCACAAATGATAAAGAAACCGGATGCAATCGTCGCCTAGGAGGCAGAGGGTGTCAGTAAATAGGACGAACCAGAATAGGGGTGAGCATACCTGGGATCAGGACGAGGTTAGGTTCAACCACTTCCTGAAACTGAAAGAGAATGTCGTCGGTCCAGGTTGAATAGGCGGTAATAGACCGAAGGTCTCCTTCCAGCTGAATGGTCTCGATCGGTTTACCGGCGAAGGAAGCGTGCGGGAACTGGCGCAAATGCCATTAGTGACCGTCAATCTTGCATATTCGTTCGATCTAATTCGGGGGTTGCCTACATGGTTCCGAAAATACGGGAAATCCCCCTTGGGCGAAAAGCTGACGATCCTGTATCGCTTCGAGATTCGGTAAAACTCGGCCGACGTTCTCTCAATGGCCGCGGATAGCGAGCTTAGCGATGTAGACATGCTGCCGGGCAGCAATCTTTGTTTAACATCTAGCAGAAGCAGAGCAACCTCGTCCCACAGGGCCGGATTGTCGCAATGGTGCGGCGTCCCAAAGAAGACCTGGCGCCGTTAGCCCTAGCGCTCAAAGATGGGTATGTAATGCTATGCACATGCAGTGAGGGAGGGGAGGGGGGGCGGGGGGCATACTATTGTCGAAGTCCTGAATGCAATATCGAAGTAATCCTTTCGGCTGGTTGCGATCAGCAAGCACTACAGCGGGGGAAGAAATGGGGATAAAACATTAGCTGACATTCAAACATGAGCCGAACCGTTATTCGCCAGACTCTAACCTTTTTGACCAACACCCCCCCTAAGCCATGGCCCATCAGTGTTATCGGTCGCTTCTGCAGTACCAGTCAGTATTGTTGGACTGTTGAGGTTCCACAATTCGAGGACGCGTGATGCTGCCTACCACACTGGAGCGCGCCTTCCCTAGCTGGCGCAGAAGCTCTAAGGCCATCATTTCCAAACCACGGCCGTAACTACCGCGAACCTGCAAACTGGCCGCGCAGAAGTCAAATTGGAGAAGACGCCCCTGCGGAACTAAGTGAGGAAGATCACCTCCCAGGTACCGTGGCCGCTCGTCAGAATTCTGAGGCCCCGGGCCGGCCATGATACCCATTGGGAAGCCAACGGTAACAACACTGCAATGCGTTAGCCGGTCCACGGTCGCTGAAGAATCGGGTTCTCTTACTCGTAGTATTTTTCGCCTCCATATTCATCCTGCATTGGGACCAAGCGCGGGAGAGAAGGCGTGCCCTCTCTCGCCTCCGCCATCCCGACCATGAGATTTGCTTTGGCATCCATTTCTACGAAGCGTCAGCCTTGACAAGGGTCTTGGGTGGGGCCAGGGATGCTGGGGGAGGACTGATAAACCGGAAACTGTCCCACACCCTGAAGCTGAGGGCTCGATTCCGGCCGGTAAAGGTGGCGTGATAATCAGACACTTGCCGAGGGAGCCTTCATCATGCAACGAACAGCAGACGGCTACCACACTCAATGGGAGCAGAAGAAGTCCCGCCGCGTCAAGCCTCTCTCTACCCCGCCTTGCCCGCCTGCCAAATTTATCACACCACATCACGAAGAGCGCAAAACGATGCAGCATTGAAAATATGACGTTACACCTAAAATCTCGGCAAAACTCCACCGTGTTCTCCGCCGTCTTGAAACCTGCCCAGCCGTCTCCGGGCAGCCCGGATTCTCATTGCTTATTCCCCAGGGCGCTCAAGAGACCCTGGAGGCAGTCGAGAGCAGCCTCGTGCGTCTTCATGTCCAGCCTCAACAGCACCTCCCACGCAGCAAGGTACTTATCATTTGGACCGCGACAGAGGCGCTTCATTGCATTTTCTAGTGCATCACGCGCCGGCCGTAGCAGAAGTGGGTGTTGGGGACAAAGTCCCCTCGCAACGTACACCAAAAGGCCGCCCAGGCCGGCCGCGAGAGCGGTGGCAATAGAGCTGCCCGTCCTGAGCTCCCCTTCGCCGCTGGGGATTTCTACGCCTGGTAAGAGGAACGATGCCGCGTTCTCGTCAATGGCAGGGTGGGCGTGGCCCTGAATCGTGGCCGCGCCGATGGGGATGACTTGGCCCTTGAGGCATTCCGGGAATACCTGTTCATCAGTCTTGGGGCGCTCATCGGACACGCTGCAGAAGACGGCGACGCCGCCCATGTATGCCGCAACCACTGCGTCGCGGATCCTCTTGATCGCTTCGGGCGTTGCATCGCCAGCCCTAACTGTGAGGCTGACAGACATGATGTCGACGCCTTGCTCTGCGGCCCATTGGATTGCCTAGTCCCTCGTTAGCCCCGTCTGCCTATCACAACTCTTCGGTTGAGCGGATCAGCTGGTGACTCACATCGGCCACCGAATCTGCGGTAGGGCAGAGCCTTCCGTCCCTTCCGGGCGCATCGAACACGCGGGCAATGACCAACTCCGCCATTGGACAGACGCTCACAATGTGCTTAGCCATGTCGGTGCCGTGGGTGCCCGGATCAACCCAGAAATCCTTGAATTTGCCGTTAGGAGACCGCCAGAACGATTTGCCGTCCACGACGTTGATGCCACTGGCACCGAGCTGGATCCCATTGTCGATGATGGCAATCTTGACTCTGGCGTCAGGCAAAAAATACTTGGAGATGGACTGGACGTCATTTGAAAACGACTTTGCCTGCTCAATCCACTCGCACTTTCTGGTGTCGCTATCAGAGCTGGGGTCTTTGATTACGAGACAGGCAGGACACGGCCCACTTACCTCTCGTTCTCAGGGCTGCTGCCGGCTCCGGGAGGCCGGACACCCACGCTTCTCATCGTCGGTATGACTGGGGGCTCGATCTTTAGAGCAGGGCAACGAGCTCCTATTCTGGCACGAAACTTGGCGAAGTGGCGTTGCAACGTCTCCCTGTCCTCCGGTCCCTGTAACAGCATTGGGTCAGACAAATTCCACTTGGCGCAAAGCGTCGTGAACCGAATGTACGCACCGGCTGGAATATGACGAACAGCTGTTTAAGCTAAAAGCAGGCATACAAGTTAGTCAGCCACTGTTTTTTTTTTGGTTTCAGATTTGCCCCCCTCCCCCCCCCTTTGCATCGATCGACTCACATTCTTCAGCTGGTCTAACACACCGTCGCCGCTCCACCCCAAGAGCACCGGTTCTCTGCCACTGCAATACAGATACAGCTTCTCAACCATTGGCGCGGCGTGCCGGACAGCGTCGATAGAAATATCTGTCTTCTTCCAATCAAAGATTTCAACATGAAGTCCGGAGATGCATTCGACGATGGCCTTATCGCTGTGAGGCATGTCTCCGAGGTCGTCGACGGTGACCTTGATAATCGTCCTCACGCCTCCCTCCTCCTTCAGCCACCTGAAAACTTCACGGTATGGACCCCATACGGCCGGCTGGCCGCTGGAAGTCGAGCTGCCGTGCCCTTCTCGAAGTCCAGCCGCTGGACCTCCCAAGGGCCGTGACTTGTCCCACTTGGGGAGACTGACGTATGCGAGCGTAGTTTCGAATCTGACTCCCATGTCCGCCAGACTTTGCATATAGCCGGAATCTACACGCTTGGATAGCTCCGTCGTGATGTCAAAGAAGAGCTTGGGGAGCGGCAGCGGCCGTGCTGCGAAGTACTTGGGTCAGTCCATGTCCAGGGCCGAACTCGGTGAGACTTACCATCTCGGAGCTCTTTGTAGAGAACTACCTCAGCATTTTCGAGATTTTCGAAGTGGAGCTTGACGCAAAGATAGCGGAATAGCTCTCTCATTTTCTGTTTCTTCTCATCGTCCATCGTCTGCTCCGCGCTCTCCGGCCCCACGTCCGTGCCCGACATGAGCTCTTCGTAGGCCGAGCCAATCTTTGACGCTCCGACCTTGGTAGTCTCAAAGATGGCCGCCGGGCAAGCCATCGCCAGAGCTTTCACAACGGCGAATGGCAGCCCGTGGCCCCTGCACGCCAAGTGAATGGGGTCTTTGCCTTCGTATCTACGCTTCAAGAGCCCGATGCCACCGACGTACAGGAGATCCTCCACGACTCTGATGACGTCTTCATCGCTCAGCTGCGGCTCCGATTCCTCTTCGACAACGGACTCCAAGAACTGGTGCAAGCAGCTCTTCCCGTGGGTTGCGTTGACGGCTTGGCGCATGCTCTGGCGGAACACATCTAGCGTGCTGTAGCGGCACCCGCCATGGGAGACCACCCTCCACTCTCCCTTGGCCCATGCGTCGTGGATACAGGTGCCTTTGTCTCTCGTCTCACCCAGCAGCTCCTTGACTGCCTGCGCGGCAGGCTCCGGAAGGTACGCCGGGTCATCGAGGAGTTGATCCCAGCTGTACTTGCACTTCCTCTCCGTCGCGACGGCTTCGCAGTGCCCCGTGAGCGTCTTGCTCAAGTTCTCAGACTCTGAGAGGTCGAACATGACATCGATGGTGCGATACAGCTCCAGGAGCCCCCCAAGGTAGTCGAGATTGAATACGGCCGCCGTTTGCAGCGGATTATGCTTTTTGCTGTCGTGTTGAACCAGCAAAGCAGGGTCGCGAAGCGCGATCCACGCAATCAGAGGTTGCCGTTGTTTATTTCCCTGATCCTGAGCTGCGACGTGCAGCATGTTCTGATGGTTTTTCCCGCGCTTCTTGGCCAACTCCTCGTTGTCTCCATGCTTCATGAGCTCTCCAACGGTTATCGCATTTTCGACGCTGTCATCAAACATGTGCAGTATGTTCCAGTGACCTCTGGAGATGTCCGGTTCGGCCTCAATCGTAATAGCTGAGACCCCGGCCGTCTTCGACGGCGCACCGCGGAGAGCCGTATCTCCCTGCTCCAGTACGGAGAGTAGACTGGCCTTTGCGGCAGATGATTGATTCCACGAGAGCGCCATAACTATGCGAGATGCTGAGTGCTGGAGTATCGGTAAGCCGAAGGTGAAATGTTGGATTCGGACAATCTCTTGGACGGGAAAAAAGGGAGCCTCCTCCTGGGGCGCTACGTCGCAAAAATGTGCTTAATTTTATCCATCGTACCTGTGAGAATAACGCTGCCAACAGTCAGCGGCTCCCCTGCCTATACCCCTCCATTCTGGCTGTGTGACGCACACCCCTTTTAGAGTATGTATGCACGGCACCAATGCCCGAGCTGAACCGCCCACCACAACGCGGTCTCTGCTACATAAAGGCGGCAACAGGCCCAGATTGGCATGATGATAATTTGCATGATCATCAGCTGTTTAAAAATCTCCTCACAGTGGCCTGACAATCGAAATGCTTCTTGGAGGGGATATGTAACCAGACATGTCTGCGCGCCGGATCCCCAATCGGAGGCGGAATATCCAGAAACTTCACTTATTCTATCTTTGGCCAATTGCACCCTAGCTACCAAGCGTCTACAACTTTCAGCGATGGATACAAAGCCAGAGCCTGAGCCTCTCCTTGCTCTTGACCTCTTCTTCGGAGCCGATGAAGGGGCAGGCTACCGCTACGAGACTTTAAGCAGGCTTGACGAAAGAGAGCTGGCTGGCCTTACCTTTGTGGTTGCCCTAGAACATGAGGTCCACGGATATCTCGAAGGCGGCCAGGGGGATCGCGCATCCCTTCTCGTCATGACATTTCTCTTCCGCAGCGAGAATCCAAATCGACAGCGATTCAGAGAGGCCCAGATCTGGCTGCGCTTCGAAAAAGCAGCAGATGAAAATGAGGGAGATGAACCAGTTGTTGAACACGTCTACCCTAATTCTCTTTATTTCAACGCTACTTCCAGGGATTCAGAAACCCAGAACACGGTGGGTGTCGGGGCTTGGATGGGCAGCCCACTAGGTCCGATTTCTACCCAGCCCTACATCTACAGGAAAACAGACAAGGTGAGCCTTACCGACACGGGATTCGTCTACGGGAGCACCCGTCGGACCGGGAAAGAAGGACTCAAGGGGAACAACACGGCGTACTTCACCTTGTCGGAGAATCCCCGCCAGGGCGCAGGGCTCCCTTCCCAGCTCACAGTCGCCGTCGTGATCAGGCACAAAACCGCGAGGGATCGTTTCGGAATGCACGCAAAGGTGGAGGCAAAGACCGGGCTGCTACGGGATCTTCGAGCGAGGCTGCAGAGCATTTGGGGGGGGATGCCTAGGGAACAATTGGTGGAATTTTCTTACAAGAAGGCTGGCAAGGAAGTGGAGGGGATCGACACGGACAACATCCGTAACGTTGACATGAGCAGATTTTTCAAGATTATCTCACCTTTTCTGGTGAAGGAAGACAAACGTGACGACAGCTGTGGGGCTGTAATTGACTAGGTATTTTAGCTGGCATTTCATATTCAGCTGTCGCGATCTGAAGTCATAATCGGGACTGAGGCAAACGGCGACGGACCAATCACTGGGCCAGGGGTGAAACGACCCACATAGCCCTAAAGGACGGTAATGTCCCGATTCTCGGGATATCGGGGTGCTAATAGCTCTATAGTAATATAGTTCTCTCTACTGCTGAACCCCGGCTAGCGGTGCTTCTTTACTGTTTATTCGGGCTTGACTAGGTCACCGATGACGGATTATGAGGTAATGGACTCATGTAGCCGTCGGGAATCTTGAAAGTCAGCAGTGACGCTGTATTGATTCGTATTAGCAGATTCCTATGATAACATCCCCCAACGTTCAGCTTGGCGTGATACCTTGCGTAGGTTAAGGACCGAGCCCATAGTAGCGAGACGGTGGGGAACCAGGTATCTGAGTTCTCGGACCATAGGTCATACCCCCGGTTGCAGAGGCTTCCGTTGCAGCCTAGCGCGGCTCATAGGTCCCGAAGCCAATCGAGAGAATTCGCCGCTTTGTATATATCGTAATTACGCGACTCGCGGTGATGCTATGCAACCTTCGACGACATGTATGGCTAGATTACCAGAAATTAGAGCTTTCCTCCTCTCGTAGCCTTTCCGGTCATATCCAGTCCATCAGTATTGCGCAGCACATGTCTCCGGAAACAGCCTGGTTGTCTGCGACGAATCTGGGCACACGAAATTTCCTTTGTCGTTTGCAATCCTGAGCTGGGGTGAGCTGGGGTGAGCTGTGGCTGATTTGTCCTGAGCTTTCCCTGATTCTTCCCTAACCTCGGGTGATCGCATACACCACCGCCGCACAGCCTCAGAGGCCCCTTGTCAGTCCCCCCCCC
>Ga0247760_1001887_pt1 | contig 17619 bp, 21 predicted proteins | sample UWRJL171409R4_FD_179936 | JGI IMG/M metagenome (GOLD analysis project Ga0247760, IMG submission 179936) | Plant litter microbial communities from Arlington Agricultural Research Station in Wisconsin, United States - UWRJ-L171-409R-4 | ecosystem: Environmental > Terrestrial > Plant litter >... | reverse complement strand
CCTCCCCAAGGGGGTGGGAGGTGGTGGGTGGTGGGTGGTGGGTGGTGAGTGAGTGGTTTTTTCACTGCAATTTTAGCCCCACCCAAGAGGGTGGAGGGTGGTGGGTGGTTTTTCACTGTTTTAGTCCCACCCAAGAGGGTGGGTGTTGTTGTGGTTTTTCACTGTTTTAGTCCCACCCAAGAGGGTGGGTGTTGTTGTGGTTTTTCACTGCAATTTTAGCCCCTCCCAAGGGGTTTTAGGAATCTTGCCCCTCCCAGGAGAAATCTTGAAGCAAGCCTATCCACACGTGTCTGGAAATGGACCCTGCTAGAGTGCGTGCTGTCAAAGCCACACAAAGCCACAGGTTTACCCCGCATTTGTTAAAAAAGTTAACTACAAATTTAGCGACACCCGTTTCGCCTTCCACTGTATCATCTCGAAGACGTACACCTCCGCCAGCATTATAAACGTTAGCTCAACAAGGGGCCCACTGTTAGTGTTTCCATAAATTTCCACACCAAGCCGCAATCAGCAACACCCTTGAGAAGCTAACGTTTATAATGCCGGCAGAGGTGTACCAATATTCCCATTCCCACGTGATGTGGCGCAGCACCTGCAGTCGGGCCGCCCAAACTTCAGCCTTCAGGTTGACACCCAACACAGCCGACCTCCAACCTCGACGTCGACCCTCATGACAGCATTCGCCTAAGACGTCGAGAAATCCTCACGCCTCGATGCCCAGCGCCATGGCGGCCCGAAATCCGCTATGGAGGCCCTCGGAGCCCTCGGAATCGCTGCCGCGATTGTTCAGTTCATCGAGTTCGGCACAACCATCATTAAAGGCGCCAATGCCATCTACTCGTCAACAAGCGGCACCACAGAGGTCAATCGTAGGCTCGATAAATACAGCACCAATCCCCTAGAACTGAGCAGAAATATCGAATTGATAACTGCAACTTCTCAGGACACAGCGTGCACGTCGCGCTCTTCTGGAAAGGCCTCCGGAAATACCAGATTCAAAGGAACTGGCAGCCAGCTGCGAGACCGATTGCGCCGAGATCCACGCCATTCTCTAAGAGTTGAAGGTTCAGGGCACTAGACAATGGCTGCTGCGGAGCGTCGCGGCGTCGTGGAAGCAGACGCGCTTTGAGAAGAGGCTGTCTGCTCAGCAAGCCAACCTCGAGCGTACCCAGACCGTGCTATCTCTCCAGATGGCAACGATGTTAAGGTCGGTAACACCATTCTGTGTGACAATTGACACAGGCTGACAACTTGCCAGGGCGAGTCTCGAATCGATCGCAGACTCTGTTTCCACTCTAGAGAACGAGGTAAAGCTCCTGGGTATTGCACACGGAGACCAATTTGATATGATCGCACAATCACTTCGAAATCTTCAGCTGGATTCGGGCGCAGGGCTCCTTTCGTCAAAGGAGCTGAGAATCACTCAACACTCTCTGGGGTCGATCATAAAGGCGGAAAGCGATCTCCAAAGAGAGCAGGACATCATTAGCCGTCTCCGCTTCGATCACCAGCTTGCAAGATTCGAAGGCATTCCCGACGCTCATATCAGTACCCTCCACTGGATCTTTGAGACGAATCTGGTTAATTGGCTTGCAACACAGTTGGGCGTCTTCTGGGCGTCGGGGAAAGCAGGGTCTGGGAAGTCAACGCTCATGAAGTACATCGCCACCAACCTCCAGACGGAGAATTTGATCACGACTTGAGCAGGAGATGCCATTCCGATCATCTCGTGTCACTACTTCTGGAGTCCCGGCACCGCCATGCAAAAGAGCCTTCAGGGGTTGTTACAGGCTTTGCTGTATGACATTTACCGAAAACACCCCGCTCTCGTGCGCCTTGCCAGCCCGGAGCGATGGGATTCCGCGCAGAGCACAGCCGCCCTCTGGGGACGGAGAGAACTTTCCGACACACTGATCTTTATCGCGAGGATGCAACACAGCCCAGTCAAAATATGCCTGTTCATTGACGGCCTCGACGAGTTCTCAGGCGACCACCTAGATTTGTGCAGCCTACTCGAGTCCTTCTCAAAGTCAGACCACGTCAAGCTCTGTGTATCGAGCCGCCCTTGGAATATTTTCGACACGGCTTTTGGCTCTGACTCTCTCAAAATTCTCATAATACACGAGCACACAACCGAGGATATCCGCAGGTTTGCGATCAGTGAGCCACATGGTAGTGGGACGAGGAAGCTTGACGCCTTTTAGGTGGATGCGGTTTGTTTGTGCCTTGCGATCGTGGTAGAGCAACTCGGTGGGATGATGTTCTTGGATGCGGGGTAGTTGGGTTGAGGTGCAGAGCGCGTGCGGCTCCTTCCGATCTCAGGCTTGAGCTTGGGAAGATACTGCAGGCCGAATGTTTGACCGTCGGCGAATGAGATACCGGGGAATGCTGCAACCTGAAGACCAATAAGTAGCAGGGACTGAGCCGAGCATGAGCCAGGGCGAGCAACATCACGTGCTTAAGATATGAAAAAGGAAATTCATTTTCGTGAGCACAGATTCGTCGCACACACATTACAGAGGTACGATAGGCTCGCACGAAGACCTGGGAGCCTGGCAGCACGTCAAGCTTTATATCGATTCAGCTGCCAAAGTATATGTTAAAGTTCTCTGAGATGTGTAGGCATCATGTGTAACTGCCTTACTCAAGTAGCTACGTTTTCGGGTTAAAGTTCGCGCGCGGCACTTCAACCAGCCACCCTACCTAACTTGGTCATCCTCATATTCAGACCCAGTTCACAAAGCGTTCTAGGCACAGGCTCAACCCAAATCAAGCCCCCAAATTTCCAGAGTGGTACTGACCAAGCAACTTTTGCAGCTGCTCGAGCGTCTCGATGGTCATCGGGACGTTGACAACAGACCCCCTGATAGAGTTCGAGGTAGCCACATCCGGGTTGGGATAGTACCAACAGGCAATGGCGATGATCACGTACACGATCTGTAACCATCAGAATTTTTATATCTCATGAAGGTCAGGAAGTGACTCACCACAAGCAGAGCCCCCTCCAGCCAGTTGGACTCTCCATCTCGCAGGAAATTCCCCACCACCAGGATCGACAACACCAGGAGCCCAATCATGAAGATCTCAAAGTTGAGGTCCATGGGTTTGCCGAGGACCCAGCCGACGAGGACGACGAGCGGGCCGTTGAGCAGCGCCGTTTGGATCGACGGGGCGAGACAATGATAGAGCGCAACGTTGATGACGCCGTCTGGACCAGTCAGACATCACACTCCCGGACAGCCCATGAAAGAAAACACTGGACAACTTACCCCATGCCTCATCAATAGCCGTGAGATGCTCCGCCGCCTTCTCCACCAGTGGGAGCAGAATCAAACCCAGAAACTGGTCCGGAACCCCCAGCTCAACCACATGCTCGATCTTGTCGACCAGCAACACCAGCAACAGCGTCACCAACGCCAGCGAGACACCCAACGCAACCACCGTCTCGGTCATCGTAAACTTCGGCCTCTCGCCATCCGCCAGCCGATCCGCATCCCTGTGCTCATCCATCTCAATAACCTCATCAAAAATACTGTGCTGGCTCCTTGCCTGGAACCAGATATACAGCCCAAACGCCACAATCAGTGCAATCGCCGTCGCCCGACTCACATGCAGCACATCCGCCTTCAGCCCGCCCCGCGTCAGCTCCTCGCGTCCGTGTCCCCGCACACCCCCAAAACTCACACCAAAACCCTCCACCCCCGAGACGGCCTCGCTCTTCAGCGCCGAGTAAAACGCACTCGGAATCAGCAGCCCAAACGCCGCGACGAGGAGCAGCCCCGTGCCCACCTCGGACACAATCGCGTGGAACTTCTGGCTCGTCTGCCGCAGGCCCCCAGCGAAGAAACACAGTCCCAGGCAGAGCAGCAGGTTCGTCAGGATGCTACCCAGTATCGCCGCCTGGATGATGGGGATGAGGTCGCCTCCTTGTTCCTCGGCGTTCCCTTCGATCCCAACCTCGCCTTTGCCCCGGGTGGTGCTCTTTGCGATTAGGACTAGGAAGAGAACGCCCTCGACTAGGCCCCCGAAGCCAACTTCGACGAGGATCCCGAGCACCTTGGGCATCTTCCGCGCGAACTCTTGGCCCGCGAAGCCCAGCAGGTTCGCGCAGGGGATCACGGCGATGTAGGCGGTGAGGAACTTCCCTGGCGGGGGGAAGGTGACTAGGTGTTAGCCATGATATGCTAGAGGTGAGGGCCCTGTACTGGAGGGGGCCAGCAAGGAGATGGTGGTTTTGGTCTGACTGTGGATTGTGCCCGTCTTGTGTCTTCAAGCGGGGGTTTGTGACACAACTCGACTTGTCCGCTTATCTCGTCGGAGATGGGACACAACTCAACATATCCCCTCATCCTGCTAGAGATGGGCGGCAGCTAGCGGGAAGGGAAGGAAAGGGAAGGGGGAAAGTTGAATGTGGGGAATGCGGGAGAGGGGAAAAAAGAGGGAAAGGAAACAGGAAAAGCAAGAAGAGGGAAAGGGAGAAAGAGAGCGTGCATCAGGCACGGTACGGCAGGGAGCACTCACATGTGTCCATCCCCGGCACGAATTGCAGCGCTATCGCGACCGGGACGAACGGCCAGAGGACGTTGACATACTTGGAGGCCGTGCACGATGAGTTGTAGAGGATGCGCAGGAAGGGGAGCGGGTGGAAGCCGCTGCGGTGGGATTCGCCTTCGTGGTGAGCGTGCGTGTCATGGTTGAGCGAGGGATGCGCCTCGGAAGGGTGAGCGGTAGGGAGGAGAGGGGTGGTTTCGTGGTTTGTGGGCGGATGATGATTGCTTGCCATGATGAGATGCGTAACTCGAATGGGTGGAGTCGGGTTGCGAACGCGATTAGGTTGTTCTGGAGGCTGGATCCAATGTCTGTTTTCGATAGCGGGTGTGACGTTGAAGGTGGGAGCGGTCTGGCCTAGCCGTTGATGCGGGGACACGGGCGAAGGAAACCCCGCAGTAGCTGGGTTGGGGTTCGTGGCCTGATGCGTCGATCGTGGAGCGGGGGTTCCCGAGACGCCTCATTTCCTTCATTTCTTTTGTCTCACTGGTTCGGGAAGCGATTGGGTGCCAGTATTGGCCTCCGCACCCCTCTTGTTTCAGCTGCTTGTTAGCACCGCCTAGGAAATTTGGCATGTGTGTGGGGGTGAACTTGCCGGCGTTTAAATCATGACTTACCGATGTGCGCCAGTGCATCCAGCTGGAATTCTTGGAATTGCCATCTTTCATTCTCGTTGGAACACGGAATGGAAAGCAGCGAGAATAGAAGAGCAATGGAACACGACAGTGTCATCGATGGGACGACGTGATGAAAATGCCTGCGAGTGTACTGATGCGCCATGCTGTGCAACTTGATAACGCGCGCAATCTAGATACCTGGGGTAGAGAGCGGAGAACAGCACGGACGTCCCAGGTTGCGAACACTGCCGACAAGCACTTTCTTCCAACAGCGGAAGGTACCACAGAATCCGTATCGCTCAGCATCCCACCTCAGAACCACAACTCCGAGGGGCTATGCTAAGGCATCAGGGCTGACTCGGAGGTGATGACACAGCCATTGACTGATTGACACGACCACTCAACCGGCTTCGGAATGGACTGCGAGCGGGTTACAGACACCCTCGGACCCGTATTGACTCCGAAGGTTCCTGCCCCGTTCCTGCATCATGTCGATACTGCGACCTGCTTGGCTCGTGGTGGCCTCGATGCGAGCTGAGGCATTTGATGGCGCGCTGAAGGCTTCCAGAATCGCAATCGAATACAGTGTCGGAGATAATTAATGCAGGCCGACAGACTATCGTTTCGTCAACAACGGTGATGCGCTTGTCGTGTGCCTAGATCTGGTGCTGCACGGACGCTCTCGATGCGGAAGGTGTAAACCGGTAGTGGATGCGGGCCCGTCGCTATCGTTGGCTGTGGAGGCTTTGGAGGCTACCCTTGACGGTACCTGCTTCCCTGTGCGGCAGTTCGCAGTTCCTAGTAGCCTTGGCATCGCAATCGGTATCAGCTGCTGGCCTCGGGACGCAGTGCGGGTCGATGGAGTCGCTGATGTCGCGATCAGCAGGATGGCACCTCCCTGATTGGTCCTCCGAGTGCATCATTGGACCAATCTCAACACCGCAACGTCGAGACAATCACATCGACTGCCAGGGTGAAATCCAAGAGGAATACAAAAGACGCCATGGCCGTTCTGTTTTGGCCGTTTGATTCTGCAGGTCACTCATTCAGGTCCCTCTTCTTCCACCTTGCCTCCTTCTCAACCGTCTTCATCATGAAGCTGCTTCTCCCGACCCTTCTCCTCGCCAGCGTGGCGCTAGGTGCACGCGTGCCCGGGGCCAACGGCAAGATCACGTACGACGGGTACAAGGCGTACAGAATCCACACTGGCCCCAACGAAGCCGCGGTCAAGAGCAAGGTTGCGTCGCTGCCTGCCGTCATCAACTTCAACCTCGACACGGCCGAGCACCTCGACGTCGTGATCCCCCCCAAGGAGGTCAAGGCCTTTGAGGCGCTCAAGCTGGACGCCGTCGTGCTCCATGAAGATCTCGGCGCCGACTTCCGCGAGGAGGCCAACTTTGCCGCCTACGAGGGTACGCGCATTCCGAAACCGACATTTGCAGGAAATTACTGACCAAAACAGCGCCCGCTGCCCGCGCCATCCCCAGCCTGACGTGGTTCAACTCGTACCACGCCTACGCCGACCACATCACCTTCTTCAACGACCTCCAGGCCGCCTTCCCTGCCAACTCGGAGATCTTCAACGTCGGCCAGTCGGTGCAGGGGCGCAACCTCTTCGGCATCCACCTCTGGGGCAGCGGCGGCAAGGGATCCAAGCCCGCCGTCTACTTCCACGGCAGCGTGCACGCTCGCGAGTGGATCACGGCCAAGGTCGTCGAGTACCTCACGTACCAGCTGCTCGTGAACTACAGCACCGACACGGCGGTCAAGGCCATCCTCGACAAGTACGACTTCTACATCATCCCCTTTGTGAACCCCGACGGCTTCGTCTACACCCAGACCACCAACCGCCTGTGGCGCAAGAACCGCCAGACCCGCTCCGGGCAATCGTGCGTGGGCACGGATATCAACCGCAACTGGCCTTACAAGTGGGAACTCACAAACGGCGCCAGCACAAATCCTTGCGATGAGACCTTTAGTAAGTTTTGGAGTGCTCTTCTCCCCTTTCATTCCATTTTCTTTTGCCTTAGGAGTCAAGATAGAGTTTCTGCTCCCAAGACACGAAGAAATTTCCCAAAATGGAGAATATAAGCTGATAATTGCCACAGAGGGCCTGGCCGCCGGCGACACGCCCGAGAACAAGGTTCTCGTCGCCTTCACCAAGACCCTCGCCGCCGGCAAGGGTATCAAGCTCTACGTCGACTGGCACTCGTATGGCCAGTACATCCTGACTCCCTACGGCTACAGCTGCTCGGCCCAGCCCGCCAATCAGGCCCGCCAGTCCACCCTGTCCAAGGGCCTCGCCACCAAGATTGCCGCGTCATATGGCACTAAGTTCACCGTCGGCGGCGGCTGCGCGGCGCTGTATGCCACCACCGGCGATAGCACCGACTACATCACCGATGTCTCCAAGGCCGAGTTTGCCTGGACCATTGAGCTGCGCCCCAGCAGCTCCGCCAGCAACGGCTTTGTGCTTGCTGCCAGCCAGATTCTGCCCACCGCCATTGAGCAGTGGCAGGGCATGCTTTACTTGCTGCCGACCATGTAAGCGGTTGGTATGTGTGAGATTTCTACCTGTATATATTGGATTGGATTGCTCGCCTGTTCAGTGCCGAGGAGGTGTGAGGAAGGGGGGTTTACTATTCTTCGTATATATTAGCAGTTTATTATGTTGTTTATCTCACCTTTATTGTGCCTTGGTGTGATGAGGGGTGTGATGCTGTAACCTACCGCCGGAGTGATACCTCGGTCGGTATGAATGCTGGTCTCTTCTTTTAAGGGTAGATAAATAATCGTAATAATTACTTATTAATAGCCGGAAATACGTAGTATTCTAGAAACCTGTGCATGGGAGGCACTCTGACTGCGAATGTTAGATTTTACGTTTCAGCGATGTGTAACAATTGTAGTGGTGACTGCGTAGGTGGCTTGGAGGCGGCTCCAGATTGACACGAGATACAAGTTGGTTTGCCCACTTTCCCAGCCAATCCGTAGCATTTGTTTTCGGGGCTACCTTGGCTCCTATATTGACGCTGCTGCATGCATGTTTAGCTTGACGTTACTAAGTTGACCTGGTTGAGTTCAGCTCATTCGTGAATGAACAACGAGGAGACGGCGCCGTCCAATCCACACCCAACCTAGCAGATCACTGCATTTTTTGGCGCCGATGGACGCAGCTTTGGGTCATCAAGAACAGGCTGCTGGTTTTCTTCACACAAAAGCAACCGCCTGAGCATTCTTTGCTGCCAAATTTGACTCTGCCATTTTCTGTGTGGTAGATCTACTGATAGGGCATGTCAGCCTACTATCTATACCTTATGTTTCTAGTTCTCTCTGCTATCGTCTGCCTTTTAAGGTGTTTCTATGGCAAACCTAGCAAAGGTGACCAGAAAATGTGGTATTGGGATAACGCAGCAAGGACTTACAACTGGCTCTGAGGTGATTGGCTGGCACCAGCCAGGAATGGCCCGTGCGTAGTTCTTCTTGCGGCCTTGACCTAACATTATGCAGTGAGGCCTACAGCGAGATTTATCAGGTTGACAACCCCGCTTTCAAAAAATTGGCATGGCAAACCATTTATCTCAATCACGATAGACAATCGTTCCTTCCAGCCTTTACTTAATGTTCAGCTTTCCAACCCACCCAAAAATGGCGACTTTCACGTTCCGCTTTCCACCAGTGCCGCCGTGTGACCACACGATAGACCAAGAAGGCGACGTCCTCCTCAGCCTCGAGAATACGAATGCGGGGTTTGCCATCTGGGATGAGACGACCGTGCCTGAAGAAACCCAAGGCACTCCAGCAGCACCGAAATCAGTGGTATTCCGCGTCTCATCCCACCACCTGAAACTGGCCTCACCTGTATTCAAGGCGGCTCTTACAGGGGTGTGGATCGAAAGTGTCGTGACAAAAGAAGGTTATCGTCAAGTCACCACTACTGATTGGGATGCCGAGGCCTTCCGAATTTTCCTAGCTGTTATCCACGGCCGCAACTACCAGGTCCCACACGCAGTCACTCTCGAAACACTCTGCAAAATTGCGGTTGTGGTCGACTACTACCAATGCTACGAAGCTTTCAGCTTTTGCAGCAAAATTTGGGTGGCTGAGCTGCGCGATTCGATTCCAGTGACATACGGCAGAGATTTGATTCTCTGGCTGTGCGTTTCTTGGGTGTTTCAGGTCGAAGACAAGTTCGAGGTTGTTACGAAGTTGGCAATAGAGACAAGCTATGAGAGGGTTCGGTCGCTACAGCTACCTCTTCCGGGCAGGCTCATTGGTGCGTCGTGATGAATCGTTCGTAAGCATCGATACTGATTGCCTGGATTAGAAAACATCAATTTCCAACGAGAAGCGGCGATCAGTATCATCACCTCAGCGCTGCATGAGTTCAAGTCCAAACTGATCGACGGTACCCAAGGCTGCTCCTATGACTGCCGGTCGACTACTCTCGGGGCTTTGATCATATGTGCGGAGAAACATAAGCTACTGGATTCTTGGGCGCCTTTTGAAGGGGTTGGTGTTCTAAATGCCGCCCAGGGCCCTCAAGACATGAAAATGCCGGCCCGGAGTTACTGCTGTTGCCCCGATACCACGAAAAGAAGTATCCAAAAATCTATGGAAGAGGCTACAAATTCTATTGGTTCCTTAAGCTTGAAGGACTACTCCCTCCCTACTAGGAAAGCATGAGCGTTTATACATAGCGAAATCCCACTGCAAAGCAATTTGGGCGTGGTTCAATCTCCTGATACATCAAACGAAAGAAAAACTCGGGATAATTTAGTACCGACATGGCTAGAGTTGTCACATCTCTTTATGCTTACCAGTCGACAGCTTTGACGCTCCTCCACGCTGATATCAGAAATCTATATATCTGGGATATTAGATTAAGGGTACTATCTGTGTTGCCTTTAGCGACGAGATGCCTTTATGTTTAAGATTGCGGGGATGAGACTGGCGGGTGCGGCCGAGATATATAACCAACAATCTGTCATGGCTGCTTGATATGATATGTGTTATAATATTATCTCCACATTCCTTCGGCAATGGCAACACGCAACCTTTATAAGCGTGACTTATGGTCCAGACATGAAGCCGCATCTCAGTGGCCCTTCCCTTTTCGGTGACGCCTGACATTGTCGGGCCGTCCCTTATAGTTACAGCCGGGAAAGATACAAGCCCCCTCCGCCTTTGGAATGTTTAGTTCTCGCGAGATATCAGGATGATGGGACCACATGTGTCGGTAGAGGTCCCTATTCGTCGAACCCCCGCGGTAATGTTCGTTGGGGCAGTAATCGCATTTCCTCGGGCGCGTGTGGTTCTTCACATGCCTCCTGTTCCACCCCAGTCAGTTTACTATTGTCCAGATGCCATAACGTAAGATCGATAGATAACTAACGATAAATCGCACAGGCGATTAAAGGTGCTCCCGCATGTATTGCACACATATGCGTCAGATCCGTTTTTGAAAGGCGAGAGACCATCTTCATCTTGGAGACCGTACGATGTAGGTGGTGTAGAGAAGGCGAAGGAGTTGATGAAACCATCCACGCGCATGACCTCTCCAGTCGCCGAAGCATCATCACATCCAATCCCCCATATGGGCTGTGGTGTGTTAGGAGTCGTAGTGAGAGGCGCGAAAATCGTAACGTCGCTGAATAGTGCGGCTGATTCGCTATTGACATATGTATACGACGAAGAAGCGTGGTCAACTAGTACGTCGCTTTCGGGCGATAGAAGTTTCTCAAGTATGTTCTCGAATTCGTCTTCCGAGTGTCTAAGCGGTGCTATCGTCTCTTGTGTTAGCTGTTGTTCGGCTGGACGTGTCGACGCGAAGTTGCTCATCATGACTGTGGTCAAATTCAGCACTGTGTTGTAATTTCGAGAGGACATTGGGAAGAAATAACCGTGTGCGGTTGCTGGAAAGCGCCGTTTTATCAATCAAGCCCATCACATCTGCCTGGGCTAAAATTTCAGAGGCCTCTGTGGCTGGACCGTGCCTGGTAATCATCAAGGCATACCTGGTCGGTTAGGCGGGCCAACATGCCTACCTTCGCCAGGGATATTCGGTAAACAACAGCAGCGGTGCATTGTATTGGTCGAGATATGATGGCAACCCGCCTAGCCAATGGGAGCTGACTATTCAGGCGTAAAGCTGCCAACCCGGCGGCGCCATTTGCTGCTCTCTTTTCTTCGCACTGTACGGCATGCAGTGGCATCTCGAGGAGCAATTTAGGAGCCAAACCGGTCGCGGGGGTTAAACCCTAGCTGAGACACTTTTTGCAACAGGCCAAGGCCAGTCACGTCAGCGGAGTGGATGAACAGAAAGTTGGAGGCAGAAGCCGACAGGATGCCCAAAGTTCCGCGTGCCTTGCAACCAGTCTGAAATATCTCGATAAAGTGGGGCGCATTCGTCATCCCCTTTCATCGCTCCTTCCACACACACACACCGCGCAGAGACAACTCCTTCGTGGTATCCGAGTCTGCCAGTGTTCAGTGGCCGCCGTTAAGTAACCTCCATTGGAAGGCCGGCGTGAAGAGGTTGAAAATTCGCATTTCATGAGAGAGAAAGCGCCAAAAACAACTCTCTCCCGTCAAGACTCTTCCGGCTTCATCCCCCACACAACCTTCTGCCTGTAAAAAGGACGATACTTCCGCGAGCGCACCTCGCGCCGGAATTTGGCAAGAAAAACCAAAACCTCCTCCTTTTTCCAGCCCAGCGCACCAGCCATGAACAGCACCAGCCCTTCCGCATCCTGCTCAAGCGTGAGCTGCACGTACTGGCCTCTCTCCTTTAGCCCCTCGTCCTCGGGCCAGCGTCCAATCGGTTGCTATTTTGCTGGAATGTCAGATCGAACATAACCCTTGCGAAGAAGAATAAAAGAAGCAGCGACAGCATGTACCTTGATATCAAACTCATTCAGTCCCTTAAACCCAGACTCTTCCATCCCCTTCCTCTGCAGTTTATCCCCCACAACCGTAAACGTCCGCCCGAACTTCTTCCCGCCCTCCACAAAGATCTTGCCCCACTGCGCCAGCGCGCTGTCTTTGGGAATTTCTGAGTCATCGCTCTCCCAGATGGGCGACACCTCGTAGCTCTCGAGCCAGCCGCCGGGCTTCAGGCAGTTGTAGGCCTGCTGAAACAGAGCGGGCCAGTCGTCTATGCTGCCGACGAGGCCGCGCATATGGATGTAGTCGAAGTGGGAGGGGGGGAAGGTCCAGGGTTGGGTGCAGTCTTCTATTTCGCTGGTGCGGGGAAGGAGTGAGTTGAGGGTGCTGGGAAAGAAAAAGGGTGCCTGAGGGGGAGGGAGGGTTGTGACTTACAAGCGGACATTCGGCGGGACCCAGCTGGGCTGAATTGGAGAGATGTCGGTACCGATGACTTGGGCATCGGGGAAGGCGTCTCCAAAGTCGCTGGGACGTGTAAGTAGATAAGCCCCATGTGGTAGTTTTGGGTTCTGTCAACGATGGGGGGTCACGCACATCGCCCAGATTCCTGTTTCTGGCGGTTAGCTTGAGGATGGGAGTCAGGATGGGAACGAAGGAAAATTATGCCATACCCGTCCCTGTTCCTACGTCAAGTACGGTCTGCACCAGGCAGCAGTCAGCATTTTCAGCTCATATAACCGTAGGTAGGGCAATGGGCAGACGGGCCTTGATTTTATCAATTTGGAGGGGGGCAAGGTAGAGCTTGTCACCAAGGGCCAACGTGTGGGCGTGGTGGCTCCGAATAGTTAGCTGCAGTAGGTAATCTCTCAGAAAAAAACCGGTTGGGGACGACGACGTACTTGATATCCAATGCGTCGCTCTGTCTCTCATCGTTGGCTCCCCTGCAAATGTTTTAAGCATGGGTGGCAACACACACACCAGTCAAAGGAGTAGTGGTCTCCTACCAGTACTGCGCGTTGCCCCGCTCGCTGTGGTATGTCCGGCCGTGGATGGTTCTGTAACGGAGAACGGAAGAGGTGATGGAGACCGTTGAGTCGGGCTTGTCTTCACCGAGCGCTTCGTCTTCGTGATCCAAGGTGTTTGCCCAATGACCCGGTGGGAGAATGCCAGCTTGATCAGCTGGGGATTCTGGTTGCTGTGTGAGAGGTTGTTCCTCAGGCGAGTTGTTATCCGCCATGTCAACAGTCTTGTGTTTGAGTTCGGTGGTAGCGTGTAATGAAGGTGTTGTTCCAGAGAAACGGAAATGGGCCTCCGTCCTAGACATGTCGAATTAATTACCCCTGCGGGGAAGCACCAGTGACCAGTTTCTCTTCTCTGCATGCTGTACCTCCCCTGATTAGGTTGCAAGGATGCATGTGCATCGTTATCCCATGCATGAGGCGCTTTTGTCGAATCAACGCTCTGCCCGCTCCTCAAACTATGATGAATGCACCAGAAAGACGACCATTGGTTGCAGCCCACTGCATAAAGTCGCGGTTGGCAAGAAGGATGCAGCCCAAATGGTTTGCATTAGGTAGTACTAGTGATCATAAAGTTCTCTCTAGGACAGGAACTATCGACCCCGACCTCTTCTGTAACATTACACAAGCCGAAACCTCCCCCTAACAACATGATTGTCCTGGCTTCCTAGCTCCTCCAACTTCGACATCTTCGACGGCATAAACCCGACCCTACGATACTCGACAACACCATTTACATCCACACCCTGCGGGACAACAACTATCCCCTCCACCGAATCATGGCGATCTTCCCGATCCAGCTCAGCCACCATCCTCCGCATTCCCTCGGTGTCGATCGACTCGGCTAACTCTCTAGTAGTCTGATCCGACCTTGCTAACGTCTCAGGCAGAACATCATACCTCCTCTCTACCAGCCTAAGCGGGAGGTAGAGCGCACCATCCATCGTGTCCCAAGACTCACCCTGATCCATCCGGGGAAATACAGGGTCCTCGGCACCACGGAACTGCATCCACGGGACCTGCCAGCTCTTCTCCCCGCGCTTCACCTCGAGAGAGTACATAGTCCCCACAATATCAATATGCCCTGCGGCGACCTCCCCGAGTAGATCCGGCGGGTTGTGAGGGATAACACAAACGTCGACTATCTCGGCCATCGCCTTTGAAGATTGGCTCCCCACGCCACCGTCCACGCGCACTATGGAAGGTACTTCCGATAAAAACATCCCAGGCTGGATATTTCCCTCCACCGAAGCCCAAGACCACGACGGGGCACGATACGTCGAAAACCGCACCGAATCCGCCCACGGGCGACCGTACAGCCCATCCGCCTGTAGCGTCTGCGCCGTACGACGGCCTCTATCGACGGCCCAACAAAGACCACCTCCCTCAAGCAACGTCCCACGCCACAACCCCGCGACGTACTTATCTCCGTACTTCTCCTGCAGCACCTTTGCAATCCCCGAAATCGCCACCAACTTATCCGACTCGAGCGTCAACTCACACCGACTATACCGCTGCACGGCATTTATCCAGAAGGAACTTAGATCCCTCTCCTTCTTCCCCTTAACCCCCTCCTCCTCCTGCCCAACCACCACCTCACGCTCAGGCTCAACACTCTGCATATTCATCCGCTTTTTAAACCCCATTCCTCCCTCCCCAAACCGTCTCGATATACCACCCGGATACTCCTCCCCCGCCTCCACCTCCCCACACTCCCACAAAACCTGATCCCTCGCAAAATGTAACACCCTCGCCGCTAACGCCCGTTCTTGAAACACCCACCCTCTATAATTCAACTCCGTGTCAAGGATTCTATCCTCCCAGAACCGCGGATCGAAGAGGCGATATGTCCCGCCGTGTGCGTCCCCCGACCAGGAGGTAGTGACAACACGAGCGTGGCTGGTTATCGTTCTTAGCCCCGTGAGACCTCCAGAGGATGTTGTGCTGCCTACGGTGGAGAGGTTGCACAGGGCGTTTCGATACACAGATGCCATGGAGGGGATTTCGGCCGCCTTATCGGCGGGTGAGTCTTGGATGATGCAGAGGGAATCGATCCAGATGTAGTCGACTGTTAGTTTTTGCGCAGCAGTGAATGAATCGAGAAACATTGCGGGGAGGGAGGAGGCGAGGATCCCGGTGGTGAGGCGGGAGGGGAGGTTAGCGGTAGTGGTGAGATAGGGCGGTGTGCCCTTCGGCCAGCGGTAGCTTAGTGTTAGGTAGAAGTCGTCGTCGACCTTTGTTTTGTTCGTCTCGACAATTCGATGCTGTGGGGGTGTGCCGTGGGGGTTGACTTCGATGAGACGGGTAGGGAAGTATGGTGCTGTTGGGGCGGGACGCTGCGAGCATGTCTTGTGGCTTGATAAACACTCCAGCATCCATTTTTCCGTCATCTCCCATCGTTTTTCGGGGCGCATATCGATGTCGATGATGTTGAAACCGCCGAAGACGGAGGGCTCGGCCTCGATGCCAAGCTCTTTGAGTTCGCCCACATCCTTCACTTTTCGCAGGATGAAGCGCCTTTCCTCTCTCCCTTTGATCATGGGGGAGTTAAGTCCGAAACACATGACAATCACCTCCGAACCATCATCTTCTCCAGGCACACCAGCCCCACTGTTATCTTCAACCCACTCCCTAAAACAAAACGACGTCCCCGACCCGGCGAACCCATGTCTCGCCATCGCGCCAACATCAAACCACGGCTCCTCGGCATATTCCTCTGGCGTCTTATCCTTGAAGAAGTATCCCCAAAGATCGCTGCAGATACGACATCCGTTAAGCGCCGAGGTGCACAGTCCGGAGATGTCGTCGTGGTGGGGTTGCCAATATGCTTTTTGCTCAGAGGCGGGGCAGGAGGCGGGTTGGATGGAGATGGGGCCGGAGTAGAGGCGTTGGCAGGGGGTGCAGGAGATGGAAGTTTGAGCCATTTTGAGAGTTGAATGGAGTAGGGAGTTGAGGTTGAGATTGGTGAGGAGTGAAGGGTGCTGTTTGTGGGGGTGGGAGGGATGAAAGGGAGATGGTGAAGAATTTGGGGGGTTGGTTTTGACGATGGGTTTCATCAGCAAAAGCGGGGAAATCGAAAGATTATAACCCCTTTTTCGCTAGGTGCAGTGCCTTTGGAAGGAGCGGGGTTGAGAGGATGTTTCAGGTTGGCAGCTAGTAGTTTCACAACTCCAGAACGTAGGTAGGTACTGGAATTACTTTCATTGCCTGCGCTATCAGGCAGTGCCCCTCTAGAAGGTTGATAATCATAATCGCTGTGGTATGTTTATTGACAATGGATCTTAGACATGACAATTGTCAGAAAGAAAGGGGCTCAGGGGCTCTAGGCATCTATACGCCTGGCACTGCCAGAACGCCAGTGAGCCTCAGCCACTATAGTGACGAAGCCTGGATCCTGCAGAATAGTCTATAAAGAAGCCTCTGGCTTCTAGCCAGAGCCAGAAGAACAGAGAGTACACACAAGCAATACAATCACGCAGTTGTAACCCCTTCAAATCCATCGAATCCAGAGTGCAGTGCTTCTGACACGTTCAGGAAGTGCCAAGCATCTAGTCAACTTCGCTGACCGGAAGCCCAGGGCCCCTGAACCCCTTTCTTTCTGGCAGTAGGAAAGGGTGGTGTGGCATTAAGATGCATCGCGAAATGCGCGTGTTATGTCGGCGAACACGAATTTTAGCGCCTTAGCAAAAGCGACGTGGTGTTTGCAAGGCGCAGAGAAATAATGAGCGTTCTGCGCTTTTTGGTACAGCTGTAGTTTGCGACAGAGCTCTATAGCCACCGCCAGGCTGAAGGCTAACGCCTGGCAAAAGCTCTATAAAAGAAAGGTTTCTGGCTGCAAGCCGGAACCTCAACAAGCAATACAATTAACCTGTTTGAACCCCATTCAATTACCCTCAGTTTCACTAAATTCCAACAGAGCAGTGTTTCTGACATTTTCTACTACTTCTTTAAATCACATGACCACCACGTGACATTGCAACAGAACCGCTTCTGTTGGGTCTACGATTTGTATCGGGATGTTGCTGACGCGATGCGGAATGCGTTTGCGGAGATGAGCAGCATGAGGAGGCTTGAGCCGGTGAAATTTCAGCTGAGCATCTTTACCGACTTGCGGCCTTAGTCGGAGAGGGAGGTGATGGGGGATCTAATTGAGGGTATTCCCAATGGAGCGAGCAATCCTGATGCGGTCGCCATGCTTTGTCGCAAATGCATTGGGCATCGATGCCGCCAACGTCAAGATCTCCTCTCTCGCCACCACACTATCACCCTGGGAGATACCACCCTTAAGAGTCGCCACTTTGATACTTCTTCAAACCCCAAGTTCTATACTCAGTTTAAATAATCAGCAGAATAAGTGGGTGCTGGAGCCCAAGCCCAGTAAAGGTTACGAAAGTCTTTTATTAGATACGCACTTTTAAGGACTTAAGTCAAGTAATCGGCTTTTGGAACACCCATGGGTTTGGAACAAGATTTGTCATCAGTGACTCACCACCCGCCACCCAACTCACCTATTTAAATCGCCCACAACTCAACCAATTCTAGTTCAATCC
>Ga0247760_1001883_pt1 | contig 17652 bp, 19 predicted proteins | sample UWRJL171409R4_FD_179936 | JGI IMG/M metagenome (GOLD analysis project Ga0247760, IMG submission 179936) | Plant litter microbial communities from Arlington Agricultural Research Station in Wisconsin, United States - UWRJ-L171-409R-4 | ecosystem: Environmental > Terrestrial > Plant litter >... | reverse complement strand
CAAGTCACCCTATGACTGGTGCCAGCTGAACAATCATCATTCGAAAGTGGAGTGTCGGATTTGTGCGAGAAGGATGCAGCAGAAAATGAATGAATTGAGTGCTTACCGTAGGGTGATTGGTGAAAATGGTTGGTGATAATCGTGTCGTCAGAGAACCGAAACACGAAGAAAAGAGGTGGGCGAAGTCGCCGAAGAAGAAATAGGAAAATAGAAGTTTAAAGTTTAGAAGGGTTGGAGCTTTGGAAAGCTCTAGAACCGCAGGCTCCTTCTTCAGGGCGGAGAGGAGGGGCAGTAAAGGTAAGGCTAGCCCGTCAGGAGAAGCGGGGTTCATTAATCATCACGTGCGGCCCGATGTCCAGGCCATGGCGCCTTGCAACGCAAGAGTTTGGACATGCTGTTTGGGACAAGTGCGAGCCACATTCTTTCCGACCAATCAGGCCGTTTTTGTTCCGATGATTGCCCGCCTGAACCTTGCGATCCCCAGCCTCGTCGCTCGTTCTGCACGAGTCAAGCAATCTTCACGAGTTACCTCGGAGACATCTTGAACCAGAAACCCGGAACTACGACGATATCCAGTCTACCCACTGTCTAGCAGCGGTCAATATTAAGTTCTGCGGTTGCTCATCCGTTCCTCGGTAGCTTCGCCCCATTTGTGGTTCTTGAAGGGCTGGAGGTGCCTTCCCGCAGAGCTGCAGCTCACCTTGCGGGGGGATCTGACCAAGTCTGCCTCTTCCATGCAGAAGCCGCACCTGCACCGCCTCAACACAATTCGGTCAAGATGGCTTTTTTCTGGACGAATCCAATCCTGGAAATTGGCAGGTATTTACGAAGTACGGGGGTTTGCTGATGGAAGTGATAGTGGCATCGATGCCATTGGTAGAAATGCCGCTGACCCTGGAAGTCGAGGAAGCGTTGGCCAGGTCTGAGCGCTGATTCTATTCCAGGTTCTTACCATATTTCCAGATGCGTACCGAGTATATGCATTCATCTTGCCTACGGATGAGAAGTCTTCCGCCGCAAGTCCCAGGGTGCTGCAGAAAGCTGCCGACATGGATATATCCAGGTGAACTGACTTGCTCTCGTCAGGGCCTCTGTCACGCACATGAGAGGCGTGATGCACGAACGTTTGGCCGAACCATGGCAGCATAGTGGCACAGAAAGTGAGTGCCGCCGGATGTCTTCCCAATGACCCGATCCTCCGGGCGTCAACTCTGCGCCAACTTGGCAGCTGGCCCTTCGTTCGACATGGGTAAGTAAGGTTTGTTCACCGAGGTGAGCGGGACAATTTCCGGCGCTCCCGTCGTCCGTGAATTTCTATATAAATCTCCGGTACGGAGCAACTGACGGAGTAAGCCGTAAGCTGCCGAGGACCGAAATATCCAGCACCACCGTCCTTGCACAATCCTCTGTCCAGGGAAGAAGACCGAACGCCGCGTACGCACACTGTGCACAACAGCGGGTACAAGAGACGTGCTATTTGCAGCTAGAGTATTGTCTGTGTTGCGCACTGAATCTGATCGGTGAACGCGCCGCATTCGCACAGCATTGGTGAGCCCGGCCACGATGACGCCGGGTGATGCCAGACGCGCTGGAATGGATATTGATATGGCCGGCTCACTCGTTCGTCACCCAGCAGGTGACAAGTCCCCTCGAGATACGGGTGGGGGCGAAGCTTTGCCAGAACTAGCAGCCATATCCCTACTACGCAGGACACTACGCTACCTATTAATAAGACCTGGCGCCAGCCGGTTTGTGGGGATGAGGGAGGCACTGGACCCAGTCCCTTGGTTGAGCTTTCGAGCTTGCTGCTTGCCAAGGTTCCAAAAGGCTCAGTGCAGGTGCTAGCAAGAGGATGTGCAGTAGCCAGAGAGTCCGGTGATTTTTAGTAGCGTTTTTGCGTCAAGCCGCTCCTTGCGGAGCTGTGATGAAATTGGGATGCGGCGACCTGGTCTTGATCCATCATGAAGCCTTGTCAGGGAATTGACAGGCTCACGTAGGTCCCTCCGTCTGAGATGCCGCCGCTGTAACTTCAACTAAAAACAGAACCACGCGAATGGAATCCTCATACTGCACACAAGGCGACAAGGTCTTCGACAACGGATCGTAAATTCCGAGACGCGCCCGAACCAGGGCGACTTTGTGTGACCCGCAAGCCGGCGTTCGGGTGGCGGTCAATCCGTTCTGGTGGCGCTGGGCTGCACTGCTGCAGGGACATCCCATCGCTGAACCAGACCAAAAAGGGCAGGCTTATGGTGAAACCCTTAGTTGGGTTCGGTGACTTTGAGCTGTGGCTGCTAGGCGAAACGACGTCGGGGGAGTCAGTTGCAACAGCCGCACTTTGAAGTTTAAGCTATTTTAGTCAAAGATAAAATTTACGGCCAGGCAATTTCCATGTGAGCAAACAAAAATTATATGACTGGCATAAGGTCCTCGTTTCTTGCCGTGTGCGGTAAAGAGCGAAGAGGACAAATCGGGCATTCAAGTGCAGAGGCCACTGCTATTAATATCCCATCACATCTCCACAGCTGGCGGATGTGGGGAGCGGCGTGAGTCCGCTGGACGCGGCGGAGACCCCGCGTTTTGTTGATGTTTAGTTGTTGCGTTCTCTCTGGATGTTGGCAATGGGTGCAGTTGGTTGTTTGAACATGTCTCAGCTTTGAGGCTTTAGCCGGCTTCAGGGCAGGAGAGTTAGAGAACGAAAGCTGCGCCTTTTGGTTGCTAACGTTCATGCAGCTGGAGGTTCATGGCAGCAGACACGTGGGGGCTACGATCAGTCGGCTTCGGACAATTTCACAAAGCGTTTGTGACTGCCGCTTCGTAATAAGCCCTACGAGGGAGGGGGGTTTGCGCAGTCCAGGGCTCAAATCGCCGCTCTGAGGCTTCTTCGCAGGCCTTCCATCGCTGTATGGAATAGGAGACTGGAAGATCGATGCCTTGGAATCAGCTGATTTCCGATATGAGGCCAAGAATGTACAAAAAATGGGATACTGACGGCCATGTCCAACCGTGTTTCCTGTTCAGGAGACTCTCGCATGAAGCTGAGCGCGGGAGAGCGACCGGGGTAAATCTGCGCTAGCCCAGAAGCATGCTAGGGCAGCGTGCTCAGAGCGAGACTCGCTAATGCAGCTTGGAAGCACCTGCCCCACCATTAACAGCAGCCGAATCACATCACCCAAATCAGACGACAGTTAAGCGCCGGCGGCGATGTCACAAGTCACTGCACGACTTCCAGCCAATCATAGGGTCGCCCTCCATCGACGCCCTCAACCAAGAATAGATTACCGGCACACTACGCAGGTGCAGTCCAATGAGAAGCGCGCCTCGCTCGTGCCCGTTTGCTGGATTTACCCCTCTTTCGCCGCCTTCTTCTCGACGGGTGTGGTCTCCTAGCGGCCAGTCAATGCCCTGGTGCCGGACGGTGAGAGGTTGCTTCTGGCGGGGCGTCCGACCAGCTGCGAATCTAGGAAATATTGCCTCTCCATGCATTCATGACCAACGAGACGATTTCCGACACCGTGGGACCCATTATGGGAGAGCGCACCCGTTAACTAGTGATCCAGCACAGGGCATGTTTCATGCCGTGTCTTGCAGCTATCCTGGGCTAGCTTCGTGGGTGCTTGCGTCGACGCTTACCCTCTGAATGGCTGTTTGCTCCGAACCTCAATTCGCTGCACCCGATCACGGCCTGCAGGCAGCTTGGAAAGGCTGCATGAATGATGGTGGCGACGGAGATATACCGCGTTGCCTGATCTCAGGCAGGCAATAGGAACACTGTTGAGCAATTTGTCGGCGTTGATGGGTCGTTTTTTGGTGGGTTATTATAAAGTCACACTCACTTCGGAGCGAACGTCCTGGCGTCAAGCCCAACTGGGAAGGAACAGGGCACGAAAATCGCCAAGCTAGGTCCCAGATTTAAAGCGGGAGGCCGGCTCCCGCTTTCCATGCAGGTTCGGCCGTCGACGCCCCTTTCAGGGAGTCAGGGCAGCAGCGCACAGGACCAGGGTAGTGGCTTCCTCTGTGAACACAGGGGCAGGCCGATGCAGCCTGTATTCACCCCCTGTCGAGTCTGGAGCCATCCTGTCCCTCCTTTTATCAGTGCAACTTTCCCACCACGGCCAACCGCCCCATTTGCCCGTCTGCCACGGCCATACTACTGCTACTTGCGCCATCCACCGACAGGACGAGCCGACAGACCCCAACTTTCTCGACTGCGATCCGATCCGTCTGCGCCGTCCGTCGTCTGCCGTTCGTTGTCTGGTGTGGCATCTCGACTGACTTACAGAGCACGACCTGCTTGTGCCCAGTGTTTCTTGGTGATGGCTCAGCCATAGACAAACCAACCCCCCCCACATCTCGAAACGCACCCCTGGTTTTCTGTGAATGGGGTGGTAACAACGGGTCACGAAGTCTGTCTCTGGTGTCGGCTTGAGACGAGACAGACGTCTAGGGGACTGCGACACCACCCGCCCTCTTTTTAGGACCCTGGGTTCGCCGTCAACTAGGACACCACTGGACTGCTCGTCCCGTCTTCTCGCTGGGAGACGAGGGCGACTTCCAAATGACACATGTCATGGCTTCCTCGCGGGACCCGACTGCGCGATTGCGCGCCGGCCTTAATCCGCTCCTGACGGCCTCGCTGGGAGTGTCGAGTTACCACGCGCAAAACATGAACAATACACCCCTGTCGGCGGTGTCGATGACCTCACACGGCGCCTTCTCGTCAGGCCAAACACCCATCAGCGCTATCCAGCCCTATAATCCGCAGGAATGGATAGCCTCACCAATTGTTGGACCGGGGACCGACCGGATGCAGGGAATGCAGCCGGTGCAATCATTTCAGGAGCCTCAAGGTAAGTAGTGTTACCCCGCTGTTGAAGCGCGCTGCGATTGACATGGTTAAGGATCGCCGCTCCCTCCCCCGCCCTACTCTCCTCCACGAAGCGGGAGCGGGCGGCCTATGAGCGGCCCGATGAGCGTGGGATTTGAGGCCGGGCAATCACCGAATGCACCGGGAGGGAGAGCACCACCCCCGGCAGTCCAGAGAGTGACACCGGATCAACCAGCCGCAACTACTTCATTTCCTCCTCCGCCTGGCGGGAGAGGTGCATCCCGCGATAGGCGATTTCTGCCGTCCCTCGGGCGAAGAAGGGAGACAGAACAGCCTGGGATATCGGTAGACGCTCATAGCCAGTCGTCGCGGCCAGGCATCATGCAGCGAGTCTTACCTGGACAAGCCGCTGCTTTGACGCTTCAGATCCCGACAAGAACCGACTCGGATGCCTCCCAGGGCATGGCTCCCGGTGCCCGGAGAGCTGCATCTACTCCTGCCATCGCAACACCAACATCTGCGAGGTCGCGTTCCTCATCACAGATTCGCTGGGACCCCATGATGTCAGTACCGCCACCGCCACCAGGTCCACCGCCTTCGGCAGCTCGTTCTCAGAGTGCCCAGCGGCTATCATCTGGGAGCGATCCAATAATGTCGCCACCGACCCGCCGGCCGCCACCCAGCGGAGTTATGGCTCTCGGTCCTGTGCCTCCAACTCCAGCAAACTGGCAGCAGGAAGATGCTATGCCGAATCCCGTGTCGCAACGTACTGAATCACCAAACGGTACTACCCCCCAGGCAACCGAGACGGCAAGCGTTGGAAGCTCAAACGCGAACCCCGAGTCCAATGCTTCATCATCCAGTTCATCTCCAAACCTCGCTAGGCAACATGCCCTGAGGGGCGAGAAGACACTTCGTGAGCGGCGAAATGAGAGCCGCACAAGAAGTACCGTCAGGGGTTCCATCGATGCGTCTCAGAACCAACCACTTGGTGACATTGTGATTCCTAGCACTTCGGGCCTGCAGAGGAGGTTGACCATCAGCCGGGGCACGCCGCGATCAGGACGAGCAGCAGATGAATCCAATGTCGGTTCAAGAGGCTCTACGCCTCGGGCTCCGGGTTCAGCGCTGAGCTCTGCGGACAACACAGCAGACCAACTCACACCCACTCTCTCACCTCGTCAGATGCAGAAACAGCCGGAAATTCATCGTGCTATTGCCCCAAGGGCACTGCCAACGCCGCCGACGGGCAGTCGATCCTCGTCGGGCACTCCGCGATCTCCCAGTCGGCCTCTCACCCGACAAGCGGTCATCACCCAGAGCACGGAGCAGTTTGCTTCTGGGGCTATTGAGCGTTTCGCAGCATTCGCACACAGTGAAGCTGCTGCTGCTACTGACGCAGAGCGAGTTCGACTATTTGCTGAGTTTTTTGTGAACGAGTCTAGGATACGACGCGAGCGGTATGGTGCAGCAATCGGCGCGATGGGCTCCGAAGTCCTTGATCTGACTCGCGACCTATTTCGACCTATGCCCGCGAGACGGGAGTCGGTCAACTCGGCAACAAGTGGAACGGTTGAACTGACCCCCCAATCCTCAGAACCGAGGTCCCATCGAGGATCATCGAGCTCTGGGTTCGCCGGTCACGGCCAGGGCTCTTCTGCGACCACTCCCTCATCTATCCCGCCGTCATCCCCAACAGTCGGGCCAGCATCCTCAAACCCGAACTGGCAGTCGTCCAACTACATGCCCTCCCTGTCGCCGATTCTTAGCATGAGTGTCAGTGATGCGCTTGATGAAGAGGACTCCAGAGGACGACCTGCCAGTCGCTGGTGGGAAGCTGACTCGGCCGATGCTGCCTCCGGAAGGTTGGAGAGATCCAAGCGAGAATCCAAGTACATGGGAGTGCCAAAAGAAGCGCGAGAAGCCCTCCAATGGGTTGACGATGCACACTCGTCCCCCGCTGGCCCGAGCAACCGCAATTCATCTCATGATTACCCTCCCGAGAAGGTGGGCTGGCATGAAGAGCAAGTCGCAACTCCGCAACCACAATTCCGCAACTCGATGCATTCAGTGTCAACCCCAACACCGACAACGCCGAATCCGGACCACCTCGATGTCTCGCGGCTTGTTACGCTGCCGCCTCCCTATCCCCGTCATCATCCTGCCGTCAACAATAACCATCCTGAGTTGACCGAAACCCGAAATATCCTTCGGATCCTTAGTGATTTGACTGAGGTCAACGCCATCCGAGAGCGTTTCAAGCAAGGGAGTGCAAAGGTGCGAGCTGATGCCGCCGAGGCTGCGAAACAACGCCGCCAGAATCTGCGAGAAAACCTGCACGAGGAAATCTCGTCTGGTAGCATTGGATACGCCGAAGCTGCCGCGATTGAAGCGGATGCCAAAAACGAGGAACAGAACAAGCTCAAGGAACTAGAGAAGAAGGATTTCGACGATTTCCAAACCGACGTTGTCGTGCCGATTAACGAAATTCTGCAGGCCCGGATTACACAGTCGACTGAGCTGTTCAACAGTCTTCGCGGTCGCCTGTTTGAGGAGACGCGCGGGTCAAACCCTAACCTGCCACAAGAAGAGGGCGACGAGCAACCGGAGCTACTGGAGAAGTTGACCCTTCTGAAGTGGATTTTCGAGGCTCGCGAGACCCTTCATCGTTCGTTGTACGACTTGCTTAGACCGCAATGACCGATACAGAGATATGGTGCTTGTTCCCTACAAGCTGGCTGGGCAGGAGGATAAGGTGGTATCTGCTAAGGCCTTCTTTGAAGATGATGGCAGAAAACGTGCGCTCGCCTACGCCGAGGAGGTTCTGCGACGAACTCAAGAGTTCCGGGACGTTGTTGAAGAGACGGTGGTGCGCGGCGTCGAAGTGCAGCTAAGCGCCTTTTGGGACATCGCCCCTCCACTGAAGCGAGTGTTGGATAAGATCCCAGCCGACATGGAAGGTTTCTATATCCAGATCCCACCGTCTGAGTACAGCGAAAACCCGAGTTACCACGACCATCCCCTGCAGTACTTGTTCAGTCTCTTGCTACACGCCGAGAAGAGCACGTACCAGTTTATGGAATCCCAAACAAACCTGCTTTGCCTCCTACACGAGGTCAAGGAGGCTTGCGTGTCGGCCAAGACCAAGGCCATGGAGTGCGACGGGCGCGATCCATCAAGGGTCGAAGAAATTAAGCGAGAGGAGGGCATGAGGTTGACCGATGACCTCAAGGAGAAGGTTAGGGTTGTGCAAGACCAATGGGTCAGCGCGCTTGGAGAAACAGTTGACGGAGTGAAGGAGAGAGTTGGAGGCTGGCTTTTGGAGACAGGCGGCTGGGACGAGAGCTTTGAAGAGGGTGGTGTTGGCGGAGTGTAAGGCAACTGGGGGACATCAATGGGCATTTTCTGGACACGGAGTTTTACACACTGACCATTTCATTCTACAACATAGCAACAGAAGGTGAGGGCGCAGGCTCGATCATCCTCTGGGAACGCTAGCACTTCAGCAGCTATTACGATTTGTTGATACCCAATTTAGTACATATCATGAGATGGAGAAGATGGATAAAATGTTATATTGGGTTATGGTTAAGCTACGCGAAGGGGCCAGACCGGGATATCACGGAAAGGAAGCCACAAAGCTGGACATGGTCCGAATATATTTCAATGCATGAGATTCATACACGTGTTCATCGAGTGCGCCGCGAGTCTGTACTATTCACAGTTTCAGATCGCTTTCAGGGCGCGTGTTTAGCTTGTCAAAGTCAGGAGGGGTCAAAAAGTGGCAAAATCTTAGCATGAAAAGAATGTCGTGCTTTGGGCTCCTCTCGGGCAGATAGTAAATAAAGATGTGTACTGGTGGTAATAGCATTTGCCGGTGTGGGTAGCTTCTTGTTCTTCTAATCTTTGGCTCGTCTCCAGGGTTGTGTCAAGCAAGCGTGGACGGTGAATTGATATGAGCCTGGAAGGATCGGGCATTGGGCGATAGTAAATCTATGGCCTTCTGCGTTTTGGGTTTTTCCCTCCTGGCGTTTTACTCCCGGGGGAGCCGGACGGTGATCTATGCTTAGTATCAGGTACGTTCATACAATCCAACACCTGAAAGATTGTGAGTGAGACCAAGCTGTAAAGTACTTCGTACCGCGCAAACAATCTTTCAAGACCTGAATCGTACCCTCCAGTCAAGGCAGGATGGAGACTTGGTGACGACGTTCTCGCGCGGCTGCATGCGAGATTTTGGCTGCTGGCTCTTTCTTGACTGTCTGGAACCTCTTTAGATCCTCCTGGGGCCGGGAAAATGTTCTCACGATCTGACTGTTTACCTAGGCATAGCCTTGATCCGGCCCGGCAGGTTGAGTACAAAGTCTAGGTTCAAGTCTAAGTACCTAGGTCCACAATATGTGTACAAAACGTTTCCACGAGGTGTGTATCTTACTCTCGTCTAAATCTTTTGCCTTGATTAGCTGGATTACTAGAGATGTAGATAGCGCCAGAGAACACATACCGGCAGTTTGGCGGCGGGAGAACCCCCCGTCATTCCCAGAATCATTTTCCTTTCCCCCATTCTTACTTCTCCCTGCCCTTTATGCTTTCTCGTTCTCAAATAAGCCCAAATGCCGACCCCCAACGCCAAATACCGTAGAACCTTTCTTGTTAACCCCCTCACCCTCTTATTGCGTCTTTTCGTATTCAATCGGCACATCCAGGCCCACGCGCCGTGCCGTCAAACGCACCCGTTCTTCCTCCGTCATGCCCATTCCCGGGTTGTAGCGCTCGACAAGCATTATGTATTTTCGTTGCGCGCGTAGGTACTGCACGTACTGCTCGGCTTGGCTGAGGCTGATGGTGGGTTTGGAGCCTTGAGGTTGGAGAAAGCTGTCGCGAAGTTTTTGCTGGAAGTAGGATCGCGGAGACGAGAGAATTGGCTGGGGAGGGAGCTCACGCAGGAAGGCACGGTACAGAGAGCGTAACTGGGCGGGTGAAGAGGTCATATTGGCGGTGCGTGTGGTTGTGTGGGAGAATACCGTGGCAATCGGGTAGGGTAGTCGTCGACGATGTTGGCAAGTGTTGGTGTTGGCGAAGACAAGGGAGGAGATGTCATGACCCTAACCCTTATCGGAGACGCGACTCGTCCTTATCCAAACTTTTTTGGCTTGACCTTTCGCGAATCGCGATATACAGGAAACAGGAAGCTGGCGACATTCAACAAGGAGACTTGACGGGGTTTAACGCAATCATGGCGCCAAAACAAGCCATGAAGAACCTCGCCTGCCTCCCGTCAACACTCCGGCGAATCACAATCCATCACAGCGCCGCGATCACCTTCTTCAACCCTCTCCGATCAGCTTCAGTCGCAACTACAACCGCAACCACAGCTCCCCCTCCGCCCCCAGTATCCTACCTCCCGACCCCCTCCAACAACCCCGATCAAGCCGCCCTTCCCGCGGCCCCTCTCCCCACTAGCGCCCTCGAAAAGGCGACGAAGGTCTTTACACAAGTCAAACCCCAGCTCCTCTTTACCTGCGACCGCTTCCTCCGCCTCCCCTTCAACACGCGGGTCCCCGAAATCTGCCTCCTCGGCCGCTCCAACGTCGGCAAATCCACCCTCCTCAACGCCCTCGCTGGTGCGCCCCCGAGCAAGGCCGGCAGCTTGCATGAAGTGAATGCGCGCCGTCTCGGACTGGCCATTACATCAAAGAACGCGGGGTGTACTAAGACGCTGAACGGATATGGGTTTGGCATTGTCGACCCTGAAATCCTAAAAGCGTTTTTGGCGCAGAGGCGGAAGGAGAATGAGGCGGCCGAGAAGTTGCCGACAAGGACGCTGAGAAGAGAATATGCAAAAGCACACAAGGAGAAGGCGCCGACTTGCAGGCTGGTCGTGGTGGATTTGCCGGGGTATGGACAGAATTCGCTGCACCAGTGGGGAGTGGAGATTAGCAAGTATTTGCAGAGGAGGGCGAAAGGGGCGGTGTTGTTGGTGGATGCCGAGGTGGGGTTGAAGGACGCGGATCGGGATGTGTTGAAGATGTTGAGGGACTTCAAGGTCAAGACCATGGTGGTGCTGACAAAGGGGGACAAGCTGATGATGAAGCCCAAGTTTTCAATGACGGGGAATACTGGGTTTGATAAGGTGTGTGTTGACATCTGGAAGGAGTTGAGGGGGGTGGAGCTCCTTAACGGGACATGGACAGAGGGTGATGGCTGGGAGAGGGAGATATGGGTTACCGGGGCAGGGGGGCGGTCAACGGTGACTAGTTTGGGTATTGAGGCAGCGAGATGGGCGTTCTGCAAGCTGGCAGGCCTGATGGAGGATCCCAGAGAAGCAACTGGACAGCCTGCTTCGGTGCCAGTGGATGATGTCGTGTCGTTTGATGACATTGTCTGGACCAAGACACCAGAGAAGAAGAAAAGCCGTGTGACGTCCTTCAAAGACATGGCATTAGCCACGGCGCCGGAGAAAAGGAAAAGTCGTGTGACGTCCTTCAAAGACATGTCATTGGCCATGGCACAGACACGAACACGCGTTCCGAGGAGAAGGCCCGAAAAGGCATTGTTCTGAGAGTTCAAAGTCCAGTGAAGGGAGGACTTGCGATGCGGAAGTTGATATGCATGCTACACAGGTATGCATTGTATAACTCTATTGTACAGATATATTTCGAGAATAGATATATAGACCTTGATACCCCCCCGTCATGGACTTGAGAAAATATTATTCATACAGTTAAAAACCTCGGGAAATCAACTTCGTGGCCTTCTCCTTTTTCTTCTTCTCTTGGCTTCAGCCGCCGGTGTTTGTGGATCACGAAACAAGTAATTCGGAAAGAAGATGTCAATGAGGTTATCCCACAGGCCGAGGTCGTATAGGTTCTCAACATCCTTCAACCTCCAAACAGGTGCCCACTCGCCAACCCCAGCAATGGGGAGGTCCAAGCTGGGTGGTTTGCCATCTTCACTCCGAACGAGAATCTGCTCCGTCTCAGCCGGCCAGCGCGTCCACGCCCGTTCGATATGCAGATTCTTGGGCCGGTCCGCCGGCATACGGCGTTTAAAAGCATAGCCTTCGCTCATCTCGGCCTGCCAATCCCCCCACTTGAGCGACTCGTTGGTCGTGGTGCCGCAGTAAATCAGCCAGAGGTGGTAACCCAGTAGGCCCCAGACCATGGGCGTCGTCATGAGTTGCAAAAGCGTCACGGCGCCCATGGCAACGGAATCCTGCATGCCCCAGCCCCACACGATCAGCCACGTGGATATATCGAGACCTTGGCCGTTGTTGCCGTTCCACGGCAGGAGGGCCCAGTAGGAAAAGTGGTTCCGCATTTTTGTAGCGAGTAAGTGCAGGCCGAGCGCCCCGCCATACGAGGTGAGCACGGCGGTGCTGAGGAGCAACAGGATGAACCAGTGGTGGTTGCCGACGCCGACGCAGTTGTTGATGAAGATGCAGTGGTGGTCGAGCTTGCCGATGCATCCCTTGCAGATGCTGCAGTGTTTAGACCGCGGAGGCTTAAGGAGGTGGCAGGTTTGGCATTCGATGCCAGGATGGAAGATGGAGAAGTCATAGGGGTACCGCTGCATTTCCCGCTCCCAGTTGGCGGGAGTGATGAATCCGGGGTCGCTAAAGGCCGATAGGTAGAGGAAGACGTATGGGAGGATTATGGCCACGGTGCCGGTGGCTTTTTGGAGGTGGTTGAGCTGTGGCCAGGCTGTAGGTAGGTATAGGTACTCGCCAATGGTGAGGAGGAGGATGAAGAATATGAGCACGGTTGGGTGTCGCTCGTGCATCAGGTAGTTACCAAACCGAGAACAGCTTGACGTGACCCTCCCCGCTGTCAACTTCCGGTCCAAGGCTAACACACCGTTGGGGAAGTAGACCCATATGAAACGGTGCAACCATGCGATTGGCGTGCGCCGGAGAGCCGGTAGCCTCCCGAAGAATGTCACAAAGGTCATAAACGAAATGACCCCAATGATGAGGGCAATGGTCGTAAACGTGCCCATCTTGACGAACAACAATTCCCTCCCCGGCCAACCAAAGGCATCCTGGTTTATGCGCCGAGTCGAAAAGTGAGGACTCTCATCGGCGATGTATACTAGATGAGCTACACCGTAGCCTCTGAGACAAATATGCTTGGCGGACTGTAGGCGAGCGCGAGGCGTGCTTGTGTGGCTGGAACGCCAGTCCAGAAAGAAGCTCGAAAAAAAATCTGAGCGGGAAAGAAAATCACCTCGCAATGAGAAAAAACTGTCGCGACAAAAAAGATGGTATGTCACGTTGGTGAAGCAGGTGGGAATGCACAGCCTCTCATAAATGATAAAACTCTGGCCTCAACAAGCGCGAGACAACAACGTGAAAGGAGTGACAAGCTGACGAAATCCAACGTTTTCAGAGCCCCGGGAGCTCGGCACCGCGGGGCAGGCGTGAGACATGGCTGACTGACAGGCGGCACCACCTGATTGAACACTGGGCCCTCGCTTACGCAATTAAGCGAATCCGCTGAGCGGTGAATCCTTGCCCCCGTGAGCGCGCGACAGCAGACAGCGCGTTCATGAGTGCCCGAGTCACGCGAAAGCCGTCATCTGCTCCCGTTCCCCGTCGTCGCTGTCATGCTACGCCGTTCTTGTCGTCCCCGTCCCTGACCGACTTCCGATATAATATCTGCTTTCCAGCCGGCGTTTCGGCGCAATACGTCATTACGCACAATCTAGCCTTGCCCTTTTTCTGCTGTCCTGTCGTAATTGAGCCTCCATCCTCACGAACTTCGGTGCGTGCGGAGTTTTACATCACCGCTGCCCAAACAGTGGCGATTCTCTCGGCGAACACCACCAATTTCCCGCCACACCTGGTTGCTACTAACCTCTTTGTCGGATTTCACCGCGTGAAGGACTCCAAGCCACTTCTCAAGCCTCTCTCGACCGTCTCGCTGGATCGGCTTGACGCGCCTTCGCGTCGACTTGGCTTGTGACGGATTACCACTTGAAAACTCTGTATCAAGCCACCACCAACGCGACGAGCACCACCACAAGTATATCCATCTCCGCGCGCGAATTTCCCGAGCCTATCCTGAGCTTCAGTACTCTCACGAACACGCCAGACAGAAAAACCACAAGGCGGGATCGGAGGTTGAAGGGCGCGCGGGAACTTGCCAGCAGTAGGTCCTATCCCGACACGGTGGATTTTGGCAAGAGAGGAAATCCGAGATTTGGGAGCAAAGCGTTGCGATAAGGTTTTAGGGTTAGGATTAGACTTAGGGTCAAGCAGGCTTGGCCTGGCCCGTGCGTCTAGCCAACGACAAGGAGCTAGGATGAGTGCCCCTGTTGTGTACGACGGTGTCAGGGGCAAATATGAAGGCACGCTCTTTGGGGGTCTCAAGTTTTATATACAACTCCGGGTTCCCCTGCGGAATGACTTGATGGACAAAATACAGGTAACATTCCCCATTTCGGCTTGACGTCAGAATTACTGATCGATGCAACAGGACAACGGAGGAAAAGTGGTTTTAATCGAGAAGTTCGCCGATGTGATCATCGCAGACCACCTGAAAAATGATGCACCTGTCGGATCTGTGTCCTGGAAGTTTGTGGACGACTCGGTCAAGGCCGGCCAGATTCAGAATATCAACAACTACAAAAAGCATACATCCAACACCACAAACGCATCCAGGCCAACAAGGACTCTGTTCTCCACATCCAAGCCAACAAGGACCCCATTCTCCGCAGAGGACGATAGGCTCTTGACCCAATGGGTGTTGGACCAGGAGAGGCTTGGGGAGAGACCGCATGGCACCAAAATCTACCAAGAGTTTTCAGAGAGGGTAGGTGGAGTAGGAACCAAGTCCTTGCCTTTTCTAGTCCTCACTGACCTTCAAAGCACCCACATCACTCATGGCAGTCATGGAGAGAACGGTGGGTCAAGCGTCTCTCTCTTCTTTCACATCAAAATCGACCCTTGAATCCGCCACCGAACCCATTTCCGAATCCAGCGCCGGAACTCCCGGAGCTCCCGCCAAATCCGACGGCGAGATCTCGGGGTCCCTCTCAAGATTTGAAGCTGGAAGGTGCACCGCCTAGTAGAAGAAACTTCTTCACCGAGAAGGATGACGAGATCTTGCTGAAATGGGTCGCCAAATGCAAGAACCGTGGGTACGGTCTAAACGGCAATGACATATACAAGACCCTTGCACAGAGAGTGAGTCCTTGACTCATAAATGGTCCAGCCTTTGCTGACAGCCTACAGCATCCCCATCATACCATGCATTCCTGGCGTGATCGCTGGGTTCGACATTTGTCAAGAATGCAACAAGTGGATGAGGAAACAGAGATATCAGACTTGTCGGAAAAGGCCAGATCCCCCGAGACACCCCCGTTGGTTGTTTTTCCTAAGCCAAAAGAGCAACCGAAGCAGCTGGCTCCCGTCCCAGGCACTAGCAGGCCGGAACCCCAACACTCCAAGACGCGCCCTGGGCCAGTACCTCCGGTGCAACGGGTGCAGCAGCCTGCAATTCAACAGTCGCAAAGCCGTCCTCAGAGTTCAAAGGATAGGGTCCTGGAGTTGAGGGAGAGAAGTATTCGTATTAAACGTGTCAGACTATTACAACGTCTTTGGAGAGGCTGTAAGGTCCGGCGGGAGCTCTCGGACGCCCACTATCGACTGGAGCCACTGATCCCCCTTGCTAAGGGCTTTTTGGCTCGAAATACGTTTAAGCATCTTTTGCAAGCAGTCGAGCAAGAGGCAGAGGAAGACGCACCGCTTGAAGCCGTGGATGCAGCATCTCAGGATGTTGGTTCGTTTACGAGGGACCAGTTCTTTTACCAGCTTGAGACTTATCAACAAAAACTCTTGGGCATAAAGCCAATGCGGCACATTGAAATTTTGGGAGAAGAAATCGACCTGTGGGATTTCTGGTCCGCTGTCACGCAATCGCGGCCAGAGAGAGACTGGGATGACATTTCGACCCTTTTGGGATTCGATTGGGTTAGGAACGGAAGAGTCTCGAATCTACTGAAAAGCTCCTTCGAGAGGCACCTCGGGGAGTTTGAGCAACTTCTCAAGGGCTACGAAGCAATCGAGGATTCCGAAGAGGATGAACTCGAGGAAGAGGACGAAGCTGAGGAAGAGCATAAACTTAAGGAAGAGCATGAACTTGAGGAAGAAAGTGAGGTGGATTCTCCTCAACAAGATGCACCGGCACCCACTCGGCGCACGTTCGCGTCATCCCCTCCGATTACAGGTGTTAAGCGAGCCCGCGGCGAGATCTCTTCTCCGTCCGATCTTGCGCCATCGCCCAATAAGCGTCAGCGCTATGATTTAGACGATGAAATCTCCGAGACACCAACCAAGAATCAAGGCGGAAGCCGGGCGAATGGCCGAGACACCGCCGCAAGAGCCGCTTGGGATCGTGGCATCGGAGCGCCGTCCTCCCCACAGTGGCTCCCACAGCTTCCCACCTTCCACCGAGCATCTTCCTCGGGTGGGAATTTTGAAGATGAGGTTACGCCTTCGCAACAGCTCCGGTCCGAGTATGAACTATCCTCTTCGGCTCAACCTCAGACAACGGAGACACTTTTGCCGCATCAAGGGAAAGGAAAACAACCAGAAAGGTTAAACCCCACGGCCGCGATGGCCTTTCCTCCTCCAAACCAAGTTGTGCTTCCCAATCGCCGGGGGCCTAAGAAATTGCCGCAGCCCCCTCGCAGTCCCTCGAGCTCATCGAGTTCTAGCGAGGCATTCTTCCCGCCCATCAAGAACCTTATTAAAAGAAATGGTGGAGCGGCTCAGAATGCTGCTAGTTCAGCCGCTTCTCGACGTACCCTGCCCCCAACTTGGTCAAAGGATTCACTAGCCTCGGCAGCCCCAGCCTATAAGCCGGTGTCGGCCAGGACTAGTCAAGATATCGTGCGACCATCGATCGAGTCCAGCCGTGGGGTATCAGCACGGCCTCCATCATGGGCGAGCCGGTCTAGGCAGAGTCATTCACCCTCGGCTCCGCCCCCAAGTAAATTGACCGAAATGCCAGACATTGAAGTGGTCAAGGCACAGATTGAGCATTTCGTGGCGTTGGGCTACAACGTCAAGCATGTCAACCAAGCGCTGCGAGCGACTTCATTTGTTGTCAGCGAGGCTGGACCAGTCATGGAACGCTTGAGGGCAGGCCTTAACATTCCAGATGATGTGCCGGGGGTGTGGACGGCGGCAGATGATCAGGGTCTTTGGGTAGTTCTTCAAACTGATTTCAAAAAGACGCCAACAGACCTGCAGTCGATTGCCAAGTTGGAACAAGCCAAGCGGGAGAGAAAGAGGTTGGTGGAGAAACATGGTGAGGAGAGAATGCGGGCAAGGAAGGCATTTCTTGTGTGACACGCGAACGGGTAACGGAGGTAATTTGGCTATTGTGTATATGGGTCATGTGGTTATACTGGGCCAAATGATGGAGCACCGTTGTGTCAGCGTTGTCCTTTCGTTTAATTGAAGCTGCGAAAGATTGCAGTAGTTATCAATCAGTGGGTTGGCACACTCAATTCCATGCCCCTGTCACTTGAAGTGAGTCTCGGGTTGACAAGTTGATGATCAGTGAGAATGCTGGCAAAGGGATGGGGTCATGAGGATTTCCCGGGGAGTTGGCAGGTATGCGATGGAAAATTACCTAGAGTATACTAACCCCGCAGTCTAAGTGAGTCTGGAGTTTTAGCTTTCAAAGGTGGGTTGGGTAAAAATAGTTTATAAGGAATAACGACATAGTCGAACTGATACTCAGGAACTGAGGATTATCAACTCAGTGTGTCGTTGCGCTTAGCTCACCATGTTGAGCCGAGTAGTATTCCAGCTT
>Ga0247760_1001882_pt1 | contig 17683 bp, 19 predicted proteins | sample UWRJL171409R4_FD_179936 | JGI IMG/M metagenome (GOLD analysis project Ga0247760, IMG submission 179936) | Plant litter microbial communities from Arlington Agricultural Research Station in Wisconsin, United States - UWRJ-L171-409R-4 | ecosystem: Environmental > Terrestrial > Plant litter >... | reverse complement strand
CTGTTAGGAACTCGACTCTATCAGTTTATCTCCTTTCTTCTCTAGACGCAAATCGGGCTAGAGATCTCACTTCTCCTCTTCGGGTAGGTCAAAAAATGCCTTGCCCTCGTCAATAACACGTTGGAATTCCTCTTTGGAAATGCCGACGTTCTTAACGTATAGGAACCCAACCTCAAGGAGCGCATGTCGAAGCTCGGCCAGAAACGTCGGTTTTGTGGCTGAATCCTGGGCCAGAGAGAGGTCTAGGATGGGAATCGATGTAAAGGACATGGCGGCAGTTGTGAATCGAGCGTCTAAGACAATTAGTAAGATTATCATTACTTTCGAGCAACGACTCACAAGCAGCCTCTGGCGTGACGTGATTTGTCTCGCCTATTAACTTGGGTATTGTGTCCCTCCCACAGAGCTAGATACTCTCAGATCAAAACCCCATTTGCTAGAGCTACCTATATACTGCAGAGAACAAGTTCTGCCCTAGCCATGCCAAACCCCATTTGCTAGAGCTACCTATATGCTGCAGAGAACAAGTTCTGCCCTAGCCATGCCAAACCCCAAACACCTGTGAAAGTGGAGGGTGGTCGCAATCAGTCGACATCGGCCGATAGTGCTGCAGCCCCGCACCAGCCCACCCTCAGAACTTTGCCTAGGGGCCTTCGTTCTCCACCCACAGATCCCCACCTCCCTCTTGGCCTCTTTGTCCAACCTAGTGGTCACGTCTTGGTGAACATGCACCAAGGACCCACTAACGTCGCAATCTCCCTGGCACCCTTCCAATGCTTTACCTTGACTCATGTGTCGACTAGCGTCGACGAAAATAACCCTGCCACTTGGTAAAAGACATCTTCGATCGGCGGCATCGCAAAAGCCGGCGCTGTGTTGAAGATATCTGCCAGTCGTTGCGGAGCCACAACAGTTGGGTGGATATCAAAGGCTTCATCCGTTTCCATGTCCGCATCATCGTCCCCATCCTTCATTTCCTCGTCACTGACCTCGCCGTCGTCACTAGCTAGCCCTATCGCCACGGGCTGTCTCCCGCTCTCCGCATCACTGACACCGAGATCAACCAGGGACTGGAAGAGAGGTGCAACCTCACTACCTTCAGTCACTGACCAAATCTGAGCCGCTGAGTCTAGGACCATAAAACCGGACGAGGACCCGGCCGGGAGCACTGATGTGATCAGCTGCGGAAAGGTGTGAGCGAAAACTGGTTCTGGGTTTTCAAGGGAGAACACAACGAGCTCCGACTGGACTCCCTTCTTCATCAGTTTCTGGCCAGATGCTGGAACTGGTGCTGCAATGGCAAACGTCCGAGACTCTGCGTTCACTGCCAGCTGGGTGAGTCGCTTGGCCGCCGCCGAGTTGTCCTTGAGCGCGAAGCTGTACAGGAGCTCGTCTGACACCATGTCGTAAACATTGAGATCCTCGGAAAGCATGACGAGGCAGGATCCCAAGGACTTTATACTTCGGACTTCGCCTTTAAAAACATCGTAGAGTGTCTCCCGGACGTCTCCTGTCTCGACGTCGATGGCAAACATGACAGCATTGGACGGTTCGCCAAACGCGGCAAAAAGGATCGAGCCATCTCCGGAAAAGGCGAGTGCGCCGCTTCGAGGACGCCTTGTTGTTGGCTCGGTAGAAATGTCTTGCTGGACAGCAGTTGGCAGTGTGACAGTCCGCGAGCATGTCCATATCCGCAGATGATGCCCGTCACTTCCGTTAGTGGCAGCACCATTGATACTTCGCATTTTTGAACTCCAGAAGTGAACGATCCCGTCGCCGCCGAGGGTGGCAAACCGCGGAGACCTTGGGTCACTGGCAAGATCGAGAACTACTTCTGGGTGGTCCGTTTGATGAGGCTCGTTGACGCGGGTGACGAGCTCGAGAGCCTTTCCATCCGGTCCGGCCTCCCAAAACTTGAGATATATCTCACACCTCTCGTTGCGAACCTGTTCCTTTGTCTTGGAGCCCATCAAGAAAATATCGGAATCTCCCTTTGGCGGTCGCCACTCATCCACGGATGCGATCCATTTCCCATCGCCTGAAAATGCCAGCTTCGTCACGGTCGGCTCGACAATCGGCGCACCTTGGTTGGTCATGTTCGCCTCCGTGATGACTGTGCGCGCAAGAGCATGTTTCATGACACCCTGGAAGGATGCCGTGTCGAAAGCCTGAATCTGAGGCGTCGAAGGCCCTCCACCGCCCAGTGTAGCTTGCTGCCCGTTTCCAACGCACAATAGCAGTTGTGATGGTTTAAGGGGATTTGTTGCCGCAACTAGCGGCGTGATAATCTGATCGGTTGGCTGCCATATCCTACGCACCATGCTGTCTTTTGAGGGATGATCGCCAAACGAGATTGACTGGATGCCTGATACATAGGTAGTGGGCTTCATTTCTTCAGTAGATAGTATCATAGTTGAGTTGTCGTCCATGTGAACGGCGTAGGATGAGCCGCGGGGTGAGATGGTGATATTCTCGATAGCACCCGACAGATGCGGAAGGAAGTTTCGCTTGCCTGTATCCAGCTGCCACAGAACCAAGACCTGTTCGGAACCGCCAGATACCAGATAGTTCCCTGGTATAATGGTCAGCGCGGGCGCTCAGGAGTCACGTTCAGGGTCCATTACCATCGCTTGACCACTTGACAGCATGGACTGCTCTTCGGTGCCAGTGGAACTTCCGGGCATGGATGAAGCCCGCCTTTGGTTGGGAGCTCTCGAAGGGGAGTTTGTTTGAGATATCAGCATAGATGTAGATAGCTCCTCGAGCACCACCAATTGCTATGTCCACCTGCTGGAGCTCAATGCCCCCTTTTTTGGTGGGTCTCGTCACAGTTTGAATGTCGAGGCTAGCGACAAGATCAGGGAGATTGAAGGAATAAAAGCGGTATTGGAAGTCGCTGATAGCAGCAACATTCTTGCTTTTGTTCTTCAAAAGCCCAATATGAAGTGCCGTGCCGGCGGCCACAACAACCACCCGAGCGCTTGCAGCCGCTCGGAGCTGCTGTGGGCTGCCATCGATGGTATGGAGCAGCGTGCCCTCTGCGGACGCAAGGGCTATGTCGTCGTATGCGACTATTTGCGCCTTGGACGACTCTTGCTTTTGCAACACGAGCAACACCTCCCTTGTGGAACCTCCCAGCTCAACCGACTCTACAGCCACATCGAAGATTTCGTGTCCGCAGTTCATCAAGGGAACCTCTGAGCCTTCGCCAGAGGTCCAATTGATGAACCAGATATTCCCGTCAGCAGCGGCTACCAACACATGCTCTGGTGAGCTGTCGGACAAGACAGCCGCCACGACTGAGCTATCCTTGTCTGTTGTTGACGTCGGGAGCGCGATCCGTCGAACAAGGAGAGAGTCTTCGGTGGAATACACCTGGATTGAAGTATTATAGGCGAGAATTAGGTACCTTCACAAGTCAGCGAGTTTCCAATGACGGATCGATCGCGGCCCAACCTTTCGTCTGGGGAGAACATGGGGTCTATGTCGAGAATCCGCCCACCCATCGGCTTTGAGAGTCTCCATGGCGCCACTGCGTGATTTGTAGCTTTAAAATTTCCCAATTCTGTTGATTCTGCGTTGCTCTTTATCTCGCCATTTGCTTTTCGCACAAGCGCATAATCGGGTCGAGAATCGTCTTCATTCGTCCTCCCCTTGTCAACTTTGCAATCGTGCTCAAGCCTGGACTTGGCGCGCTGTCGTTTGATCGATGGGGAAGCCTCGTCCTTTTGCTCTCTCTTTCTTTTTTTGAGCGATGCCGTCTCACCTTTATCAGAAGGTCGTGAACCCATCTCCGCGAGTCTGCGGATGTAATGTGGCAGCAACTTACCAGTCATTGGCTGAGGCTGTGTCGCCAGAAAAAAATGACCCAAAATTTTGGTTGACAAAGTTCAGGTGGAAGTGTGGGGCTTTTATCGATAAGACTTGGCCAATCGCCGCCAGATGCCAAAGGGACCGCCTCGGCTTCGTATCACAATGCTTCAAAGAACTTTTTACACCATTTCGATTCCGTAACTCTCTTCTGTTACCAGACGCGCCGTGCTCATCTTTCCTCAGATTGTCTTATTAGCACTGTGTCAACGCAGTCGCCAAGATGATCATTCCCATTCGGTGCTTTTCCTGCGGCAAGGTAAGCTCCGCCGCACATCAATTTTCATGAGCGCTGCGAACGGCAAATTCACTTTATGCAGGTCACAGGTGACCTCTGGGAGAGGTTTGTCAAGCTTGTTGAGGAGGACGGTCTTCCAGAAGGGTAAGCTTTTCGCTGCTAGCTCACGACACCGACCGGACACCAGACGCTAATGGGGAAACAGCGATGCTCTCGACCAGCTGGGATGCAAGCGGTACTGCTGCCGCCGCATGATCATGACCCACGTCGACTTGATCGAGAAGCTCCTCAAGTACGCCTCCTTTTTGCCTTCCTCCATATCGGCCTTAGAATGCTGATTGCTTCGTGACAGGTACACACCCGACGGCCGCAACTACAAGAAGATCGAGATCCTCATGAACAAGAAGCAAGGCGAGTAGAAATCGATTGATCCTGTTCGGAAGCCGACCGATCTTATTCAGAGAACAACTTGAGCTGCGCAAAATGATAGATTTTCCTTGGCGTTCAGGGAACGGTTATGGTCATGGGTTCTTGGGTGTGGTCTCTGTCCCACAGCAGACTCACTCTTTCTAGGCGGAAATCCCCGACATGATGTGGCTGGCAGAGCTGTGGTGGTGGTGGTGGCGTTTGGGTTTGTCTCAGGAGGTTGATTGCTGGAAAGAGGTCTGTTTGCTCAACCAAGGTGCAGCTGGTGTCATGAAGCCTGTCCTTCCGTCACAGTTCGACAATACATACTCACTGTCATGCAAGTAAGTGAGAGGCACGCTCGCCCAGCAACGGGGAGTTGCCCGGATCTGGGGATGCACGGGCTTGCGTATAGAGTAGATCTATGCGAACCCGATATCACACTACCGCTGCGCCTCAGTAGTTCCCTTTGTTTAGGCATCTCACACGAGATGTGAACCGAGTGCCAACGGGTTTTCAGATGGCCTCCATATTAGCATGTGTTCACTGATTATCAGTTTACCAGGGTTTAGACAGACCTCGAACAGTAACCTTCGCACGCACAAGCTCCCAGCGTCCGATATGCAAGAACAACAACACCAAGTGGTCAGCCGCCTCAAGTAATGTTTCCCCATTCTCCACTCCATCCAGGACATCAAGGAGATGCCAATGTGCAGGTACTGGATCAGGATTTCGGCAGCTGGACATGGGCTGGCAGACTCTGCTTTCTACCCACACGGTTTGCTATATTCTGCACACGCAAGTCTGCCTCTGGTCTCCTCGTCTTGCGGGTTACGCGACCACTTCGCCAGAGCCACCTCAACGAAATTGACCAACAGCTGGGGCAGAATGTAGCGCAGTAGCCCGCAGATAAAATCTATCAGGGCCGCTCCCACGCTTCGCTGGTCCGCCGAATGGGTCGCTGATCAGGCAGGCAGATGATATTTGATAACCAAGTACCACTTCGTAACTGCCACCCCCCTGCCGATATCTCGAAAAGCGGCGAGTCAAGAGGAAGAACTGCTTGGGTTCGTCCAAGGACCAAAAACTGAGAGCAACAGAAGACCTGGCTCAGCGGCTGGCGCTTGTTGGTCGAGGGCATTTCGTGGCAAACGCCGAGAGAACCAACAGATATTGGCCCTGGAAGACGGCACAGTGGACGGGGAGTGGGCCTGTGGTACGGAGAAACCAGCGTCCCGCAAAAATGTCGATATCTTGCACAAACCCAGTCCTGGCTAGCTTGTGCCAAACGGTTCAGCGGCATGAAGTGACAGATGAGACTTTTCTGGTCCTCCCGTACGTGCTTATCTAGACGTATGTGAGAACAATACATATGCGCGCCGACCTTGCATTTGTGTTTTAGTTTTCCCTCCCCTTTCCACTGGCTGTCGACCCTCCACCTCGCTCCTGTCCTACCAACAATAGGCAGCCTGTGTAGTAACAGAGTTTTCGTGACACAGAGAGACCTCATAGCTTTTTTAGTTTTTGCGGGTCATAGCGTTTAACTATTTCATGATTTGGAACCCATGTCCGCCTTTTCTTGGCTCGCACTTATTGTGAGGCTCGCGAGGGTCCTAAACTGGATGTAACGCAGTGTGGAACGGTGGAAGACTGATAGAGGGCAAACTAACAATCAGGTGTACCCTGCTAATGGGGAAAATGGATGTCAAAGAAAGAGCTTAAGCGGACAAATAGATGATGAAAATCGGAATTTCTGCGTTTGACTTGGGCAAACTTTATGATGTCGGAATTGAACTTTACTCGATTCGACTTCGGCGCAGGTCCAAAACGCAGCCGTTAGGGGGACCCTCACCTACTCGGTCCTCGATGTTTGCTCTGAGCATCCATTCCTTGCTCACTTGTATCATCCGTCATGATACAGAGGCCTGGCCGCGCAAGACAATACATGGAAAATCGCGGGATCGATCTCTGGGTGCCACCATATGCATATACCCACAACAGCTGGCCGCATTGACAGACCGCGGAACTACACCGTGTCAAATCAGCGACTAGCTCAAGCGCAGAGGTCGAGAAAGCGTGAACCCGCACGCCGTGCAAAGCCCGTTTCAATCCTTTTGCAGAAACCCCTGGGTCATTGGCCTATGAGACGCAACCAGAGCTTCCATCTCTTTGGGCGTAAAAAAGGGCACTTTTTTTTAGTGCAGGGGTTTGTAGCCAATCGGATATCCTCAATCGCAAAGCTTAGCCTTTTCGCAACATCTTTTGTTAGGGCATTTTTTATGCCAGCGCTCACTCTCAGCGAAATTTGCTAGGAGCTCGAGCGTCCCAGGGCACCCCACGCTCCAGCCCGAAGTACTGTGGGTCATGTCAAAAAATGTGCCCTTTTTACGCCCAGAGAGGTGAGGGACGCCATGAGGCGGATTGGCTTCTAGGGTAACCACTAACCCCGCAGACGTCGCCATTGTCGGGACTTGTTTTTTCTTCTGACAACAGACGGGTTGCACGAGTTTTAAACAGGCTCATCTCACAATCTCGCAATCTAAATGAAGGCTGCCGAAAGCCTCTTGGGGGCCATCGTCTTCGCAGCGGGCAGAGCCGTTACGATGGTCTTTGGAGAGTGCAGGAACGACCTGTCTGTAGCCGGAAACCCGCTGGTGATTGGGCGACGAGGAAGGTGTTGGTTGAAGACCGAGCCGGGCGCCCAGCAGGCTGGGAACGCCATGACGGCAGCCTATTGGACGTCCGCGCACGTTCTCGGCCCAGATAATCCTCACAGGGATGGTTGACTAACCGGCAAAGCGAGCCACCCACACCAATCCTGGTCCTAAGCGCCGAAGCCTGTCATCGGCATGCATCTCCATCGTTGGCGGGGCTTGATTCCTGCTCTGCGACTGGCCAGCCGCAGAGACAATGCGGGTGTGAGAAAAAGACGCGCAGCTGCCCTTGTACAGAGTGAAAGGCTTCGCCCCTGTGCGCTTGTAGGGCAGAGAAGACTTTGCTCCCTCTCTCTTCAGACGGATCCATCCGACCCGTCTGGCCGACCCAAGAAAAAAAAAACCGAATGTTCGACGGCATGCTACCCTGGAAATCACCTGGCCATCTATCTCAGAGACTGCCCGAGAGCGCATGCAGTAGGGCCTCTGCGGCGCCGTCGAGGAAGGAAGGGGTGAATGACCTGAATCGCCCCCAGTTGTTTTTTCTTCAGCCCTGAGCGCAGACTGAGCGAGCGAAGGCACACTCTAAAAAAGCGATCGGCCCAATTCCTTCGTCAGTGCCCAAACTATTCATTCCAATCAGACCAAGTAACATCCTACCATAGTGTATTGTATAAGGATTATGAAATTTAGTCGCAGCACGCCTACGTCTTGATGCTGCACTGCATGCTTGGGGTCGTTGGCAGTTTTGATGCGATTGATGATCCACTCGATCCGTGTGTGGATGCACGAAGGTGCAGCACGGCTATGCCTCTTCGGGAAATGTCTTGGATACCCGCACGCCGGAAGGGTGGAGCGCCGATAGTTACCACTCTTCCGCTTGGTTCTTTCCTACACTAAGCGCAGCGGCGCCTCCTCTTTGCTGCCCAGCCTGGCAGCACCTAGTACCACCTAACGAGTGGAAGCACAGAGCTTGGGGGGACCCGCCCCCTCGAGCTGGCCCAGAACGGGGTGGACACCAAATCACTACACCACTTAACTATCTCCCACCATTCCTTCGTTGACAAACCACATCGCTGTAACTCCCGCCAGCTAATTCAACGGCAGGCGGAAAAAAAAGTTGACAACACTCATCGTGTCCCCTCGTGTCGCCTCCACCAATTTCTCGGCCTCTTGTTCTGCGGCACTGACACGGACGCGACGCTGCTTGTTCTTGGTCCCGATCGCTCGTGTCCTTCGCCAGTCGCCCAGTTCAAAACCGGCTGAAGCTACACGACGACGATCCGCTTTGCATCCCTGTTGGAAAACACTCTCGCCCAGCCGACATCTCTGGCCCGACCCGCCGCTGGGTCAGACCTGCCAGGCCTCTTATCGCTGCTCTTGTTTCGCTTTAAGGGGCCTTCTCCTGCGCATACCGCATTTGCATCCGATCTGGTGTCTGCTGTTTCTACGTTCCAGCTATCACAGCTGGGCTGTGAACACCGCGGCAGAGCTGCATCCCCTCTCCAGCTTCCGCGGCTGCCGACACAACACCACCCACCCGACATCCTCGCTTGGGTTGCCCAGTCATAATATCATAAGCCTCGGCTGCCCCAGGCGCGACGCTGGCTTATGCCTGTCCTCCTGGTTGAGGTTCAACTAGCTACGCTCTAACGTTGCGCCTCTACCCGCCGAACACCTTCCCTTGTGGCACCCCAGACGACGCGCCGAGTCTTGACATACCTAGACGCTCAGCTCCCTCTCGCGACCCATTGTGATATCGCGTGCGCCAGTTCGTGTCGAGCGCAATGGCCCTTGAAGCACCCATACGGACATCAACAGGCAGCATCAGTTCCACCTTTTCTATTCACGAGATGTCATTTTCTTCTGGTCCCGAATCACCCGCTCTCTCCGCACAGTACATGGCGTATGATATCTCCCATCTGAACTCCAGATAGCTCCATCCATTGACCTTTAAATGTACAGTTCTTCGGGTGGTGACGCACAATCTCTACGTCCCAACCCCTTCAGCCGACCGAGCTCGGCCCACCTCATGAGTCCGAGTAGCGATATCGTCGGTCCCTCTCCTGTAACCTCGAACGGCACCGAGATTACCGAAATCGAAGATGAGCTCGCTCCAGAGCACCACGAAGATCCCCCCAAAAATGGAAATGGGCACCCCTCGGTTCGTAGATCTACTATGTGGCTGTGGCGTCCCACTGACAACCCTTAGCTCATGATGCTGAGGACAAATCTCCCGGATTCCGTCCGAAGATCAGCCCACGAGGAGGTCGTATCGGTGATCCACGCTCCTCCAAGCTTTGAGGACTGGGTATGGCACTTGTCTGACTGCACAAATCCTGAGCTCTGGGCTAACTGGATGGCCAGAAATCTGGCGATACTCGGACTGGCTCTGTCAGTGCCGCGAGCGTAGACACCAGCAGCAGTCCTCTTGCAAGTGAACCGTCAACAATAGTAAGCCAATTCTCATCACACGTATCCGGTCAGGCTAACGTAAACTCACAGGTGAAATCAACTCCAACACACGCACCCCCTATGGTCAACACCAAGGTGAAGCCAGTTGCGTACGCCATCGATGTAGCAACCCCACAAGCTCAACGCTTGGAAGACGTGATCCAAATTGACGCTGCCAAACTTCGCTCCAGCACGGCGAGCAGTCTTGAACGTAAGACAGCCTGTTCAATCACCACAGGCGACTTACTGCCTTTAACTCTAACTATTTTACTTCTGTGCAGTGATCCCCGAGACTGATGGCGACGAGGACTACGAAGACGCTGATGACTTCGGTATTCGCGTATCGAATCGTGAGGAAACCGAAATCGGTGCTCTGACAACGGCCCTGGAGGAGTGCTGGACCCTCTGCAACACGCTTGCAACCCTCAGCTCTATCCACCGAGAACGTGTTTTCAACAGCTCTGGCACCCCCGATGCTCACGAAAAGGCCTGGAAGAGTTGCTGGAAACTCTGCAAACGCCTGTATCAAAGCCGGGATGACGTCTCCGAATCCTACAACGTCCGCACAAACCTCGATCTATGTCGCGATTTTTGCCAGGCTTTGTTTGATGTACGACAGAAGAAAGATGACGTATCGGATTCCATCCTCCGTGTGAGCTTCGAGCTCAACAACCAGTAAGTCGGATGATCGTCTTCCACACTCGGCCTCGGTTGCTGAAAATCTCCTTCAGTCTCTACAGTGCCCAGGACAGCCGCAATTTGCCCGAGGCATTCAGAGAACGAACCCTGGACTTTTATATCACGCTTTGTCACAGATTAATGAAGCAGCGGAGCGACCTCGCAGAAGAAACGGATTCCTTGCTTCGCGCCTGCTGGTCTCTGGCAGAGATGCTTTTCAGTCTGAGACAAAATCGCCGAGATGGTAAAGCGCCAGATGAAGAACTGCTTGGCTCGGCGGTGCAAGCATGCTGGGAGCTCTGTGACATCTTTCGGGAGGGATGGACCCAAATCAGGCCGGACCGAGGGACCCCGCGACCGAATCAAATCAATTTCTTTTCAGCGGGGTACGGGCTGTCGAGCATGTCCCTAAGCCACCCCTCCGAAGCTTCACGCTCCAACGCCGGCAGTCGAGCCTCGATACATTCCAAGCGAGAAAGCCTTCACAGCCTGACCGAACGGCCACGAAACCGGAACCTCATCCCCGAGACCCCCGTTACGGAATTCGAAGATACGCCCATCTCACCCGAGGCCAGCCCCCAAATGCCCAATATTCTTGTGCTTGGCACCTCCAACGATGCCCGGAGTGAACGAACTGCTGGTGGTCGCTGGTCAAGCAATGCTTCCAATATGTCCGGTTACAGCCAGAGCAGTCAGCACACATCGAGCACGGCAACCACGGCCACAGCTGCCATAGAAGACCTCAACGTTACGCGCATCAAGGTTCTCATTGTCAAAGCCGCTATGAACATCGGTTTCAATCGGGACGCCGCCGCTTCCGATGGCGTTGGCGGCGCAGCAGCCCTTCAAGCGTTTGTTAAGAGCCTTCCCACAGGATCCTTCGGGTCTCTACCCACCCATGCCACCCTCCTTCAAAATTACAAGAACCTGGTTCTGACAGACCCAACTTTTCGCGCTGCGGCTTCGCTGCCGCCGCGTGGCAAGCGCGTCAGCTCGGCCGATGTTTCCAAGAGCGTTGGCTGGATGATGATGCGCTCGACCCAGTACGGCTTCTTGCGGGATCTATTCAAACTTGTCTTCGGCTTCCAGCTTGACGATGCCGAGTCCAGGAAAAACGTTGCTATTGTTGTCTAAGGCATGCGCTTCCCGTATGGAAAGCAGACTTGATGGTCTCCCAACCTGACCCTCCCACATCACTCCGCTTACCGTACATTATCTTTAATCTCCCCATATCTCCTCTACCATTACCACCAAGCGCCCATCTTTTTTTCAATTTTTTTTCCCAGGACTCGGCCCTGGCTACGGTGTCCAGTTCATGGCACATACTCGCTCGCTACGGCAAGTCGTGAAGCACCATCCATTGTAATTCTCTGGTCGATTCTCTCTTTGAGTGGGGTTTTAGCGGAAAATCTCGGAGTGTAGGTGTATGGATGTTATGATCACAGACCGGTTCAAATAGGATACAGTTAGCGTTTTTGTCTTTAAAATGTTGCTTTCATGGCCCTTTTGTCGGCGCAGCAATCCTCCGCCTGCAAAGCTTTCTTCAAATTTTGTCCTTTGTTTGATACCCTTTGTATGCAGGCATGTTTGCTGTCCTGCAGCGCTGGTGCTAAAGGTGAAACTGGGAATTCTTCATGTTGGATCTTGCTATTTACCTTGGAGCTTACAACGTGAGCGTTTACCACACATACATGAACAAACCTTACGAATAAGATGACAAGTACTCGAGGCAATACGCTACGTATGATACGGGACAAGGAGCAAAGGAAAGCAAAAATCCAGCATTTGACGTTGACGTGCAGAACGATCGGTGTGATCTGGTTCATTTCTATTTTCGTCCTGCCTGTCACACAACCTTTTTCTTTCTTGCTTTCCCGTCCGTCTACCTTATGTCTTCCCACCCACATCCCACGTTCCGCCCAAACGGGTCTACCATTTATACTCGTAAGACTGTAGTCTCGTGCGTATTGACCAACCATCTATCCATCCATTCGTTCATTTACGCACCAGAGGTTGGGTTTGTTGTTGCACGTATGTAGGCTGAATGTTTCAAATACTGCGGGCGCTTCCAGTGGAACGAACGGTTCGGCCGTTCACGTAACCCGTCTTTTTTGCCGTGCGAGTAAGGGCAAGGGGGGTTTGTATGGTCGTTTCGTTTCTATTTAGGGTGGGCGGTGGGGATTTTTGGTTCTTTATCTCTTCCACATTTAAATAATTTGTAATCTGTATCTGTGTTTTCTTGTCGGTTGTTTTTGGTACCTGTGAGATGGTCACCGCAATATGTTGTAGGTATACTCTGTAGCACGAGCCGAGTCGGGTCTGTGAAGGGCCCCTTTGCCGCTGGACCCAAGCGAGGCCGCGCACAATGTTATGCATCCCGTTGCTTCTAGGATTCGTCCCTGATGCCTACGTTCTATCTGATTTTAGTCTCATGACCGCCCACATGTCTAGATGTCGCCTCTGATTTGGTCGCCTCTGAATCTATTGTCCAGGACTACCCATGCCTCGCGTCTAGTCCCTCCTGTGGCCACACAGGTCTAATGTGGCTTATCTAACTATCTATGCGTTGGAAGCATTCGCAAGCTTCCGTCGACGGCAAGGGGCACCTTACCGCCCGAGTGTGTCCCGCTTAAATACCCCCCACCAGAAACCAAGACGGCGCGTCTCATCGTCGTCACCTTGATCACCCCAGTCATCCTCTCCAGGCACAGTACCCTCGTCAATACACCGCAGTGACGCGTTCAGCCCAGCCATCTCCTTCTTGAAAGTGCTGAGCAGCTCCTCGGTGATATCGTCACGCTGAGGTACCATAGCTAACACGCGAGCATCCGTACCAAGGCCGAGCTGGACGTCGATAGTGCTGGACAGCAAGGCTGGATGATCATCGTCATACAAGGAGTCGGCGGCTAGGACGAGTTCGAAGCGGCGTCCGTCAGAGAAACGCGGGTCACTTTCGTCTGTATTGATTCCCCAAGTCAGTGCTGCTGCCTCGGCTCGCCCACCCCGTGCCTCGATAGTTGCCATGTTCAGCTCGGCGTTATGGGCCAGGTTGGACAGTATTCCAGGAAGATCTGTGAGAACGACATTTGCTCGCCAGATAGCTGCGGCCGCAAGCCCAAGGAGGCCTGTTCCAGACCCGAGCTCCAAAATATCTCTTGGGGGTGCTCTTGGGGGCAACAAGTGCGCCAAGGTGCCAGCAGAGAACTCGTGCAGCAGCCGGGCAAGGACATAAGAAGAGCCCCACGTCTTCAGACCGAGCGAGTCGCCCGTGAGAGTTGGCTCCCGTATTGTAAGGGCGAACGCGCCGTATTCTGGGTTCTCAAAGGGCCACTGTCGCGTGATTTCTCCCATGGCTAAACGTTGAACAGCAACAATGTTAGCTGAGACGCATCTTCAAATGTCAGTGACGGGACCTAGACTTTACCCGTTCGCCCGCACCGCTCTGTTAGACGTTTGCTTGCCTCATCCCAGATCTGCTCGCGCTCGTAGTCATCATCGATCCAAGTGAGACTGCTCTTGATAACGAGGGACAGGAACGAGATGATCTCGCGGGAGTCTATAACATGATGTTGCTGCTTCTCAAGTATCTCAGTGCGCGGTGTTTTCAAGCTCCACACGGGCGGCTCCATGCGGAGTCCTTGAAGGCAAGCAAAGAGGTCCGCAAAGCACGGCTTCTGCCACATGTGAGTCAGCTCTGTGGTGTCGGCGCCGGTGCCGGCGGGAAGCGCCCCAGTTGGCCCTCCCCGCATCGTTGTTGCCTACGGGGAAGGAGTGGCGATGTGCGTTGAAGGAGAGGGGGGAAAACGACGAAAGAGTGAATGAAAGGAGAGGATGGCAGTGAACAGAAGAGAAGAGGCCCTTCCGCTGCCTTCGGGATCGTGTCTACAGATTGCCTACCAGATGGATAGATACAGCTTTGTAATGGCTTGAAACGCAAGGCCCGGAGCCTAGTGTACGCCTCTAGCAGCGGAGCGGTCTGGGTGAGTAATGGGTTTGGTGGATTCTGTCAGCGAACCCCACCTTCCGCATGAATCTTGGAGGTTTACGAAGTATTTTCGCGCCGCTGTTCGCTGCGGGATGCGGCGCGGCTCAAATGTGGGAGACCCACATTAGGTCCCTACCACACCGCCTGGCGGCAGCTGCCCGCGTAGATCCCCGCTGTGGATCATCAGGCAAGCCCTGGTTAGAACACACGCTAGGCCGCATTTGGCACAGAGCCTCAAACTCAGCTATTTATTTCCGCCGACTCACGATCCAACTTCCAATCTTCTTCTTCTTTCCTCGTGAGCCTGGTCCTCCTCAACGCTGCGTTTCTATGCTACACACGGAGAGTCTGCGCAAGCAGTACTTTCATTTCATTTTGGCATATGAGAAATTCGGAGAAATCGCTTCACTACCAGCTCGCCTGTTTCGCACCATTTGGTGCGCGGCGGTGTCGAAGCTCTGCCGGTGACGGCTTGGCGCGACTCGCGTCTGTAATTGGCATCAGAAAAGCAGGGCCTGGGCCCGAGTCTTGCTTGCGAGTGTCTCGGTGTCCCAGCGTTCCTCTGGGAGGGCCGTTACGAAGCTTGTGGAACACTTGAGTGCAATACGCAGCGTGCCCTCTCTTCGGGGAGGGTACAATTCGATTCCGATTATCCTGTTGAGGACCAGGCTTCACCACCCACTTTTTTCTTCAGGTAAGAGGTCCAATTCTGCCTCGAACGCATCGCGAACCAAGGATACTACTAATAACAGAGACAACTTGCGAAACCCCGCATAAAACACTACTTGTCAGGCTCCGACCTCTCCTTGAACTAGGGCTTCAAGATCCAAAGGCGTCACCACCTCTTCGTTCCTCTCGAGTCTTGTTCAAACGACCAGTCGTCGTCATCCTCCTCCAGGGCAATACTGTCCACCACGCTTTTACTCTTTGACTCCGCGTCATCTCTCGGCTTTTCTAATTTGGACGAATCGTCATCGCTGCTCTCGGCCTTCTCCTTGCCCTTTTCAACCTTGCCCAGGTCGCCGACCTCTGTATCCGAATCTCTTCCGTACCCATCTGGGTGACTTCAGTCAGCATTGGCCACTAAAACTGCGCGGTTAATTTCGACTCACAGATCCAGGGGTGCCGTTTCTGCTTGAGTAGGCTGCTCGTCTCGTCGAGCTCTTGTATCAGTTGTCGACTAGAAACCCGTTCATCTAGTGCCTTTTGGGCCAGTTCAAGCAGAACATCAGAATAGACTAGGGCCTTCTTCGCAGTGCGGATCTGCAGCTCGAGCTTATGCTTGTCTTTCCAAGCTGGTGTGACACTTTCGGCATTGGCCAGGGCATCTGCGATGGATTTGCGTCGACTTGAGAGCCTTTCCACCACTCCACCGAGCTTGTCGCCCTCTTCGTGATTGCGAACCTTTGTCTTGACCTTGTTGCGCCAGACCGTGTCGATAGTGAAGTTGTCTGCCCAGTCCGCGATTGCCGAGATCTGTCTATCAAACTCCCCGACGAAGTCCTGGTAAAGCTGGCTTGCGCCGGCTACCTCCTCATGGAGGTTGCGAAGCGCAACGTCAATGCCTGGATTCGGATTTCGTTGCCCTGTTCGCTTCGTCTTTCTTCCGCGAGATTTGGTGCCGTCAGAGCAAGAGCCGGTGCTCCGATTTGGCGACTGAGGCTTGTCAGTCTCAGACTCTTCTGGCATGGCTTTGGTGAAGGTAGGGTTGCCGATACTGCTACGGTATATTGTGGTTTGTGGAGGGGCCTCGTAGTAGTCAGACGGGTGCCACGCTGGCGATGAATGGACTAGGTTGGGCAGGTGCGAGGGAAGACTAAGTGAGCTAGTGAACGGGGGAGCTCTTGGGTTTGGGTGAATGCGAGGATGATGATCACTACGACCGCAGCGAAAGTCCATTTTTCTTGGTGATCTCGGCGCGCCAGTGTGCCATTCTTGCTGGTGAGGGGCTCGCTGATGTTTTATCCTCCAAGGGTCCAGCTTCTTGGGCGCACGATCATCAGCGGCGGTCAACGAGCAAACATCTGCAAGAGCTGACAGCTGCATCCTGAATATCCGGTTGACTCAGCACTGTTTGGTTTGTTGGTTTGGTGATGTTCTTGGTGCAAAATCACCATCAAACACAGCTGCTGGGCAAGCCGTCTACCCAGGAGGAGTCCTCTTGGAAGGAAACATGCAATATGGCTTACACTGGGCATCTTGACATGTACTCGGCTCCATCGATGCTCATCTCACCTTCAAACCCTGGTTCGAGCCGTAGTCTTGCCATGTTGCTGTGGCGGCAAGAGACCCTGTTCACGGCCTATGGGAGAGCTTGGGGTATTCCAGATTTGCCATTCTGGAACGTTACTGGTTTTTTCTCGAAGAAATTAGCATCCGTTCTTAGGTAGTGCGACATAGGTGTAGTCTAGAGGAAACCTCTGGTTGGCCTCCATGGTAAGAACAGTTCCTGTTGGGAGACGGAAAGGAAAATCTCTTTAACCCTTTCAGTTTTGTTAGGTGAACGTTGGCCCCCCCTGTGGTTTCTCCTGCGTCCTCTCGGTCTTGTCACAGCTTGACTGTGTTTTCGTCTTCTATTTTGATCCTAGCATTGCATCGCACAAGCTCGCGCAACTCTATCCCCGTTTGGTCTGTTCCCACGAGTTAGAGCCAGTCCACTGACGTGCTGGACCTTCAGTCTAGTTATCGGCCCTGGGGCAAACTATCGCTCCCATGTCACCAAATTCAATGCTGGAGCCTCTAACGAAACATTATGTTCCACGGCAGCCAGGGCAAGTCGTATGTTCAACCAGCTACTAACGTTGTGCTCATGACAATGGCCTGGCACTTGATGTGGTGTTTATGGTGGACACACTCTCATCAGACCAGACAAGCACACAAACCGCCTGCAAACCTAATTTGCATGCTGCACACGCTTCCTCCGTATGCGCATCCTGCTGTCATGTCGCAGTTGCGTCTGCATGATTTGGTCACTGACCAGTTGAACCAAGTTTTATGAAGTACGTGGAAAGCCGTGCCGCCCAGCAATGCCACCTCAGAAAGGTTGAGGGGAAAAAGAGGTGTTTTTCTCCTGTGCCAGAGAGGTTTGACTGGCTGAGGGGAGGCTTCGTTATTATCCTTTGTTCTCTTAGCTTGCTCCATTTTCGTCTGGTCTGCCTACACAATCTAGACTGCAGTGGTAATGCTCTTCCTGTTAGGTACCTAGTTTGCCGATGCGCGGATGCATGTATGCATAGGTATGTAGGAACTAATAGAGGATTCCCACTTTTGCTTCTGCCATTTGATCGCTGACGCCAATTAATTCCCCATTCATGTTTTGCTTTTCCGGTGCGGGCACACCACCTTACCATGGGTGCAAGGCCGGCTCACCTTGATGCCGCGAGCAAATAGACCTGAAGA
>Ga0247760_1001880_pt1 | contig 17693 bp, 17 predicted proteins | sample UWRJL171409R4_FD_179936 | JGI IMG/M metagenome (GOLD analysis project Ga0247760, IMG submission 179936) | Plant litter microbial communities from Arlington Agricultural Research Station in Wisconsin, United States - UWRJ-L171-409R-4 | ecosystem: Environmental > Terrestrial > Plant litter >... | reverse complement strand
TCCCCCCGTCCCCCTCCAACACCGCCATGCACGGCGCCATGAGGCGAGCTCTCCAACCCGCCCCAAAACGGCTGAAACTCCGTATACCCCCTCACCTCCTGCATAATCTGCGGTCCATAGCCAATGCCAATCATCTCGGGCAAATTCGCCTCCGGAATGGCCGGGCTCCAATCGCGACTCAACCAGTGCGGATCAACAACCTGTCCCCAGTACGTAGGGCGGAGGTTGCGGAAGGGGCCGTTCTCGACGCGCGGGCGGCCGCCGTTGTTGGTGGTGTCGGAGCCGTTGCCGCCGAAGCCGGTCACGGGGTCCCAGACTGAGGATTTCGAGGGGGCGGCCCATTCAGTCTCCCAGTCCCAGTACATGGCGGCGCCGGTGTAGCCGCAGGAGTTGAGGGCGTTTTCGTAGACTTGGACGAAGTACCGGTGCCAGGGGAGGAAGACGGGTTCGGCGTGGACTGGGGGTGTTAGTGTCCAGGTTACTGCTTTTAGGTGGGGGAAGGGGACATACTTCTCTGCGGCAGATTCAACTGGGCGTGGATGTAGCCAAAGTCATCGTAGAGGGTGCTGTGGGTGGAGACGCGCAGCTTGGAGGGTTTGGTGGCGAGGCAGAGGACGGCGTTGATGTAGGACTTCTTCTCGGCGGGCGTGGCTTTGGCCCAGTTCTTGCGCAGCTTCGGCGTGGTGCAAGCCTTCTTGGGTCCTGCAATACTGTCTGGAGCTTGAGCTGAAGGGAGAGTCTGAGGGAGGGCCAACGCCGCGGTGGCGAGCGCGGTGAGGTGGAGGAACCTCATGGTCAGGAGTTGGGTGATGGTGGAATGAACGAGTGATGTGTTGAACGAGTGTCTTGAGTGCCTGGCTGGACTCGGGCTGGGTGAGGGTGAAGGGTGTGTTTGTCAAGACGAGAGCACCTGGGCATATAAGTAGTACTAGGCAGACAAAAGGACCGAGTACGCAACACCCTTCCGCATTCGTACCTGCGTATAGGGCTAAGAACGACACATCTATCTTTGGAAAGGACCGAGTAGATCGGTAGCCTTACCAGATCTAGGGTTTGCAAATCCTCGAGCCCACCTTATCATCACTCAGAACCGCGCTATCGGTTTGACGTTTACCAGGGTTCAGCATCGTATCCGAGTCGCATCCAATCCCAGCGCTCCCAGATGCGCATGTGGCCTCTGTTGATGGCATGGGACGAGGGCGGTGTCCTCGCCCTGCGGCACAGCAGGCACAGCAGGCACTATTGGTGAGACTCAAGTCGATCATACTTTCTGAAAAGGGGGTTAACAACCAGAAAGGCTCAGCAGAGTCAATGTTTAGGTAACATAGATCCTTCGGGTCCAAGGGAGATGTAGGCAGCCTTGATTGCATTCTTCTGTAGAAGAAGTGTAGAGTTTGATGGTGAAGTTGTGGGAAGAGTGGAAGCGATGCGTTTCGCCTACGCTACCCCGTTTTGGATTAGATGCTTACCAGGTTGTCACCAGACCCCTACCTACCAAACAATTCGCCGTGGGGGTCAACGGGCGAACCGGGGGCACGGTAAGCCCCCTTAATGCACACTCCACACGTACCAAACTTTCACCCTTGAATGATGACTCGCGCCACATCCGATCTGCCACAAGGAGGATGACCATCCATGGACCCAGGGCTATTGTTTCTACTCTAGTCCGCCTCGGCCGTTTCCTACTCCAGACACCTGAGTCTTCCCGCCCTGCAAGCGGTAGGACCCGCCGCCTGAGCCTCTCGAACTCATTTCGTTTATCTGATGACCGTTGCCATCGCGGCGCTGTGTTGCGCATTGCATCCCTGTGGCAGCTCGAAGGATTATACGGTTGTTGAAGGTCCATCGTTTCACAAAGGAGAGGGAAAATTGCCGTGAGGAAGATAGATTGCCCGGCGGGGAATAATCACCCAGCTCCCTTGCAGGCTTGCAGAGGCGATACTCGCTTATATGGCGAGCTTGCCAAGGAATGGAGCTCGATACTGAAGGCAAAGCTTCAGTTTTCGGGAACGCTAGAGGGATTCCGTATGTCAACAATCACAAACAGCTGAAAAATACGCGCCAAATTTTTCTCGAGCGGAGTAGAATCCCCACAGCTTCAACGCTCCACTTGCTTAGAAGCCAACCTAGTCCTCCTAGTCCTCCGCATCCTCGTTGCCATCATCCGAAGCGACAGGAGCCGTCTCAGCCGAGTTTCCAGCGGCCGAGGTGGCGGCATCGTTATCCTTGTTCTTGCCTCTACTGTGAGGCAGACGGATGAGGGTGTTCTTGGTCCTTCCATTGTCGTCGCAGAGCGCTTCCGGTTCAGCGTAGAGGGCATGCTCCTGTAGTTCGATGGTTGTCTTCTGATACTTGCGTGCGAATCCTTGTCATTCAAGAAAGCCGTGTTGTAGCGGTGCTGGAGCTCGATGACGGCATCTTCTATTGGGTCGTGAGCCTAGCTGCGAACAGACGGTCTCAGCTATGTTTGACGGGACACAATGGCGACAAAGAACCCGGCGATAGGCTCTCTCGCGCGCAGTCAAGCCGACGAGCCGCTCCTCAGCCTCTTTACGCTTTGCAGCGCGGGCAGCAGCAGATTGCTTAGCCATGATGCGGCTGTTCGGTGGTCGACTGCGAGTTGTTTGGTGGTTGCTTGGCGGACGTTGCGGTCAATTGTTGTCAGAGATCGGGGTCGGAAAGGTTTATCAACGCCCAAGAGGAAGAAAGGGCTGTAGGGCCTGGAGGGATGTCGCGGGCTTGAGAGATCGGATGCAAGATTTCCCAGCAGCTGTTGAGAGATGACGAAGAAGAATGAGGTAGTCTCGGCGGCCTTTCCTTTTTCTCGGCGCACAGGAGTTGCACGCAGACACAGGTATGGTGGCTCTGTGATGCTGAATACTAACAGTTATAATGGAAAGAGAAGGGCACGGGTATCTGGTTTCAACACTACTTACAGTGGCTCACTAAGCATTTCCTTAGTTCACTTGGATAATGGTTTGCCACGACCTGAATCGCGACCAAACGACCTGAGAGTATCAAAATCGTCTTCGGAAGTAATAAGATCAGCGCCTTTAAAGGTCGAATGTATCCGTAGTGGCATAAAGCCCAGTGTCGCCCAAGGGGTCCATTCTGGAAACAATCTCAGTGTTATACTTTGATTATTAGTTCACTTTGAAAAAGGGGTTGCCCATTTTATATATGAGAGGGTTAGGGGTTAACACAAGGGCACTTTGATCCGCCATCGTCTCCCATCGGTTGTGCGAGACGAGGTGTAGAGACAACCTCGAAACAATCAGAGGCAACTTTATCTAGAGTATTTAGGCATAGGGGGATCGCCTGCCCTACAAAATTCCCCTTTGTAACGACTGTGACTAGCAGGGCGCACAATGACACTAGACCAATTGTTTGAAAGAACTGTCAGAACACAAAGGATACCCTTTGCATCTGGTATTGTGGCCTATAGTACTTTTCGTGACTACGGGCGAAGCCAAGGAGTATGCACAAATGACTACTACGCACTGCTCTTTCAAATGAAGATATATAGGTGAAATACATGTGACGATGCAACGCTAATTGAGAAAACAGTATGTAAAGCTAGGTAAGGTGCCAACTGGCCGCTGTACCCATCGTCCTGTCTGGATGTGAGATCTAAGGAGTTGTACAAACCACAACTTGGTCCTCTTACATCTGAGCCGGCGACAGTGCAGTCCGGCCAAGGTGGTCTTCCGCCCCTGTATCGGCGCCCTGGTCAAGGAGCTGTCGCACCACATCCTCATGCCATCCCGTTACAGCCCAGATTAGTGGCGTGTGGCCGAGTTCGGCATCTTTCGCCTCTATTTCGGCACCCTGATCGAGAAGTTGCCTCACTATGGCCTTGTTTCCTCGCTTTGCGGTCCATAATAGTGGTGTCAAACCCCTGTCGTCCCTTGCTTCTATATCGGCACCCTGGATAAGAAGCTGTCGCACCACGGCGTCATTCCCGTGAATTGCGGCCAACAACAGTGCCGTTAAACCACTTTTGTCCCTTGCCTCCATATTTGCACCCTGATTTAGAAGATGCCGAACAACGGCGTCATGCCCGTTACCAGCAGCCCACATCAGTGCTGTCCGTCCAGAGGGGTCTTTTGCCTCTATGTCGGCACTGTGACTAAGGAGCTCTTGCACCACCGCCTCACACCCACTGTAGGCAGCACACGATAGTGGTGTCCAGCCATAATCGCACCTCTCGATATCAGCACCCCAACTAAGGAGCTGTCGCACTACGTCCCGGTACCCCTTCTCGGCTGCATACAGCAGTGGCTGCCAGGATAGACTGTTATCTGCAAACAGTAGATCTTTCCAGTCACCCTGATTTGCGTGGTCGAATCCCGAACTTGCTAAGAATGCAGCGTAAATTTTGAATGACAATTCAAACCTCGTTTTTGCGTCGTCTTCGCGTCCTCCGAGGCGTCCTAATACTTGTCCAGTATTCCATAATCTGATTGACCAAAGAAGGTGGTTACACGTAGCTTCCGGGGTTGACAGCGGTTGGCCAATCCTGAACTCCTCGTAGTCTTCAGCTGGTAGCCGAACTTGGCGCGCATTCCAGTCCCACACTAGGAGAAAATTGTCCTGAAAGGCCGTAGCCTCGGAATGCTCTCCCAAGGGAATTGCGATCCTGATAATTGCAAAGTAATCCTTGTCCAGCCTTACAATCGTAAAATTTGGTGCTTGCTCGAAGTGACAGATGATATCACCTGGTCGGACGGATTTCGCTGACGCCTGGATTGCAAAGGACAATGAACGGTAGGCCATATCTACCCACGTAATCTTCTGCCAGTTGTTCCAAGTCTTGTCCTTTTCAACCTGTAGCACTTCCCCAAGAACACGGCCCTTCCCGCGAATCACTGCCACCTCCTTATCCCCCCAAGTCTTCACGGTCACCCGATCAGATAGGAAGAAGGTAATCAGCTTCCGGAAGAGGGATTCCCACGAGGCAAGATAATCGGCTGACAGTCCTGCCAGGCTAGGATCATCCAGGCTCATGCCAAGTAAGGCGTATACCTTGTCGCGGCGATCTGTGGCTTCACGGGCGTGGAACATATCCACCAGCTCGCCGAGATGGAGAACACGCAAAGAAAATATATCGGACGGACTGTGTCGATACCTGGGTCGGAAGACTGCACCTCTGATAAGGTAGCACACTGGAGGGATCAAAACGGAAAGGCTCGGGTGAGTGTCCCAAAATTGCTCTAGCGCCCTAAGCCCCGAGCAGAACGCAAATCCTTCGATGTCGACGGATCCGCATTTGACTTGAATGTGTCGTGCTGCGGCAATCTCCTGGATGACCTGTGAGAATTTGTGTTCAGTTTTTGCTAGTGGGTATTGTAAAGGGCTAGTATATCTCACCCAAACACGGCGGAACCATGATCGCTCAAGTAGATTGACGATTGATCCCCTCATTGTTTCGTCGAATTCTGCAGCCAGCACGTCCGAAACCGAGCGAATGTACTCAAGCGCCGCATCGCCACTATTGTGTGTTGCCTCCCCGAGCCATACAATCACACGGCTCGCTTTGGCGTAGATCTTGGCCATAGACTGGACCTGTCTTCCCTTTTCCGTTGTATCTTTCTGATTGATGCAAAGCGCATCCACCCAGAGAACCCGCTCGATGAAGCGATCTTGGAGATGTGAAAGCGCCGAGTAAAGGTTTGCTCTGACGGGGAATTCGCAGCCGTCGACCAGGATGGACTTGGGGTTTTCTTCAGGACCCCATGCATAGGACAAGGCCTCGAAGGGGTGAGCGGTTTCCGAGTCGAGTAAAGGACTCTGAGAGAAGCGGCATTCGATGCGGGGATTCTCGCCAGCGGCTGCATCATGCGGCAGGAGCCGGAGCAAGCGCACACTGCCATTGGCAAGGTCAGAGTAGTGGTATCGTGGAGACATCAGGCGTACTAGGGGAAAATGCAGCATGAGGCGAATCGATTCGGAATTGCAGGCGATTTCCAGAGTTCGAATGTGCCTCTTTGTTTGCCAGTGGTAATGATGTGGATGCAAGGTAGGTGATTCTCAGGCAGCAGGAGCTGCATGGCTGCCTGAGTGCGTCGTAGTTGCCTCAGGACGCGGCATTCTTTTCTTCCGAGCACGGAAAGGGCGTGCGCCTGCCCCCATTCAGCTGCGGTCATGATCCGTGCGCCTTTGCTTCTCAGCGAGCTCGGTCGCCCGTTCTGCGGGTCGGTGACTGCCCAGCTTTGCAGATTTGCCCCCAGAGCCTTGCGGGCCGTTGGGGACGGGCGGCACGAGGTGCAGCATAAATCTCGACCCCCTCATTCTTCGCCCTCCGACTCACTCTCTCAATCTTCACCCCTCCCACAACCAACATTCAGTATCCATGTCAGGCAACTCCGAAACCAAGACCCTTACTCGACCAGCCTCTCCGCCCAGCCAGTTCTTGGGGGTTTTCTCGAATGGCTGCCCTCCCTCACACGACACAACATTTGCGGGTTATCATGTCACGCAAACTAGCTTCACAAGACAACTCGACCTCGCTGTTCAGGCTGCATGGCCCAAGCGCCACCGCAGCAAGTATGTAGACGTCAAAGTGTTGCTGATGAGCTGGGAAAGCGACGACTTGGGTGTTGAGGACGAGGTTAGCGCTCTCGAGTCGGTTTTTACCGATCTGTATCGCTTCGACGTTGAGCCGTGGAAGATACCCGACGAACGCCCAGGACGCAACGCAATTGACAAAGTCATGCGATTCATCGAGAGCGGAGATGATCCCGACGGCCTGCTGATTCTGTATTACGCCGGCCATGCCTCTCAGCCCTACCATCCGGGGGGCCTGCCCACTTGGACCGCCAAGTAAGTTGTATTCAGAACCCTCCTGTCCCACCGAACATGGAGCTAAATACCTTCCCATCCAGCCGGTCCCGCGACTCGCCGAAATTCGAACTGAGCCTCATCCAGCCGCTTCTCTGCGACGTGGACGAGAAGTCCCCTGATGTGCTCCTGCTTTACGATTCATGCCACCCCGCGAACGGCCAGGGCTCGACTCGTTCCGGGCGATCTGTGATCGAACTTCTCGCAGCGACTGGCTTTGAGTCGATAGCCCCTGAGGTCGGGCGCGACTCGTTTACAAACTGCCTCATACAGGAGCTCTCTGCCGCCGCCGGACAGCGCAAGGGGATTTCCATTCCCGAGCTCCATTCCCGTCAAATATGCAGACTTCAGAGTGGTGATCAACGAAGCGTCATGCTTGGCCGGGATAGGGATGGAAGGATGAGGGTGCGCACGAATGGGAGCGAAGCCATTTTCGAAACCCCCAGGAGGCGAACGCCGATTCATTGTCAGCTGTCGCTGAACGACCGGCCCCGGGCGATTGTTCTTTCACCATTGGCCGCTACCACAACCGATGGAGCCGAGTTCATCGAACTTGGGAACAGCTGTGGAATTAAGACGGCAGTCGGGTCTTGGGATTCCGCGCCACAACTGCAAGCACTCCTTCGCGTCAGCATCGCAGAGGACGAGTTCAACGAAACCGAGTTCAAGGACTGGCTGTGTAGCGCCCCGGCAGCAGCGAGGGGGATTAGGGTCATGGGTATTTGGCCCAGCTGCTCAACCATGCTCCTCCTCCGGGTTCCCATTGAAGTGTGGGATCTGCTACCACCTTCACCGGCGGTGTCCTTTGTGGCGTTCGTTTGGGGTGACGCTTCTACGGCTAGCCAAGCCTCGCTGTCAGCCATCACATCAGGTGCTGAACAACAATTGACTAAGCAGACCACGGATGTAGCTGCCTCGAGGAAGGGCAAAGAAATTGATACAACATCACTCGAAAATAGCTCGACGGAACTGGCCTCTACGGAGATGGGTTTCGATGTTGAGCTTGCGATCAAATCTTCTAATGCAGACGAGGAAACCCCACGAATCAGCATCGAGCACAGCGAGGATGATGCGAGACTTGTTGATATACTGAATGCCGTGGATGCTGCGCTGCCGGACATATTTCGCCGTGTGAGGGCAGCAACCACCACTTCTAATTCTTGCAGAGACCTTACGGTGAAGCGCGAAGTCTTGACGGTATTAGGATTACAGGCTTCTGGACCAGAAGGGGACCCAAGAAAGCTTGGATCGATCAACCGAAATGTCTTACTCGACCCTGAGGTCTGCATTCCACCCATACCTCCCACACACGGGTTGTCTCTAATATTTTGGATTCCAGAATCTGAGATTCATTCGCAGATATATCAGCACACGCGATATGCTGGAGTTCGATAACCCAATCCTCAAACTCTCAAGTCGCCTTGGTCTCTCCAGTTCCTGGTTTGGCCTTGATGCCATAGACCCTGACGAGTGTTCGGTGACGAACGATTCCTATCCGAGCCGTTTATCGGCACCTTGGAGTGAAGCAAGGACCATGGACACTGCCTCTACTGTTGGTAAGCGAAGCCGTGTTCTTGGCAACTCCCATGTCTATCCGAGTCCGGCAGATCTGACGATTATCAGATATTGGCAACGAGACGCCGAATACTGGGTTTGCACCATATACAAGGCTAAAGCGGAAAAAACGATTTCCGCCCCCAGTACCATACAGAGAAAAACAGCCCACCACGTCAGGCTTGCTTGATGAGGGTGATGATTATATGCTGGGAACACCTGGCAACAAACAAGATACTCGGCCTCACATAATGGAAGCGATTCCTGGACGAGAACCCTCTAATCAATTTGGTGCCGACAGCCCCGAAAACCTCCGGCACACGACCTCCCCCATAGTGATGAGCTTCGACCCCACGATTACCTCCGAGGGCGACAATCCGGGCCAATACAATCCGTACTCCTCATACTTTCCTGGCCCTTCAAACGATCCTGACACCTTAAACTCACCATACACTGGCTATGGTCCTGGCTCGTCAGACTACTATACTTACCCGTCTGCAGAGAGCTCTGGCCCTAAACCCGCGGCAGAGCCAGCACATTCCTTGGAGTATACACCCAGCACCGAAGATACACCCGGACCCTACGAGACATCGAATTATATAAATAAATCCGACTACAAAGATTCATCCGATGACTTATTAGATTATAGTAAGTAGCCTCGGGAGCTCATAGTTCGACCGCCACGTGGTCTCTTCTTCTTCCAGCTGACGTAAATGTAGGATACACAGTCCAACACAGTTCCAGGTTTGCACCAGGAGAGGTAAGAGCTTCCAGTCGAGATTACCCACGGTGCTGTTTATTGATACACCTTTAGGTGTTTAAAGTTCTGTGGCCAGAACCGATGGGCGGTGCCCGCAGCAGCCGTCACAGTGACGCGTATACTGATATTACAATGCGTGAACACCATGGCGAGAAGTTCTATGTTGGGTTTCGCAGGTTCATCATCGTGGCAAATGACGAAAAGCACTGCACTTGCGTGTAAGCATAATCCCCAACCCCCATAACTGGCGAAATTCGAGGGCCGGTTTGATTGTATTCTTGACCAGGCCGATCCTCACATACGAGCGCCGAGCATGCACGAAACGTGGCGTGAAACCCAATCAACATGGTATCGTGTACACACTTCCAGGCCGGCCACAACTGCTCCGCGATGAGCCTCGTCTGGGCTTCTCCCCGGTGCGTTTGGAAACGGACGTTTCGATCGAGACATTGGCCCTAGAATCGCGTGTTAACTACAGCAAACTTGTGACGGTTGAACATAATGTGAAGGTTTTATTCATTGGCAGAATTTTGGCTGAGGATATGGGTATTGTTGATGCCGCGGTTAACCAATGCTGGGCTGGAAAAGTACGGAAGGACTCCGGGAGGTCCCAAAAGCCTAGATATGGTGGACCGTAGACAAGGTGACTGATATAGGGGATTGCAACGAGGCTCAACGCTGCCAATCCTGAATCAACTGCGAATTCAAGGGGTATGAAGTCTACCAAAGTCACCGAGAGACCGAAGAAGAACCAGCACGCCCAGAAACCCGACTGGGGAAAGCCACACAAGAGATCAAAGAACCCTTGACTGAAGAACATTCTGAAGGCGGAGGAGACTAAACACCGCATAGACCAAGATACCAAAATGGTTGCACAGCCGGCAGGGGACTCAAAGACACAGATAGTAGGGTCAATGGATTCTTTGGATGTAGCTTCAAAATATTCCGTGAAAGAAGCATTGCCTTGAAAGTCTTCTCAAGCTACCTAAGTACTGTCTACCGAGCCCCACAACCTCAATATTTGCTCAAATGCGTATGCGTGTCACCTCCCGCTCCCCAAAACTCCCGAACCAATTCCCCAGGTCTCGTCCAAAACTGACTTTCCGCTTCGCAACTCCAATTCACCTGAAGGCCGTAATACACCCCACCTCCACTACCTCCCTCAAAACCATCCCCTCAATCACCGGCACATACCTGCTCAGCTCCCCCTCCAGCCCCTCGTACGCCTCAAGCACCGGCCTATTTCATGGGCTGGAGTCACCAAAGTACCCTGAGTATTTACACCTCTGTCGAACACCAAACGAACTCCCACCCCCCAGGTTCACCCACATAGTAATGGCCAGCGCTCTAGTCGGCGCCTGTCTGCCAGGCAGCTCGAGATAAACCATGTTGTAACGCGGAGGGTTCCGGCCGCCGATTTCCAGCGATACGACCATCACTCCCTTTCAGCCTACAGTCGGGGCACGGAAGCAAATGTGTCAGGATGGAGCCGAGACCGTGGTCGAATATCGCTTCCTTCTTCTTCTCGTCACGCGTCTCCACATACGCAGCTCAGTCGTCACGGAAGCAAAGAGGCGAGCCCTTTTCGTGGGTGCTACACTGAAAGTGAGGAGACCTAGTGTGTTTCGTGACATCTCTACACTCGACGAGGAGGCTGTCTTGCAGTGCGGGGAGATCCGCGGTGAGTTCGCGCGGACGAGCGGGAGGGTCATGACAGCGGTGTTCAGGAGTCGGAGAAGAGCCATTTGATCCCTTTTGCCACATTTCTCTGGGTGTTTCAGGAGTGGGCTGTGAAGCTTCCTGCAGATATCACAGTGGACCAGGTGTGTCGCGTCTCGCTCCAGGAGGGTGAGTAGCTCGAATCGGGAGGAGACTCATGAGAGACATTTGGTGCTGTTGAGCCCAAAAAGCGGGTAGCAAATGCATCGGTCGGCACTGGTATATCTGGGGGACGCTTCCCAACCGCGATGTGGAGAAACAGCCAGTACACAACCCCAAAACCGACACCACCAACTTCCCTTCCCTTCTTCGGAACTGACCAGTTGCCGCCTTAGCCTAAGCCAGAGTAAGCCAGGCTGGGCGACAGGGTCACTGCTCTGGGCTGCCTGGGCTATAGTTGCCACGGTCTAAAATGGTGGTAGAGTCGCGGGAATGAGTTTCTGAACCCAGCTTTGGGACACTCGGACCACCACGGCACAGTACATTACGGTAGTTTTGGTGTGGGGAACAGAGCGGTAAAGAGCGACTTGAAGTTAATTCAGTGAGTGTGACTACCTGGATAGCTGAAAAGAAAATAAAAATAAAAAGCAACATGATGATCCGCCAGATCTCTCCAACTCATCCAGCCTTAACGAGCCCCATTACCAGTGTATCCTTCTCACCCCACCCCTCCCATGCCGTGTGATGTACGGGGCGAAGTGGCGACAGAGCAGAGCCTAACGGACAATCTCAGAGAGACTCTCAGTGGCCTTTGGACTTGGTCGCATTTGAGCCGTTGGAGTTGAGCGCGGGCTGATTAATAGTCTGCTTTGGCTGCTGATAACAAGGCGAAGTAGGACACTGAGGGTTGGTGCAGGGCCACCAGGTTCCGGAACAATTATTGGCGATGTTGATGATGGAAGCGCCGCCCGGTCCCGTGTGAATACGAGTATTCTTAACAGTAGTTTCAATCTTCTCACACCTAGGAGTAGTTAGTTTGCCGCAGCTTTGCTGATAGAGCAAAGGGGGTTGATGTGCGGTGGCCCGAAAGCAAAAGGGAACAACATACATGATGGGCGAAGGAACGGAGCAAGGTCTGGTATTCAGGGGGAGGCAGCTTGAGGAAAGAGGCTTCGGTTTTAGCGGATTAGCGATATTGGTGGTGTTGGTGATGTTGTTGTTTGCTGTTGCTGGAGTAGGATAGGGTTGCTGCCTCTGGGAGCTGCCTCAATTTGGCAAGATGGAGAGAGGCAGCCTCTTATTTACCCTTCGGATCTCACTTGCCTTCCTCCTGTACGAATGGGCCAGCCGCCGAGACACCATTTCAAGACATCGTTTCACACCGCCTGGCTGCTGTATGAGATTACGTGTAGGAAGTGAGAAACGATTTGAGATGAGCAGGGAATAATTGCCTTCTTGCAGGTGGTGCCATTCACCGTGTGGGTGGGCGTGCGCCTCAGGAGCTTTCGCTCTGTTCTTGTTCTGTCATTTGGTGGTTGTGTGGCTGTTATCAGCGGAAAAGGACCAGTCATGCACACATGCAACATTTAGGAAAACGGAGGGCCATATGCGGTGCCTGGGGCGTGAAATCATTTGCATTCAGAATACCAAAGGATCTGTAGTGGCATTGAAATGGGGAGCAGAGAAATAAAAACGATACCTCGCAGCTCCGACTCACTGGTCATATTCTACCCATGGATACAAAAACAGGGGACCGCTCGCTTATGAAGGGAGGGTGGGGGCGAGGGGGCACGTGCAGCAGGTGTAGAAGGCGCGCTGTCACCTTCATTGATTTTTCAGCCCGCCATCTTCCCTCATTGGGGCGTTTGGGGCTCCATGGTGCGCAGCTGGACTCCCTTGGGGAGAATCATTATCTGATCATATCCGCGATAGTGCCACAGATGGTGTGAACTGTCAAATTCTCTAGATGAGCAGCCAATCATTTACGCATGCGGCCGTACTAGAGCCTTGGGGTGGCTTCTCGCTTTGTTTGCGCGACCCCACCAACCCAGCTCCTTACCTCAGCTGATTTTCTTTGAGGGTCGCCTCTCGCCCTTATCATTCCACCGTGTGCCATCTGTCCTTCTGTCCCGCTTTCATCCCCCCTCGTCAGCCTGAGCCAAACCCAACCTCTGCCCATTCCCAACTTCACCCCAAAGTGTCTCTCCCCGACCATGGCGAAACCAGCTTCTACCCTCATGAAGAGCGTCAAGGTCTTGCGACACTGGTCCTCCGTGACGCCGGAGACTGATCCCAACGACCTAAACGCCCCGTGCAGCCTTATTTTCATCGCTTGGGACGACGAGGACGATCACATGTATACTGGCCAGTTCAAAAGAGGCCACGCTCACTTTGCGGACGCAATGGATTGGTTCCCATCCCCGGACACTCATGAGGCTATGAGAGCCACCATGGAAATGGTTCCGGACGAGGCCGTATTCCCCAAGCTTCCAGACAACGGCAAACGCGTTCCCGTGGCCCCCGAATCATGTGCTGGTCCGGACTTCTACATCAAGCGGCCACGCCACCAGCCCAACTTTGCATCTCACAACTGGGATAACCACCTGGCCGACGGGCTAGCAATTCCCGACCTTCTGCTTCACGAGGCTCGAATGTTCGACCTTTTGTCACAGCACCCGCAGCACCCCAACATTGTCGGATATCACGGTTGCCGCGTACGAAGAGGCTTTATTACCGGCCTTATGCTTGACATGGTCCCAGGTCGCACTCTGATGCTTTATCTTCAGTTTCGCAAGCTTCAAGAGATCGACAAGGGACCCTTCTTCGCCGCGCTTGAGTCTGCCGTCGACCACCTCCACCATGTCGTCGGCATCGCCCATAATGATCTCCACCCCGATAACATTATAGTCCGGCCAGATGGGATGCCCAGCGTGATCGACTTCGACGCAGCGGCCAAAATTGGCCATCGAACACTAGCTGCTCGCTCCTGCCCCCCATGGGACGACGAGAAAGGGAACCTCCACGTCTCACAGAAGCGACACGATCTGTACGGCTTAGCGAAGATACGCTGGATGCTCGACCATCCAGACGAGTTCACCAACTCCTTCACCGATATCTTTCCCGTCCGGATCCGTCTGGAGGTGGATCCTGCCGAGCCCGACGATCCCGACAAGAACAGCCCCCTGTCCCGGCCGCGCGTTCCCGGATCCAAGCTGCCCGACCCTGATCAAGACGGTGTTCATCTCGACGAGTGATTGCAACAACTTCTGTTTTCTTTTTTCCTTTCCCCTTGCCCTTCCCTATCTCAATCCTCCCCAGTTGATTATAACTTCTGAATTTTCCTTGTCCTACCTTCAACATTTTCGCAATCCCCGTCATTGAACCGCTTGCCGTTTGTTTTTTTTTCTTCTTTTTCTCTGTTCCTTAAATTCTTGTCGTATGTCTACTTTTCACCCCTTGATTTTTACTTCTCATGTGTTTAGACCATTCACTAGATCAGAGAGCCACAGGGTAGATCATATTATAATAATACAATCCCACAGTCGTAGCCCTGCCAGTTTTGCCAACCTTTAAAGCGCTGTGTGACTGTCGTGCTGTCAGCTTATATAAGCAATTGGAGCCATTCGCGGATGTAGCCGGCTTGGCAATAGGGGACCCTGCAGGCCAGAGATTCTCTTCCACAGAACAACAATACACAACAATCACTACAATTGGCCATGAGTGCTAGATTCTGACAATTAACAGTCTGATCTGCAACAGCTAGCTTTTTAAGACGAATTTGGCACTCTTTTGAGCCTACAATTCCGCGCCTAACAACGACCCTATTCGCAAACACGCGACGCGACCGATCCAAACGCTCCACAAACGCCTTAAGATAACTATAACCACGCAGAACGTATACTATAAAGGCCCAGACAACTGGTTAGTGTGGTCCCTAGCGTTCTAAACGCGCGTAAAGAGCGACAGAATCCTAGAGTACGTAATAGGCACGGAGGACTGGCCCTAAGAGCCACAGCGGCTACAAGCCAGAGACTTTAATCAAACACCACGAACATAACTACCGGCGGCGCCAGGCCGAGGAGGTAGAAGCTAACGAAGCAAAAGGCCTACCAAGAAAGCTTAAGTAAGCTCCCATAACGCTAGAGCCTTAATAGCGATAATAACGTAGGGGAACTACGTTACCGATAAGCTGGATAAAGATAAAGAGAACGACGACGACGTCGTTAGCGAGCCTATAAACGAACTAGAGCTTATAAGGCCTGGAGACCTTATTAAAGCTAACTGCTTAAACTACTAAGATACGTAAAGGACTTATAACTACAAGTATAAAAGGTAAAGGGTAATTAATAACGTTAAAGCTAAACTATAAAGATAGGTCCTTACTTTTATACAGCCGTTACTGCTTTACTACTTTAAGGAAGGCTCCTTAAAGGAAGGATACCAGTCCCTTAAATAGCTAACAGCTCCTTATTAGAATAAATTAACTAATAACGCTTATAACACCTATTATAACCACCTTTAAGCAATTAAGAAACACAAGTGGAAGCTTTTAAAGTAGATTAAGTAATAAGAAGACTACCTTAATAAAGTAAAAAAGCATAACTTAGTAAATATATCGGAGCTTAACGCCTAATAGCTTTACCTAATTAAAGCCCTAAGGAATATAGAAGATAAAAGAGCTTAAGTAATGGGAGAATCTATTAATAGTTATGTAAAGGCACGTAAGATTAATTATAAAGAGGTTAAAGTTATCTTATAATAGAAGATTAAAGCTGGACTATTACTAACTTATAACAGGTAGATTAAAGGCGGTTTTCCGGCTTTTTACAATACTAAGAGTAAAGAAAGTGACAGTTTAGACTGAAGCTAAGGTAGTAATTAAAGTTATAACAGTGGCTGTAAATCACACGGTAGAAAAGGAGACTGTAGAGGATATAGCAGTAACGGTAATAAAGGCCATAAAGGCTATAGAGGTTTAAAGAGGCTTAATAATAATAATAAGGTTTAAGAGTAAGAAATAAAGAGGCTCTGAACTGATAAAGCTAACTACTAGCTCTGCAATACAGTAAGGTACTTAATTAACTGCTGTTTTTTCACTTATAAACCTAACGATCCTTTAATACTAAAAGGTAGCTTATTAAAGTAGTTTTAATAGAAAAAAAAGACTAGCTTTAGTAAGGTAATATGGAAACTTATAAAGGTTAACCTTAAGATTATTAAGAAGGTTGTAAAGGTAAGGAAAAAGTAAAAGATAGATTAACTAACTGAATTTTTCACTAAGCTAGTTAAATTAGAGGAAATTCTAACTAAAATAGTTATTAAAAAGAACGCCTCCTTCTGTTATATTAAAACGGCCCTTAACGTAATAACCTACCTTCTTGCGTTATCAGTAATATTAGATTCCGGCATTACTATTTACATCTTTAACGATTAGTTAAGGTTTTATAACTTCCAGCTAGCGTTAAAAGGCAACCTACTGTACACTAATAACTCTATAATCCTAATTAACAGTTATAAAGAAGTAACTATACAGATTAAAGGGCCATAAGGGTCCTACTGCTAAATAAAGCTGAAAGATATAGCTTATTATAAAGACTTTACCTGTAATGTAATCTCGCTTAGGCACTTACTGCGTAAAGGTTACTGCTAGAATATTAAAGCTAATTAAATCTATAAAAGGAAGGATAAGTCTATCGTTTACTAACTTACTAACTGTAACAGCCAGTTTATAATAGAATATATACCTTTATCCACAGCTTTCACAGCGAGAAAGCACACCTCTTAAACCGGCAGAAAACCAAGCGAAACTAAAGCCCTCCTTTAGCATAGAAGATTTAGCTATCTAGGCTACGATACCTTTACTAACCTTAACGTTTCCACTACTAACGTAAAGCTTTAAGGACCGAATTCTTATAAGTGCCTTACCTGTAGCTAAGTTAAGGTAAAGAGGCAGATCCGCTGTAAGCTGTAAGAATTACCACGTAACGTAAGCGAGGTTATTGCTATCGACTTTCTAAACCTTACACCAGACCTTATAAGGTTTAACTCCGCTATACTGTTTACTAACTGTTATACTGGCTACGTATTTGACGTCTACCTTAGTTACAGGAGCAGCCTAATAGTAAAGGAGGGCCTAAATCGCTTTATAGTAATAATGATACGGTAATACAGCTTTATAGTGAAGGTTATTTAATGTGATAACAAACTGGTAAAGTTAAGAAAGATAAGGGAGTATTAGGTAACGAAAGGTATTAAAATTAAACCCTGCACACCTTATTCTCAAAGCTAAAACAGGGGTGTTAAGCGTTTAAGGGGTATAATTAAGTTAAAAGCTAGAGCGTTATAAATGGTGGTAAAGTTACTAGCACTCCTGTAGGTAGAGATCTATAAAGCTGCCGTTTACTTATATAACAGAATCTTAAAGAAGAGCCTCGGTTAGCGATCACCTTATAAAGACTTCTACACGTTTATAACTAAAAAAGACAGTATTTTAAATCCAGTACGTAAATTACAGATTAACTACTTACGTAATTACGGCTGTAAAGCCTTTGTAATAATAAACGACACCTTTAAGAAAACCAATCGCCTTAATAAGCTAGAACCTAATACCTAAATTAGCTACTTAGTAAGTTACGACTTTATAAATATCTATTACGTCTAGAACCTTAAGCTTAACAGAGTTATTTATGTGAGAGATGTAACCTTTAATAAAGATAAGTTTTATAACGGTAACTTTAATAGCTTTAAAGATAATGTTGAAATGCAAAAGGGGTCAAGGCATTGGAAAGCAGTGTGTGTTGAAGGTGATTCATTATTTCTATCTTCGAGAGTGGAAGCCGTGTTATTATAGCCGTGAGGGTGGCCAGTGCACAGAGTGCAT